>ERZ773197.588-NODE-588-length-28092-cov-59.174448_pt1 | contig 28092 bp, 24 predicted proteins | sample MGYA00580999_ERZ773197 | MGnify/ENA primary metagenome ERZ773197 (study PRJEB29015, sample SAMEA2738166) | human oral metagenome | biome: human oral; feature: human-associated habitat; material: saliva | place: China | collected 2185 ...
ACCCCCAGCCCCTCTCCTACAGAGAGGGGGGCGCCTAACGGGGTGAGGCTTTTGTGTAAGACAGGAGGACACAGGCTTTGAAGACATAGTAACTCTAAGTTTGCAGCAAGACACATAGAAACACAAAACTTTAGTAACATAGGCATAAGTAAGACAGAGTACCATAAGAACACAAGGTTATAGCAATATATTCTTATTAAAAAGATTGTATTATCGTTTGTTACTTCGTGATTTCCTAAATTGGATAAGACAACATTTTTATATTGAGGGGATCTTTTTGTTTATAATAACACCCCGACGGAACTGCTCCTTTAGGAAGGGCTCCGTTGGGGTGGGGCTTTTTATAGGTTGATACGGATGCCACCGATAACCCATGTGCCGGGTTGAGGGACGTTTCCATAATCAAGGTAATGCGTTCCGAAGAGGTTGTTAGCCTCCAGATAGGCGGTCCAACTCTTATCATTCCAACTTAATCTGGCGTCCATTACGCCGTAACTTCTGTATTTGTGACGTTGATTATTTACGTCCAAATAGCTGCCCATACGGTGTTGGAAGCGATAGTTAAGACCGAGGTCAAGATTGCGCCAAAGGTTCATTTGGAGGTTACTTACCACCTTATTCTTTAAGTATTCGAGGGCATATTTGCTCACGATACCTGCTTGCTCAGTCTTATCCTGGTTGATGTAACTATAAGCAACACCGAACTTCTTAAAGAAACGTTGCGATGGGATGAGCTGCAGAAGATTAAAGTCAAGTGCCATCTCTGCCCCGAAGTCGTTGATAGTTCCAAAGTTAACACTCTTCCAAAGCGGTGCTCCGCTGGCATCTAAAGTTCCATCATTGATCCAGTCGATGAGGTTCTTATGATGATTCCAATATAGGCTTGCTTTGGCTGTAACACCCTTGGTTTCATATTTAACGCCAGTCTCTAATGCTGAAAGTTCCTCTGGTTTGAGGTGCTTATCTGCCTTATGTCCACCTACAGAATAGAATAATTCCGTTACAGAAGGCATACGAAGAGATGTGTTGTAAGAGGCATATAACTTCCATGCTTGTCCAATGCGATAACTTGCGTCAATGCCTGGGTAAACACGCATGTGCATATCAGCTTGTGTGTTCTTAACGGCTATTAAACCCGCAGATAACGTGAATCGGTCAAGGATGAGATTGTGTTCAAAGACGAACTGGATATTCGTTCTGTTTAGACCAACGGTGTAGTTTCTGTCCGTACCATGGATATGCTTAGGCTTAGCAAGCGGTTCGCCAAGGTTACCGCTGACGAGATCTTCATTGCGAATCTCGGCTCCAACGGCTGTTCGTCCTAGTTTCCAATCAAAGTAAGTATTGAGGTTTACACCATAGACATCCGTGCGGTGATAATTGAAAGGATACTTGTTTGCAGCGTTTCGGAACAGTTCGAAGCGATCCATACTACGGTTCCAATAGATGGCAGGACGGATGTGGAAACGCCCTTGAAGATTCTCTGCTTGTATGGCAGTAAAGGTTTTGAAAGTGTGTTCGAACTGGTCATCATACTTCGTTGAGTAGAATGTGTTAGAGCCAAAGTCCTTGATACTCATACCTGCGTGCCACTGAACTCTAACGTCGTTATCCGTGTAATTGCCTTGATAGAAAGCCTTACCTGTGCGATAATCAGCATTCAGTTTGCCTGCTTTGTTACGAAGATAACCATCACTGCGGGTATATGAACCAGATAGCTGATTGTTCCATTTTCCCTTTGATAAGTTCGCTCGCATACCAGCACTAAGATAGCCATAAGAGCCGCCTTCGACGTGTGCGGAGAGACTTGATTGTGGTGGAGTTTGGGTTACAATGTTTATAGCACCTAATAAAGAAGACGTACCATAAACTCGTGCAGCAGGTCCTTCAAGAATTTCTATGCGCTCGATTTCACTAATATCAACTGGGAAATCGAAGGCGTTATGACCTGTTTGTGCATCACAGATATTGATGCCGTTGAGAAGAATTGTGACTTGTTCGGAGTTGCCCCCACGTATGCTTACGTCTGTCAAAGCCCCTAGAGGACCCTTTTGTCGTACATCGACACCGACGGCATACTTCAATAAGTCATTCACACTCTGTACTGGCGCCGCTTGGATATCCTCACGACTTAGTACAGTTACCATTCTCGCTTGCTGACTAACAGTCAGTGGTGCGCGTGTTCCCGTGACGCTTACTTCATCCATCATCACGCCTCGGTTGGTTACAACTGAGTCCATTTCCGCCTTTTCAGCATTAACGCTAATGCCTTTGGCAGTAGCATGCTGTAAGGTAGCAACACTCAGTACACCAATCAAAACCTCCTTACCAAGAACAGCAAAGAGCGAGTAGCCGTGATTAGAGAAGTGCTTAAACTTCAGGACACTGCGCTTTTCAAAAGTTGGTTTGTACATAATATAATTAATAAAAAACGCCAGTTGTAAGTTTGTTAACAGACTGGCAAACGGGTGCAAAAGTACTAAATCTTTTTGTAACAACAATGTTTAATCGATGTGAATGTACTTTTCTGCAATAAAGAGAGATAAAAGTAAGGTTGTTATAGTGCTTATATTCCATCTTTTTAGTACTTTTGTTGGCAATTAATTCTCGGCATCGACAAACTATTAATTGCACAATGAAAGCATTACGTGACCGTATTTTAAAGGATGGCAAGTGTTATCCTGGTGGCATCTTAAAGGTAGACAAGTTTATTAACCATCAAATGGATCCTAATTTGATGAAGCGTATTTGTGTGGAATTCATACGTAGATACGCCTCAACTGAGATTAATAAAATCATCACAATAGAGGCTAGTGGCATTGCACCAGCTATCATGATGGGGTTCTTACTAGACCTTCCTGTTGTCTTCGCAAAGAAGAAGAAGCCTTCAACCATGGCTGATATGCTGTCGACGACAGTGTTTTCTTTCACGAAGCAACGTGAGTATCATGTTGTAATATCCAAAGAATACCTAGGAGAAGGCGATAAGGTTTTGTTCGTAGATGACTTCCTTGCCTACGGAAATGCGGCTAAAGGTGTCATAGACTTGTGTAAACAAGCAGGAGCGGAACTAGTTGGTATGGGCTTTATTATCGAGAAAGCATTCCAGCATGGACGTGATGCAATAGAGCAAGCAGGCGTTCGCTGTGAGAGTTTAGCAATCATTGAATCGCTTGAGAATTGTGAGATTAAGATGAAAGAAGATTAAATAAGGTGGGCATTATGTGTCCACCTTTTTTATTTATAATCTATTTCATCCTTACAAAGATTCAATTAAGTGTGTTCTAATGAACATATAACTTCACCTTATTATATTATAGTTTAAAAGTAAAAGAATGGAAAAGTCGAAAGAACTTATCTATGGTTTGAATGACAAACCACCCCTTCGTGAAACCTTATTTGCGGCTTTGCAGCATTTATTAGCCATCTTTGTGGCTATTATCACGCCTCCTCTCATTATCAGTTCGGCGTTGAAATTTGACTTAGAGACCACTGGCTTCCTTGTATCTATGTCTCTTTTTGTATCAGGATTAGCCACCTTTATCCAGTGTAAACGCTTTGGCGCATTGGGAGCAGGACTTCTTTGTATTCAAGGAACATCCTTCTCTTTCATCAGTCCGATAATTGGTGCAGGAATGTTAGGCATGGTTGGCGGAAAGATGAATGTTGAAATGGGTTTGAGTTACATCTTCGGAGCATGCCTTGTAGCGGCTTTTGTCGAGATGATAGTGAGTCGTTTACTCCCTTATACACGTAAGATAATCACGCCATTAGTGTCTGGTATTGTTGTTTCCCTCATTGGTATGTGCCTCATTAAGGCAGGTATCAATTCGTGTGGAGGTGGTCAGTCGGCTATAGATGCAGGTACTTTCGGTTCTATGCAAAATCTTGGTTTAGCTTTCTTAGTACTTGTCAGCATTATATTCTTTAATCGTTCGAACAATAGATTCCTACGAATGGCATCCATCGTGTTGGGCTTGTTGGTTGGATGTATTGCTGCTTACGCTCTTAACATGATTGACTTTTCACGCATAAGTGGTGCTGGAACGCTGAATATACCAACCCCCTTCAAGTATGGACTGCACTTTGATTTAGGTTCCATCATCGGTCTTGGACTTATCTACTTGGTTACTGCTGTTGAAGCTTTCGGCGATATTACAGCCAACTCATTGATATCTGGCGAGCCTGTTGAGGGTCCTGTGTTCTTGAAGAGAGCACAAGGTGGAATCTTAGCAGATGGTTTTAATTCTTTCCTAGCCGCTATCTTCAATAGTTTCCCTAATTCCATCTTTGCTCAAAACAATGGTATGATACAATTAACAGGCGTTGCCAGTCGTTATGTAGGGTATTTCATTGCAGCTGCCTTGGTGTTATTAGGACTCTTCCCAGTGGTTGGTCAGCTCTTTTCTCTTATCCCTGATGCCGTCTTAGGAGGTGCCACTCTCCTCATGTTCGGTACTGTTGCAGCAGCAGGAATCCGTATCATTGCTTCAACGAAGATAACTCGTAAGGCAGTATTGGTTATGGCAATCAGCTTCGCAATGGGCTTGAGTGTAGAGTTAGTGCCTAATATTCTTGATAAGATGCCAGACCTCATTAAGAGTATCTTCTCAAGTGGTATCACCACAGGAGGACTTACTGCCATCCTCGCTAATGCGTTTATTCGTATTAAAGAGTAGGCATTTATTATTTTTTATCATCGTTTCGGTGCGTTTTCCTTATAAATGTTTATCTTTGCAGATAATGTTGAGGAGAACGCACCGATAGCGTTTCCTATTAGAGAAGAAAATATATTTTAAAGACTATGTCGATACAGAATAGAAAGCGTAAATTTACTAAGTCAATCGCCTTTAAGGTACTTTGTGGACTGGTGATACTCATTCTTTTAGGGATAGGATATAACCTGGTTGTTGCTGATGATGATAGTCCTTTGAGCGAAGAAGAGCAAGAGGAAGAACAGCAACGTACTGCAGATAAAGACACGATAGACATTGTTGGCGATTATTTATGGCCTAATGCAAAGCCTTCAAAGAGTGATTTAACGACCAATGATGATAAGGATAAGACTGCAGATGAGGCTAAGGACAAGATTGACAAGGCTGATAAAGCTAAGTCAAAGGAAAGCACATCCCATCAAGAAAGCAATGAGGCGCCAATGGCTGCACCAGCTTCTCCTGCCCCAACAACGCCTGATCCAGAACCTTCCAGTAAGTCTTCTGCACCTACGATAGAGAAGATGAATGCACCAAAGGTCGAACGATTAGATTAAAGAAGACGTATATTTCAATTAGAGAGAAAGTGAGGTTCTATCATGAAACGATTGTTTTTATGTTTGTTTTCGGCACTCCTAATGGTTGGATGTGTAACGACTTACTATGATTCTGATGGCAAGCTTGTATCTAAGGAGACGATGGCCCAACTGAAAGCTGCTGCTGTCAAGGCTCATTTAGGCGAGCATCGTTACCGCATCTTCATGGATAGAATGGAGCCAATGAGAGGTCCTTCAATCTATTTACAAGATGATTGGGGCATTGAAGTAAGCGGTGATTCAGTTGGTTTATTCCTCCCTTATGTGGGTAGGGTGTACCAGATTCCATACGGTCGGGGCGGTGGCTTGTCCCTTGTTTCGCCTCTTTTGAGTTATAAGGAAGAACCCATGAAAGGTGGCAGACGCATTTTTATGACCACTCGCAACGATTATGAGAGTTACCAGATAGTCTTGGAAGTGTTCGACAATGCGACAGCATCCTTGCTTGTCAACCCTAGTGGGAAGGATGCGATACGCTTTACCGGTGTGATGGAACTCAATGACAGTTTTACTGTCAAGGGTGGTAAGCCCGTGAGGAAACGGCAAGTATCGTTTATGAAACTATAAGATTAGGATAAAAACATTCATCCTGTCTCTGCTCATTTACTATTTGGTAAGGTGCAGATGACAGGATTTTTCATTTTAAGAAAGTAGCTTTTTTAGTAGAGAAACACAGTTTTAACAGTTGAGCCTATCAAAGTGTAAAAGGCTTGAAAGATAATTATTCACCTTGAGTTGATGTATGTCAATTATATGACATAATGCTAATTTTTGTGCATGAAACCCTTAATAATAGTATAGTTCGCTTTCTTTTCAAAGCTATTTAACGCTTATTTCTTCTCTTTTTGTTATTCTTTTTACTCTTTAATTACAACTGAAAAGGCACGAAAAATTACTTAAAAATACCCTTCAGAATATTTGGTTGTATCATAGTTTACTATTAATTTTGCTCATAGAAAACGAATAATTAAAGACCTAACAACAATGAAAAAGTTCTTTTTAGCAGCTTTTGTCTGCTTGATTTCAGCAACATCTTTCGCTCGTGAAGGTGTGACAACAACAGTAGTATCACGTGATACAATCTTCTACAATCAAGCATTACGATCAGTGAAAGGTGCAGAGAATGCTGCTTTCTATCGTCTTCTTGCAAAAGAAAGCTATAAGGGTGTAGAGCGAGACATCTTCCAGGACTTCTATCCAGATGGTCAGAAGCGTTTAGAAGGTGGCTATTCTTTCCTCGACTTAGGCAATGATGCCAACACAGTTCTTGATGGTCATGTGACTGCTTATTACCCCAATGGCATGGAGAAGTGGCATTGCAATTACAAAGATGGTAAGCGTGAAGGCTATCTAACGCTGCACTTGCGCGATGGAAGTATCGGTGTTGTGGCTTATAGAGAAGGTAAGAGTCGTTTCGACTACATGACGATTACACACCCTGATGGTCGAATGGAAAAGGTTGGATTGAAGCACTATTCAAGTCTGATCCAGTAGGAGTTATCAGTGAAGGTGTAGCTACTTAAGACCTCCCCAAGCCTCTCCAAAGGAGGGAATGTGGGTTACTAAGATGTAATGGAGGTATGAAAGGAATGAGTAGCGAATTATAATTAGATTTAACAAGAGGCTCTCTTTGATGTAAAGAGAGCCTCTTTTCAACTGCAAAAGGGCGTCTCTTCGATATGAAGGAACGCCCTCTTCAAATGGAGTATCTTTTATCTTTCTGCATAGCCACTTGTTTGTTGCTAACGAGACGTGGTCTCTTTCTCTGTCTTATACATAAAGTCATAAATTATTTCAGTCACTCTTTCCTTGCCTTCATGTGTAAGATCAGGAAGAGTGAAGAGCCTTCCTTTCGTTGTATAAATTATCTGAACGATGAACGGAACGAAGTGGTAATTATAATCGTTGACGCCTTCTATCTCATCAGCTGTTACTTCGATGTACTTACAACGGAGGCAATCATAAAAGCAGATGTGGTCTCCTTTGATGGAAAGATAGTCTTTCTTCCATAATTTCTGACATGTAATAAAGAGCTTGAAAAGCCAATATGAGATAGCAAGACCAGTCATCCACAATGCAAGAATAAGCATTAGAGGATGAGATGCATCTGTTCCTTTGTGTCCAAAGAAGAACCATATAAAAAACAAAACAGGGATGGGCGCAAGCAACGTGTCGATGAATAGCCATGGACTATACTTGTATTTGATAATCATATCAGAACTGCGTGTAAATGAAAGGTTGTATGCTATGCTGACTGAAGTTGATGACTAATTGCAGAACAAAGGCGAAGATAGCGAGCTTCACCAGCCATGGTGAACGGATAAACTTCGTTTGTAACCATTCATAATCAGCCTCTTTAATGCTGTGAAGTTCCAAACTAATGAGTACAACTGCCGTCCAGAGCGGGTATTCTAATAGGAATGCGTAAGCATCACTCAGCCTAGTTGTTTGTATGATATTCGTTATCAATGTCAGAGCAGAGTCCATATTAGGGGCACGGAAGAATATCCATGCGAGTGAAATATAGCCGAAGGTGATGCCCCAACAAGCAACTTTTATAGGCTTGGAATTGGGTATCTGCTTCAGACCATTGTTGTTGCAAAACTTGTGAACGACAAGTCCTATACCATGCATAACGCCCCATACGATGAACATCCACGATGCCCCATGCCATAAACCAGCAATAATCATGACGGAGAAGCTATTGAGGTAAGTGCGAACAGTACCCTTTCTGTTACCTCCAAGAGGGATATATAGGTAATCGCGAACCCATGTTGAAAGTGCAATATGCCATCTATGCCAGAACTCCGTGAGGTTAAGACTTTGGTAAGGGAAGTTGAAATTGTCCTTTAACTCATATCCCATCAGGGCAGCAACACCAATAGCTAGGTCGCTGTAACCCGAGAAGTCGCAGTAAATCTGTACCGAGAAGCCCAACACCCCCATAAGATCTCCAAAGCCATTCTGCACTGCTGGCGCATCAAACACTATGTTGTTATATTGCGCAAGATAGTCTGCTATGAGTGCTTTCTTTATCAATCCGCAGATAATCAACCACAGTCCTTTATAGACAAGGGCACTCTTGATATTCCTTTTAGGGGTTTGAATCTGTGGTAATAATACTTCGGCGCGGGTGATAGGACCAGCAATGAGGAGAGGAAAGAACGTCAGATAGAATGTGTAATCAAGTAGTTTTGCAGTCTTGGGATACCGCCCTTTATAAACATCCACCGTGTAGCTGATGGCTTGGAAAGTAAAGAAAGATATACCAACAGGCAAGAGTAACTTCATAGGAGAGAAGTTACTGCGGAGGAGTTCATGGAATATTTCAAGAGTGAAGTTTGTATATTTATAGTAGAGTAGGGGTATCAACTCTGTGAAAATAGTGATGGCTAAGCCTGTCTTACGCAACTTTCCATGTTTTAAACGCATCATAGAATGGGTTAGATACCATGATACAAAGGTGGTGAAAGGCAATAGCCACATCAAAGCACCATTCGCTTTGAAAGCGAAGAAGAGGCTAAAACAAATGACATAAACCTTTGTCCACTGCTGACGATAGTGTCTAAGTGGAATGTAAAGAGCAAAGAAAACGAGGAAACAAGCCATGAATGACAGCGTACACAACGACCAGTTCTTATCTTGTGAGGATAAGAAATCAAGGAACGTGGATGTTAGCTGCGATAGTTCTGTCATGCTTCTGTATTCTTTAGCTTACTTTCCTTTTATGGATTAAAAGCCTTCAAATGCTGGTTGTAACAAACTTGTGTTTGTTGCCTTGTGATGTGCTTTAGGAGAATTGAGCTGCAATGGATTGTCACACTTATTACTGGCAATAAACTTTGCAGCCGTATCCATCCAGTAAGCAGCAGCCTCCCATGTAGGGTGATAATGGTCACTTCCTCGCTTTAGTTTTAAGTGTCTACTATCGAAGAAATGCCCTGCACCTACTCTTTCTTTGATGATGTCATTGATACCAGTATCTCCATTCCAATCCGAAGGACTAATCCAAACGAAAGGAATATCGCCTATCTTCTTAACCATCTCACTGACATATTGTGCCCTATTAGCGAGGTCGTTGATGAATAACTCATTACTTCCAAGACAGATAAGGATGTAGGTTGGCTTGTATTTAGCGATGTAATGCTCTAAAGTATGCGTCGTACCCCATCGTTCAGTGGATGAGCTATACCATATAACAGAGTATAGTTTATGCCCATTCTCACCTGCGTAATCACCCAAGCGACGTGACAGTCCCTCCACCATAGAGTCTCCTATGAAGAGAATTGTTTGGTTTCGATGAATTGTCTTAGACTTCTTCTTGTGTTCTTTCAGTGGTTCTTTAGGAGATTGGAAAATACTTGTAAGTGTTATCTTCCTTATTGTGTAGCTGCCCAAAGTAATCTCTTTTGGAGAGAAAGCATAGGCTATGATGGCTGCAAGAACTACAGCCATCAATAACAATGATTTGATTTGGGCATACATAAGAGCTGCTTTACTTTAAGTCAATCTCTACGGGACAATGGTCGCTACCCATAGTCTCTGTATGAATCTTAGCGTCTACCAACCGGTCTCTCAAGCGCTCGGAGATAAGGAAGTAGTCGATACGCCACCCCGTATTCTTCTCTCTTGCACGGAAACGATACGACCACCAAGAGTAAGTTACTTGCTCTGGATATAGCGTGCGGAAGGTATCTATGAATCCATTATTCAATAGTTGGGTCATCTTCTCACGCTCTTCATCGGTGAAGCCAGCGTTTCGGTGGTTTGTTTTGGGGTTCTTTAAGTCAATCTCCTGATGCGCAACATTCATATCACCACACACTATGACAGGCTTAATCTCATCCAGTTTGTGTAGGTAGGATTGGAAGTCATCCTCCCACTTCATGCGATATTCCAATCGACGAAGCTCATCTTGCGAGTTCGGTGTATAGACAGTTACGAGATAGAAGTCTTCCATCTCTAGTGTAATAACACGTCCCTCATGGTCGTGCTCATCGATATTAATACCGTAAGTAACGCCCAATGGCTTATGTTTCGTGAATATCGCAGTACCTGAATAACCCTTCTTATCAGCGTAATTCCAATATGATTCGTATCCAGGAAAGCTTAAATCAAGCTGACCAGCTTGCATCTTCGTCTCTTGCAAACAAAAGAAATCAGCGTTAAAGTCCTTGAATTGCTGCTCAAAATCTTTGCCCACGCAGGCACGAAGACCATTTACATTCCATGAAATAAACTTCATATATCTTCCTTTCTCTCGTCCTTAATGTGTTATTAAATCTTTTGTTGTGACTCAAACTCAAATGTTATAGGCAAGTTGTAATCGGTGGATAGGGGAGTGAAACCACCTCTTCCATTATTCTTCTTCAGGTCTCTAATGGTGAAATTAAAGTGCATCTCTTGTGTAGGCATTGCATAGAAACAAGAGAAAGGCAATGAACCTCCTGTGCCAATAACCTCTACCTGTTGTCCATCGAGATTGATGGTGAAGCTGAGTTTAGCTGATGCACTGAAGGAAATCATTTGTTCCTGTGGATTAAAACTCGTTATAATTACTTCTAGCTTACCATTCGTAGCATTCAAGAGATCTTGATATAGCTCTAAAGATTGGTTCTTTACGCCAGCTGCAAGTTCGTCACCATTGATATTCTTAACACTTATCACCTCCTTATTAGCTGTCCATGTCGTATTCTTTGAGCCCAAGTCACCATTGCTATTACTCAGCTTTACAGTACCAACGTAATTGCCATTGATGTTTTGGTAAAGCTGTTCAACATTAATACTTGGTGTATCTTTCTCCTTAGAACATGCCGTAAAGAAGTTGATTGTAACGATTGCCACGATTGTTAGTGTGGCTATTTTTAAAACCTTATTCATAACTTTTCTCCTTTTAAATATTAGTTGTTATTATATCCGTTTGGTCTCTCCACGCAGTAAGTTCATAAACTCGTTGCGGGTTTTACTTGATTCGAACACACCGCTGTAAGCACTTGTTGTGGTGATAGAGTTCTGTTTCTCCACACCACGCATCTGCATACACATGTGTTTCGCCTCGATGACTACCATCACACCTTGTGGTTTCAACGTGTCATTGATACATTGCATAACTTGTTCGGTGAGGCGTTCCTGCACTTGAAGTCGATGAGAGAATATATCGACAACACGCGCGATCTTACTCAAACCAGTAATCTTTCCGTTTGGAATATACGCCACATGCGCCTTGCCATAGAATGGAAGTATATGGTGCTCACACATCGAGAAGAAGTCAATATCCTTGACTATCACCATCTGGTTATACTTCTCTTCAAAGAGAGCATCCGTTAATACCTTATGAGGATCTTGTGTATATCCACGTGTAAGAACCTGCATTGCCTTAGCAACTCGCATTGGAGTTTTCTCTAAACCCTCCCTTGCTGGATCCTCACCAAGCAGTGTTAGTATCTCTTTATAATGTGCCGCTAGTTCGTCTAAACCATCACGGAATTGTGCTTCTGGGGTCATATTATGTTGTTTCTGATTATTGCTGTTTATGAAGTGGACTTATTACCCTATTTAAGGTATTGCCCGATATGGTCGTAAGGGTATAGAGCTTTATCCATATAAGGGCGTAGCCTTTTACCCTAGTAAGGGTGTTGTTTGGGTGTATATATAATATATAAGGTGTGACTACATTTAGTTGTCTACAAATGATGACGTCTTCACACTAACCATCATGCGTATAACATTCGCCTGTGAAAAGCCTTCTTTACGCAACTTCAACATTACTTTTTTAGCAGTGTTATAGTCTGTGAAGTTACCGACGAGGCACATCCAACGTGGCGCATAGAAGTGAACATAGATGGGCTGATTGGGGAATAACTCTTTAGCCGTTTGTCCCGCTTTGTCTGCTAGTTGGTGAGATACACGTGTGTTACCACCACTATAAGCCTGAACACGGAATCCCCTAACCTTTTTAATGCCTTTCTTTACACGTTTGGTTACAATTTGTTTGCCATCGTCTATATCATCAAAAGTTGGATCATGAGGCCTTCTTACTAAACGTTTCACTAGCTTAGTTCCAACTTGTCTAACGGGCTGTAAAGTGTTATTGTCAGGTCGTGTAATCTCTGGTTTGTGGTCGTTCAGTTTAGGAACTGACAGTTGTTTTGTATCTGGAGTCTTAATCTTTGAGCCTATTGACTGGCGTGATTGTTCACGCTGACTCTCTACTCTCTTGCTTTCTTTATTAGCTTTCTTTGCTGTTTTCTTACCATTGACTAATGCATCAATATCGGTACTCTGCGTTACAGTTACCGAACTTTGAGCATAAGTTGTTGTAATGGTTGTCAATATGAGAACTATGATTGTAAGGAGTCTTTTCATGTCTTTTATTCTAATTGAAAAGTGATGAGAGGAGCACAAAACGTGACTCCCTCTCATCATTAATATTTGTATGGATTACTTCTTCCAAGCATCAATGATACCCTTGAAGTCAGCTGCCTTCAATGAAGCGCCACCAATCAAGCCACCATCAATGTCAGGTTTAGCAAACAACTCTGGTGCGTTGCTAGCCTTACAGCTACCACCATAGAGGATAGAAGTGTCCTCTGCTACTTCCTTACCATACTTCTCTGCAACGATAGAACGGATGTAGGCTAACATCTCCTGAGCCTGGTCTGAAGTAGCTGTCTTACCTGTACCGATAGCCCAGATTGGTTCGTAAGCCAAGATAATGCTCTTCCATTCCTCTGCTGAGAGGTTGAATACTGAACCTTCCAACTCTGCCTTTACTACTTCGTTTTGCTTCTCTGCCTCACGCTCTTCGAGAGTTTCACCACAGCAGAAGATTACCTTCAAACCATTAGCGAGTGCTAATTGAACCTTCTCTTTGAGAATCTCTGCTGTTTCTCCATAGTACTGACGACGCTCAGAGTGACCAAGGATAACATATTGTGCACCTGTGCTCTTTACCATTGCAGCTGATACTTCACCTGTGTAAGCACCCTTCTCCTTGTCTGCACAGTTCTCTGCACCAAGCCCAACAACGCTTGAATCTAACACCTGAGCAACACTTGCGAGGTGAATGAATGGAGTACAGATAACAACATCACAATTAGGTTTCTCTGCCTTGAGTGACTCGTTAATCTCTTTTGCTAGTTCGATACCTTCCTGCAAGGTCTCGTTCATCTTCCAGTTACCTGCTACGATTTTCTTTCTCATTTGTTTTTTACGTTTTAAAAGTTGATATAATTTATTTGATTGTTCCTTTTGCTTCACCCAATCTTCTTTCTGTTTGAGCCACTCTTCACGCTTCCTTACCCATCTTGTCCATGACCAAATGCGGTCGGCGGCAATAAGGAATGACAAGGGGAAGATGTAGCACACGATAATGAGCATAATCTTTGTCCACGTGTTATTAGCCGGTTCGCGCCCTATTTCAATGAGGGAGAGTGGGGCATTGAGTTCGGCTTGTTTGGGCAAATCGTTATGACTCCATTTATTGATGATAGTACCTTTGTAGAGCAGTACCAAGCCCGGATTACTGCGAATGATGGTTTTTAGTGTTGTGCCGTCAGTCGTATAGAAAGGATATTCCGCACCTGTAATGTCCCTCCAATGCTGTACAGCCTTATCTGTACTAGCAGTCAATCCATAGAATCCATATCCGTTCTCCTTTGCATATTCGTAGATAGCATCAATATCACCAAAGTTACTATCGTCAGCCATTTCCAATACAGGAGCTATGAGTAAGAAGGTATATCCTTTATGGGTCAAGATACTATCCGTAATATCGTTCCCTGTCAGTTCGTTCGTGATAGAGAAATCGTGTATGGGTGGTTCATACCCCTGCTCAAGTATCTCTTGGTGTGTATCTTTAAATACCCACGTAGAGTCGTTATAAGGGTAATTATTCTCATTGAATTCCTTTGTTACACCATTCTTTTCACAGATAAAGGTTGTCTTATAGGTTGTTTGTTTAGCCCCCTTTGGAATCTCCATACCCTTTTTGATGTTCTGTCCGATATAATAAGGACGGAAGTCAAAGATGGGTAGATGATAAAGACTCAATAGTGACGCTATACAGATAAAGACGATAGTAAAATAGAAGGCTATCCACTGATTCGTCTTTGAAACGAAGCGCATCTGATGTAAAGGCCAGCGTGTGAGAATGATTGCTGCAACAAGCAAAACAATGTTCTTGATAAATGTCTGCGTGTTGGTTAGGTGTATGGCATCTCCGAAACAACCACAATCTTGTATCGGATTACTTACAGTCAACCACAATGTTACAGCTGTCATCACAGCCATGAAAAGCAAGGATATCTTACTAGCTAATCGACGGCGGATGGCCAAGAGGAGCATTACACCCAGCGTAAATTCTATGGCAGAAAGGGCTATCGACACCATTAGCTGTGCCCAATCGGGTACATAAGCCGATAATTGCACTGCCTCTAGGTATTCCGCAATCTTATATTGCGAACCTAGTGGGTCAATAGCCTTAACAAATCCAGAAAAGATAAACGTCAAGGCTAACAGCGCACGACTGAGGTTTACTAATAGCGTCTTTAATTTATTCATGTAGCTTGATAGCACCGAAAACGGCGTAATTCATTATATCCATATAATTGGCATCTATGCCCTCACTGACGAGTGTTTCTCCATTAAGATCCTCGATTTCCTTGATTCGTTCAATCTTAGTGAGAATAAGGTCTGTGTAACTACTCACACGCATATCTCGCCATGCCTCTCCATAGTCATGGTTCTTCTTTACCATTAGTTCGTAGGCTTCGTTGGCATAAGTATCATAGAGGCAGAGTGCCTCGTCGGGCGTGATGTCAACGCTATCAACAAAGCCCTTGGATAGTTGAATCAGTCCAACAATACTATAATTAATCAATGCGATGAACTCGGGGCGAACTCCTTCTCCAACGAGATTCTCACCTGTAACCTCTAATGAGCGTATGCGTTTGGCTTTAATGAAAAGCTGATCTGTGAGGGAAGAGGGGCGTAAAATGCGCCATGAGGCACCATAATCATGGAGCTTCTTACCAAAGAGCTCTCTACATTCAGCCAGTATGTCTTTAAATTCTTGCTGTGTCTTTGTCAATTGACTTGCCATTGTTATGAATCGATTTGCCTGCAAAAATACTTAATTTCATTGTAATAAACGAATGAATTAACAACTAATACTATCCGTTCCGCTGGTTGGCGGGAGTTCATGGAAGTGCATTGTAAGCTATCTGTGCGGAATTTCTAACCTATTGGCAGTTGATGGAGATGCACGTTAGGTGTTTTATGCAATCCTATATGTAAACAATAGTTAAGGCGAGGGGCGTAACTGTTAACATCGACGAAATGTACTTTTGTGGGGCACGAAAGTACATTTCGTGCCCCACAAGATGTACTCCCGTGCCTTACAAGTCCTACTTCCGTGATAAGCATAGATTCGGTTAAAAAATCTTCGCGAAGAATTTGGGAATTGTTCGCGAACAATTTTGATTTTCTTCGCGAAGAATCTTTGTGTTTCAAGGGATAGGCTTTTTGATATTTAAAACATCCTTTTATTACTTGTTTTATACCCAACGAATGGGTCATATTGTACCCAGCGAGTAAGTCCTTGTCTACCCATTCGCTGGGTAGAAGTCTACCTATTCGCTGGGTACGATGAGACCCAACCGCTGGGTAGGAAAGGACTTATTCGCTGGGTATGAATTTGTGAGTTAAAGACCTAACAAGGAGACATTTGATAAGGCGTTATCATTTACAAAACCTATCTCTTTATTTGATTTACTTCAACAGAGCGGTTATATAAAAAGCGGGAACGCCTGTTAAAGGTATTCCCGCTCTGTGGATGTATGTGTAGTTAAGGTGTTTATTATTGTACTTCTACGATATTTACATAACTAGTACTATTTTCTCCATTTGTGTCAGAACCTGAACCGTCTATTTTGAAGATGGCACCAAATTTATTTTTCTGTGCTGTTGACATTTTAACAGTAATCACTTGATAATTATTTATTGCGTTATGTTGTGAACCAGCAAGGAAAGTCATTAATCCAGGTATATGACTTATATCTAATGATGACAGTTTATTATGTGTCACATACAACTCAGTTAAATTCGTGTTGTTGGAAAGATCCAGACTTGTCAGCGGAGTGAATGAGGTCTTAAGATATTTCAGTTTTTTATTGTGAGAAACATCTAGAGAAGTCATTCCTTTTAATTGGTTGACATCAAGTTTGGTAAGATTTGGATTTTGTGATATATCGATGGATGTAATTTGGCTGGCAGGTATAATTAATTCCACAAGACTTGCGCCTACTTTATCCAATCCTTTTATTTCCTTTGCAGCAGAAGAAGTGAGGTTGATTACCTTCAACTTAGTTTGAAGACTGAAATCATAACTTTCTATTTTTGCTCGGAATGCGGTAAAGCTCTCCAAATCTCTATTTCCTTCTAAACCAATAATAGCTGTTAAACTACTATTTGACGTAGCGTTGACTTCCTTTAACTTAGGTGAATTGGTGGTGTTGATAGTCTTTATGTTAGAACTATAATATGTCTGTAAGTTTGTTAATGCAGGCATATTACTTGCATCAACCGATTCAAGACTTTTGTTTTCGTACAGCCCAAGTGCAATGAGTTTCGTGTTATTACCTGTTACAACTTCTTTCAGTCCATCCAGATGGTGTGCTTGTAACTCTGCTATCTGATCTAAACCAGTTATATTTACCTTTGTTACTAATGGACTACCACTAAGTATTATTCGGTTAGTAATCTGTGGATATTTGTTGAAATTGAGCTCTCCTGCGAGATTTTTGTTCCCTTCAAGAATCAGTCCATCTACGTTACGATAGTATTGTAGTTCTTCAATTGACGTAAGCTTGTCATTGTTTTTTATTTCCAACGTTCCCTTGAAAGAAAGAATCTTCTCCAAGTTGTCTGCCGCATAAATATCCAAGTGTCCATCTGCGGTTGTAGTTAAGCTACCTGATATTTTCGTACCAACAGCCTCAATCAGACCCTTGTTTTTGAGAATGAAAGCCTTAGCCTTAGATGCATCAAGCGTCATCTCACCGAGGTTGTAAACCTTGGCACGCTGAATATTGATTTCTTGCTTAACCTTCTTCAAGATAGCTTTACCATCCTGCATGATAAAGACAAGCGTCAAGCCCTGTGAAAGCTTTTGTTCAGGGAGTGCTATGTAATATGCCTTGTTTTCCTCAAGAGTGCCAGACGCCGCTGTAAGGTTTACCACTGGAGAAGCTGCAGTGAATTTGTTTTGGGCAGCACTAATCTTACCATCATTAGCAAAAGTGATAGTTGAATTTATTGTACCTGCAAGATTTTCCTGTCCAACAGCAAGCAATTTAACCTGCTTTACGTTTAAAGTTCCTTTGATGGTAAAGCGGAGCAAACCACCAACATTGTATGCAACGAATGGTTTTCCACGCTTTGGAATGATACCAACAGATACATTCGCCTTTGGATCAAATGTACCTGCAATGGCGTTCTGATCCTTTGGAAAGTTGTATTCGTATATTGCTTGGGTGTTACTGTTTGCTGAAATCTTTGCACCCTGCTGATAAGGATACATCATGAAGTATGATGCGTTATTGACATCAGGTGCTTGTCCCCAGAAACGTACATCACTTCCTGAGGTAGGAGTGGTGAAGGGATAATTCTTGGGTTGGTATCCTTTAAAGCCAATACCAATCTTATCGTTTGCTTGCCAAGTTACAGTTGCGCCGTCTGAGCCTAATACTGTGCGAGTCTTTATTTGATTAGATTGAGATGCAGTCTCTTCTGTTGAAGGCTTTTCCAATCCAGTGGATGTGAAAGACATCTCTACTAGTTGTTCATCTGTTGTGTCGCCATCTCCAAAATCATCCTTGGAACAAGACACAACACTTAAAGCAAGACCCATACATAAGGCATAAGTCTTTAATAGATTTGTATATTTCATATTGCTGTTATTCGTTTTTCGATATTCGTTTAATCCTATTTTCCCTTAGAATGGATTATCATCATCAGTTCCATCCACAACTACGGGGGCAGGGTTGTTACTATTAGTGAACCCCTCGTGTTGAGTACCATGCGCACTCTCCATTAACAAGTTACCCTCTATTTCCATGAATATTATTGTTGTCGAGGGTTTTTCGTATACTCTCTTCATTTGTCTTGTTCTTTATATTAATTTGTCTTGTATAAATCTTTCTGCCTCTTGTCGTTACTGCCTTGATTGTTTTTACGGCAATCATCCATCCTCTCTAATATTATAGAGTTCCTTTATTAAGAAGGAAAGAATGGGCAATGCAAATGAAAACAAACTCAGTTGTTATTGCTATAGCGGCCTCGTTCGTTTTTATAGTGTTGAATAAAGTCTATTTACCTTTTACTCTTTTGTGGGTTGCAAAGGTACTGCTAATTCTGTAATTAGTACTAAAGCGAATAAGAAAAAGCCCTTTTAATAAGGATAATTAACTAAAAGTGGTATCGGTATATAAAATCCTCTATTATTTACCTAAGTATTTGTGTTAAACTAACATACGCTCCTCTTACTTAAAAGAAAGCCTTTGCTCTAATGCAATTAAGCCTCTCTTCAGATATAGCTAAGCCTTCCTTTAAATATAGCTCGTTTTTCCTTCAAATACAACTCAGCTTGAGGATGTGCTCAGCTTACCTTATTTTACATGATACTTAATTTGTATGACTTAACAAATTTACGTATCTTTGCATTGCTATTCATACAAAGATAACATTTAATTATGCGAGATCTTTCAGATGCCGAATTGGCACAATTATTAGATAAAGATATATTTCATCATATTTCCAATGCCGCCGATAAACTCGGACTGGAGTGTTACGTAGTGGGCGGTTATGTGCGTGATTTGTTTTTAGAACGCCCTTCCAATGATATAGATGTTGTTGTGGTGGGGAGTGGTATACAGGTAGCAAGCGAATTGAAAGCCATTCTTGGTAAGAAAGCTCACCTCTCGGTATTCCGCAACTTTGGTACTGCTCAAGTGAAATATAAGCACACGGAGGTTGAATTTGTAGGTGCTCGACGAGAGAGTTACAGCCATGATAGTAGGAAACCAGTGGTAGAAGATGGAACACTAGAGGATGACCAGAATCGTAGGGACTTTACCATTAATGCCCTAGCAGTGTGCTTGAATAAGGCTCGCTTTGGGGAGTTAGTCGATCCATTCGGTGGTGTTGACGACCTATGGGATGGTATCATTCGCACGCCCTTAGACCCTGATGTAACCTTTTCAGATGATCCATTGCGTATGATGCGATGCGTTCGTTTTGCTACACAATTAAATTTCTTTATTGATGATGAGACCTTCGAGGCGTTGGAACGCAATGCCGAAAGAATAAAGATTATTAGTGGGGAACGCATAGAAGAGGAGTTGAACAAAATTATGATGACGCCAACACCGAGCAAGGGATTTGTTGATTTGTATCGTTGTGGGCTCTTGCAAATCATCTTACCAGAGCTAGTTGCTTTGGATGTCGTGGAGACTAGGAACGGACGAGCACATAAGAATAATTTTTATCACACCTTAGAAGTGTTGGATAATATCTGCAAGCATACGGATAACTTATGGTTGCGATGGTCGGCATTGTTGCATGATGTGGGTAAAGCAAAGTGTAAACGGTGGGATTCTGTAGCGGGATGGACTTTCCATAACCACAACTATGTTGGGGCTAAGATGGTGCCTAATATCTTTCGAAGGTTGAAGTTGCCGATGGATAGTAAGATGAAGTATGTGCAAAAGCAAGTAGACTTACACATGCGTCCGATTGTTATTGCTGATGAAGAGGTGACCGACTCGGCTGTGAGACGACTGATGAATGATGCTGGCGAAGACATTGATGACTTGATGACTCTGTGTGAGGCGGATATAACGAGTAAGAATATTGCCCGTAAACAACGCTTTCTTGATAACTTCCGAATCGTTCGTGAGAAACTAAAAGACCTGAAGGAGCGTGATTACAAACGCTTGTTGCAGCCTTGTATAGATGGTAATGAGATCATGGAAATGTTCCATCTCAAACCTAGTAGAGAGGTGGGCGTTTTGAAGCAGACGCTGAAAGATGCCGTACTTGATAATAAAGTGGCAAACGAACGAGAGCCTTTAATGGAACTTTTGCGCAATAAGGCAAGTGAATTGGGGCTGATTTAAGAATGAAGAAGATAACATCCATTGTTAAAGGAGGTTATAGATAAGAGTCATAAATGGTATGTTTATAGGTAATAATTGTTAAATGTTATTTGCAAAATAAGTATCTTTAATGATTAATGAGTAGTTTTGCATACTGAAAAACTCAAGTATTATACTTTGGTTTTTAGTATGCATTGCTTTTATGAAGAAACCAGTCAGATACGAGATGTATGCACATCTCTTATGCGAAAGAGGTGAATGGCAAGATAAAAAGAATGAATATAATATATTAAATAGGTATGAAAATGAATAAAATCTTATTGTTCGTAGCTGCAACTGTGGCGTTATTGACCAGTTGTGGAGGCGGTCAGCAGGGGCTTCCTACAAGTGATGAGTATCCTGTGATTACGATTGGTGCATCTAATGCACAGCTAAAGACAACTTATCCAGCTACGCTTAAGGGTGTTCAGGATGTAGAGGTTCGCCCAAAGGTGAGCGGCTTTATCACGAAACTATACGTACATGAGGGTGAGTATGTGCATGCTGGTCAGGTGCTCTTCGTTGTGGATAACTCCACTTATCAGGCTGCTGTTCGTCAGGCTGAGGCACAGGTTAACTCCGCTCAGAGTGCTGTAGCACAGGCTGAAGCTGGTGTTGTCCAGGCTAACGCAAGTCTTAATTCGGCTAATGCACAGGCTGCTACCGCTCGTTTGACTTACTCAAACAGTAAGAACCTATATAATAATAAGGTGATAGGCGACTATGAGTTGCAGTCAGCAAAGAATAGTTTTGAAACGGCACAAGCTGCTGTTCGCCAAGCACAAAGTGGTGTCGCTTCTGCGCAAGCTGCTGTTCGTCAAGCGCAAGCAGGTGTTCGTCAAGCGCAAGCAATGCTATCAACTGCAAAGGATAACCTTGGCTTCTGTTATGTAAAGAGTCCTGCTTCTGGTTACATCGGTAGTCTTCCTTTCAAAGAGGGAGCCTTGGTAAGTGCCTCTTCTGCACAGCCAGTAACAACCGTTAGCAACACTTCTACAATAGAAGTTTACTTCTCTATGACTGAGGCTGACGTGTTGAAACTGAGCCGTGCTGGTGATGGTTTGAGTAATGCCATTAAGAAGTTCCCAGGTGTAAGTTTGTTGCTTGCAGATGGTTCAACCTATAATCATGAGGGAGCCATTGTCAAGACGAGTGGTATCATAGACCCAGCAACAGGAACAATCAGCGTTATTGCACGTTTTCCTAATCCCGAACATTTGTTGAAGAGTGGTGGTAGTGGACAAATTGTTATCGCTAAGAACAATAATCACGCATTATTGATTCCACAAGAAGCAACCACTCAGGTGCAGGATAAGGTATTTGTCTATAAGGTGGATGCTAATAATAAGGTGCATTACAGCGAGATAACCATTAACCCACAGAATGATGGTATCAATTATATTGTTACTAGTGGATTAAAGATGGGTGACCGCATTGTTAGCAAGGGAATCTCAAGTTTGGAAGATGGTGCAAAGATAAAGGCATTGACTCCAGCAGAGTATGAAGAAGCCATTAAGAAAGCTGAGAAGTTGGGTGAGAATCAGAGCTCTGCTTCAGGTTTCTTAAAGACTATGAAGGGAGAAAGTAAGTAATTAGAAGTTAGGAATTAGGAGTTATGAGTGGAGACAGAGGGGCTGTTCTCTGTGAGAAGTAAGTTTTCTTAGGCTATTTTTCACCCATCTCCATGATTCAAAAGAATAATCGTTATGACATTTACGAATTTCATTAAACGACCGGTTTTATCAACGGTTATATCCATCTTCTTTGTACTTTTGGGTATAATCGGTTTGATGTCACTGCCTATCGAGCAGTATCCAGATATCGCACCACCTACGATCTCCATTCAAACCTCCTATCAAGGAGCTGATGCGCAGACCGTATTGAATTCAGTTATTACACCATTGGAAGAGAGTATCAATGGTGTAGAGAATATGACTTATATTGAGTCAACTGCAACTAACGCTGGTATGGCTATGATTACAGTCTACTTTAAGCAAGGTACTGACCCAAACATGGCGGCAGTCAATGTGCAGAACCGCGTGTCACAAGCACAGGCTTTGTTACCTGCTGAAGTTACCCGTGTGGGTGTGACTGTATCGAAACGTCAGAGTTCGAATGTGGTCATGTACTCCTTGACAACAGATGATGGACGATATGATGATGAGTTCTTGACGAACTATAACAACATCAATATCGTTCCAATGTTGAAGCGTATTAATGGTGTAGGTGACGTCCATATACCTGGTATGAAGACTTACTCAATGCGTATTTGGCTCCAGCCAGATAAGATGAAGCAGTATGGTCTTGTTCCTTCTGATATCTCTGGTGCTCTTGCAGAACAGAATATTGAGGCAGCACCAGGTTCCTTTGGTGAGCAAAGTAAGCTCAAGTTTGAGTACACTATGCGCTATAAGGGACGTTTGAAGACGCCAGAAGAATATGGAAATATCATTATCTCAAGCAATACAAATGGGCAGACACTTCACTTGCGTGATGTGGCAAAGGTTGAGTTAGGTGGTTTGATGTATTCAGTAGCTATGCGTAACAATGGTCAACCAGCCGTATTAGGTATGGTTAACCAGGTGGCTGGTTCAAATGCTACACAGATTGCTGATGATGTAAAAGCAGCTTTGGCTGATGCCCAAAAGCAAATGCCTCCCGGTATGAAGGTCACGATTGAGCAAGATGTAACCGAATTCCTTTTTGCTTCTATCGAAGAGGTAGTACGCACATTGGTAATTACTTTGGTCTTAGTGTTCTTTGTTGTGTATGTCTTCCTACAGGACTTCCGCTCTACACTCATCCCTATGATTGCTGTACCAGTAGCCTTGATTGGTACGTTCTTCTTCCTATGGGTCTTTGGTTTCTCCATCAATTTATTGACACTGTCGGCATTGTTATTAGCGATTGCCATTGTGGTTGATGATGCCATTGTGGTGGTTGAGGCTGTTCATGCAAAGCTCGATTTAGGTTATAAGAGTGCGATGACTGCTGCCATTGATGCAATGAATGAGATTTCAGGAGCTATCATCTCTATTACCTTGGTGATGTCAGCAGTGTTCGTGCCAGTATCATTTATTGGTGGAACATCTGGTACTTTCTATCGTGAGTTCGGTGTAACTATGGCGGTATCAATCGTTATCTCTGCTCTGAATGCTTTGACATTGTCACCTGCACTATGTGCTATTTTCTTGAAGCCACATGACAATGATGAGGAACATAAGAAGCTTTCACGCATTGATAGATTCCACATGGCATTCAATACACAGTATGATAAGATCAATGCTAAGTATCAGAAAAAAGTAGAGAAGATTATCAACCATCGTTGGATAGCAGGCTCTGCTGTTGTTGTAGGTTTCGTGGCTCTCGTTCTTACAATGACGTTTACCAAGACAGGACTTGTGCCAGATGAAGATACTGGAACTTTGTTTGCCATGATTAGTTTACCTCCTGGTACTTCACAAGTAGAGACCCAGAAAGTGACCGATCAGGTGGATAAGATGTTGGCAAGTAACCCTTACATTGAACGTCGCGAGCAGATCGTTGGTTACAACTTCTTGGCTGGACAGGGTTCTAACCAGTCAACCTTTATTGTTAAGCTGAAGCCTTTTGCCGAGCGTAAATATGGTATGTTTGATCGTATTAAATCAGTATTCACGGGTGCTGGTATTGCTGGATTGTTCATTGACCCAACTTCTTCTAATATGATTTTGGGTATGATTTACAAGCAAACAGCCAGTATTAAGGGTGCGCAGGTAATAGCCTTTGCACCGCCAATGATTCCTGGTTATGGTATGTCGAATGGTCTTTCTTTCTCTTTACAAGATAAGACAGGTGGAGATTTGAATAAATTCTTTAAGGTTGCACAGGATTACCTCGCTGCTTTGAACAAGCGTCCGGAGTTCAGCCGAGCACTTACCACTTACAACCCGAACTATCCACAATACATGGTGGATGTAGATGTTGCGAAAGCAAAGCAGGCAGGTACATCACCAGCTGCTATTCTTTCTGTATTGCAGGGATACTATGGAGGTATGTATGCTTCCAACTTTAATGCATATGGTAAGCTCTTCCGTGTGATGATACAAGGAACTGCAGAGAGCAGAATGGATGAGTCGAGCATGAATAATATCTATGTTCGAACGGCTGCAGGTATGGCTCCTGTAAGTGAGTTCTGTACATTGAAGCGTGTTTATGGACCATCAAATATCACTCGTTTCAACCTCTTTACCTCTATTGCCGTTAATGCGACACCAGCCAATGGAGTTTCTTCAGGTCAAGCTATTAAGGCTGCAGAGGAAGTGGCAAAACAAGTGTTACCACAGGGGTATGGCTATGAGTTCTCAGGTCTGACACGTTCTGAGCAGGAGTCGTCGAACTCAACAGCGATGATCTTCGCCCTTTGTATCGTGTTTGTCTACTTGATTCTTAGTGCACAATATGAGAGTTATATCCTTCCATTAGCCGTTATCTTGTCAATACCATTCGGACTTGCTGGTGCGTTCATATTCACGATGCTCTTCGGGCATAGCAATGATATCTACATGCAAATATCCTTGATTATGCTGATTGGATTGTTGGCAAAGAACGCCATCCTTATCGTTGAGTTTGCTCTCGAGCGTCGCCGAACAGGTATGGCTATCAAGTATGCAGCCATCTTAGGTGCTGGTGCCCGTCTTCGTCCTATCTTGATGACCTCTTTAGCGATGATCATTGGATTGTTGCCATTGATGTTTGCAAGCGGTGTAGGGCGTAATGGTAACCAGACATTGGGTGCTGCTGCCGTTGGAGGTATGTTGATTGGTACACTCTGTCAGGTATTTGTTGTACCAGCTCTATTCGCTGGCTTCCAGCACTTACAGGAGCGTATTAAGCCTATCGAGTTTGAAGATGAGGCTAGTCGCGACGTCATTAAGGAACTCGAGAAATACGCGAAAGGCCCTGCACATGATTATAAGGTAGAAGAGTAGTACTATATTAAAAGAACAATAATGAAGAATAAAAATATAATCATCATAGCCCTTGCAGCCCTGTCGTTGACAGGCTGTAAGAGTCTCTATGGCAATTACGAGCGTCCCGATGTGAAGACGAGTGGGATTGTGAGAGACCCTGTTGATGACAAGGCAATGCTTGAGGGAGCCAATGACTTTGGTAACCTCCCATGGCGCAGTGTCTTTACCGATCCTCAATTACAGGCACTTATTGAGAAAGCTCTTAATAATAATCCCGACCTGATCAATGCTGCTTTGAACATTGATATTGCCGAACAGCAGGTGAAGACATCAAAGTTGGCGTTCTTACCATCTGTGGTCTTCGCACCGACGGGTACGATCTCTCACTTTGGTTCGCACACGCCTTCCACCCAGTCTTACACACTCCCAGTCTCTGCAAGTTGGGATGTTGATCTCTTTGGAAAGCTGCGTTCCCAGAAGAAAGCTGCCCAGATGATGCTCCTTCAGTCGAAGGATTACAGGGTCGTTGTGCAGACAAATCTTATCTGCAACGTTGCCAATCTCTATTATACACTGCTGATGCTCGATCGTCAGAAGCAGATAGTAGATGATATGTCAGGACTGACAAAGAACACCTGGGACATGATGAAACTCCAAATGGAGTATGGACGTGCTCGTTCAACGAGTGTCCAGAGTGCAGAAGCTGCTTACTATAGTGTACAGACACAGGGAGCAGACATCCGTCGTCAGATACGTGAGACCGAGAACGCTCTTAGTCTTCTTCTTGGTGAACCAGCGCAAGGTATTGCCCGTGGTAGTCTAGCCAATCAGAGCTTACCGGCGAACTTCGCAGGTGGTATCGGTGTACAACTTCTAAGCAATCGTGCTGATGTACATGCAAACGAAATGGCGTTAGCTCAATGCTTCTATAATATTCAGCAGGCACGCAGTCGTTTCTATCCAGCATTGAACATATCACCTACTGGCGCGTGGACCAATAGCAATGGTATGGTTAACCCAGGTAAGTTGCTCTTGAGTGTAGTTGGTAGTTTGACACAGCCCATCTTCATGCGCGGACAATTAAAAGCAGGTTTGCGTGTTGCTGAAGACAAGTATAAGCAAGCATATAACACATGGCAGAATAGTATTCTCAAGGCTGGTTCAGAAGTGAGCAACGCCCTTGTTGCTTATAATTCAGCTGGTGAGAAAGAGAAGTTGCAACAACAACAAATAGATGTTCTGAAGCAGAATGTAGAGCACACACAGATGCTCTATGCACAAAGCTCAAGTACCTATCTTGAAGTTATCACCGCTCAGCAGAGCTTACTTAATGCAGAAATATCACAAGTGAAGGAGCAGTTTACGAAGCTACAATCTATCGTCAATCTGTATAATGCACTTGGTGGTGGTTCTAAGTAAATCGTTTGTTTAATTCTTAGTATTCAAGAGTATGAGTAGCGTAATTAGTCCAAAAGCTGAAGTTTCTCCGAAAGCAAAGATTGGAGACGGCTGTAAGATATTCCCATTTGTATATATAGAAGACGATGTCGTCATCGGTGATAACTGCGTTATCTTCCCCTTTGTTAGCATCTTGAATGGTACTCGAATGGGAAGTGGAAACAAGATTCACCAAGGTTCGGTGCTTGCTGCTTTACCACAGGATTTCAATTTCGTGGGCGAAAAAAGCGAACTGGTGATGGGTGATAACAATATTGTTCGAGAGAACGTGGTTATCAATCGTGCCACACACCGTGGCGGCAAAACCATTATCGGCTCGAATAACTTCCTTATGGAAGGTGCACATATTAGCCATGACACCGTCGTTGGTGACAAGTGTGTCTTTGGCTATGGTGCAAAGATTGCAGGCGATTGTAAGATTGGAACGGGAGCGATTATCTCTTCAAATGTTGTAGAGAAAGCGAACACGCGAGTAGGTGAATATGCCATGGTACAAGCAGGTACTACCTTCTCGAAGGACGTTCCTCCTTATATTATCGCTGGTGGTGCACCAATTGAGTATCATGGTGTTAACACAACTATTGGTAAGCGAGCTGGTGTTGATGAGAAGATTCTCAAGCACATTTCCAACGCTTATCGTCTGTTGTTCCATGGTCAGACGTCAGTTTTCGATGCTTGCATTCAGATAGAACAACAAGTGCCCGCTTCGCACGAGATTCGCAATATCGTCGACTTCGTGCGAGCTACGGAAGAAGGAATCATTAGTAAAATCTAAATTTCATATCAATGTTTTTTTTGATGAGAGGAAAGACTGGCCGTGAGGTTAGTCTTTCTGTTATTTTAGGACAGAGTAACACACAAGTCTTTAAGACATAGTAACAAAGGAACGCGAAGGGTGTTGTAACATATTCTTTAGACAGAAAGCAGAAAGACATATTCTTTTAATGACATATCTTTTGAATCACCTTTATTATATTGTAAACACCTGATAGACCTCTATCTAACCACTATCCAATCACCAATAAATCCTTAGCAAACAGTACTATTCACTCCCCTCTCCATTCGGAGAGGGGTCGGGGGTGAGGCTGTAGAGGGGTTGGGGGTGAGGCTGGTTGGGTCGAGTGTTGAGGCTTCTTTTTCCCTATTTTATTTGGCTAGTTAATTTATTCTTCTTACCTTT
>ERZ773197.592-NODE-592-length-28004-cov-3.620738_pt1 | contig 28004 bp, 17 predicted proteins | sample MGYA00580999_ERZ773197 | MGnify/ENA primary metagenome ERZ773197 (study PRJEB29015, sample SAMEA2738166) | human oral metagenome | biome: human oral; feature: human-associated habitat; material: saliva | place: China | collected 2185 ...
CGCCCTCTCCGCGAGCGATACTCATTAAGAATTATAATTCAATATTGTGATAATAAAGATAAAATAAAATCGTAAGAATATGAAAATAGCACTTTCTATATCTTTTCTCTGCTTTGTGATACTGTATAAAGAAAATAAGGAAAGGAAAAATCATGAAAATCCATAAATCCACCATCATTAGTCTCGCTTTTTTAGCCGTCGTTTATCTTGTTATGCAGTGGAGAAGAAATCTTGCAAGAAGGAAGTAAAGTAAGAGAGGAACAAGAATTCAACGCTATAACTCCTCAGGAAATCAAAGAAGGTGAAACAATTGCCGAATAATGACAAAAAAGTTGTGATCAGGGTAGAGAACTTGACGAAAGTCTATCGCAACGGAGAAGTGGAAGTTCATGCACTTCGAGGAATCAATTTGGAGATTTGCCAAGGAGATTTTGTAGCAATCATGGGAACTTCCGGATCGGGAAAATCTACTTTAATGAACATTTTGGGATGTTTGGACAGACCCTCTTCAGGAAATTATTACTTGGAAGGAATCGATATCAAAGATAAGACGGATGATGAACTGTCCGAAATACGAAATTTAAATATCGGCTTTGTATTTCAGTCCTTTAATTTGATATCACGCACCAGTGCGTTGAAAAATGTTGAACTTCCTATGGTTTATGCAAAAGTAAAGGCGTCGGCGCGTGAGGAACGGGCAATGGAATTGCTTGGAAAAGTAGGATTGGCAGACAGATATGCTCATATGCCGAACGAATTGTCCGGCGGACAAAAACAAAGAGTTGCTATTGCAAGGGCTTTGGCAAACAGACCGTCAATTATTTTTGCTGATGAACCGACGGGAGCATTAGACAGCAAATCGTCAGTTGAAATTATGGATATTTTTACACAACTGAACAGAGAAGGAAATACTGTTATCGTTGTTACACATGAACCGGAAATTGCTGCATTTACAAATCGAATTATCACGTTCAGAGACGGACAGGTGGTAGAAGATGTAGATAACCGAAGGACAAAGGAGGAGTAAGATGCTTATTAAAGAAAGTTTTTTGTTAGCATTATCCGCAGTTCGTGTGAATCGGATGCGTTCCTTTTTGACAATGCTCGGCATTGTGATTGGGATTGGTTCCGTGATCGGAATTACGGCAATCGGAGACAGTATCAAGTCAATTATGGGCAAGGAAATAGACAACATCGGAACAAATCAAATTTTTATTACACTGAGTTGGGAAAAAGAAGAACATGGAGATGATGAGTATTTTACGATGGATGATTTCCGGGCAGTGGAAGAGAAATTTGGTGATAAGATTGTGTATATGGTTCCCGGAAACGCCAGTAAGGAAATAGAAAGAAAATTTGGTAATAAAAAATATACGATTGCTTTGACAGGGGCAAGAGGCGGATTTCTGGAACAACGAGCCAATATCAGCATAGTAGAGGGCAGAATGATTACGGAAGAGGATGCAGAACAAGAAAATGATGTCATTGTGATTGACAAAAAATTGGCACAGGAAGTTGCGGGCGGAGTGGATGTTATCGGTCAAAAATTGGAAATTGATTTCGGTGACAGCGTAAAAGAACTTACTGTAGTAGGCGTAGTAGAAGAAACAGTTTCGGCATTTGCTCAACAGATTGGGATTTCTGATAAGAACAAAATAACTTGTTATGTTCCTTATACTCTGTTTGATGTAGAGTCAGAATTCGGTGTGGGATATATCAGTTTTTATCACCGTAAAGATATGTCAATTTCACAGGAGGAGCTTGCAAAAGAAGTAGGGGACTTTTTGGTTGCAACGAAGGGAGTACCGAAAGATTCTTATCGTCAGGAATCTGTAGAAAAACAAGCTTCCCAAGTCAACGGTATGTTGAGTTTGATTTCGCTTGGAATCGGAGTCATTGCATCCATTTCTCTGATTGTCGGAGGAATCGGAATTATGAACATTATGCTCGTGTCCGTTACGGAGAGAACCAGAGAAATCGGCATCAGAAAAGCTTTGGGTGCAAAGACAAAGAATATTTTATTCCAATTTTTAATCGAATCCAGCATTTTGTCATTGATTGGCGGGCTGATTGGAATTGTCGTAGGACTTGGAATCGGAAAGTTGGGAGCAATTTTGGCGAAAGTGGATTTGAAAATTAACATTCCGGTCATTGTGGGAGCAGTTATCTTTTCATCACTTGTCGGAATGTTCTTTGGACTGTATCCTGCAAAAAGAGCAGCAAAATTGGATCCGATTGAAGCATTGAGATATGAATAGAACCTACTGTTTAGAGTAGTTATCATAAAAGACAAGCTGAGCGAAAGAGAAATTTTTGAGAGTTCGGTTTGTCTTTTATGTTATGTATATGGATAAGTAAAGATATTTTAAAAAATTTTCGAAAAAATGATACCGATTTGTAATCAAGTTGAAACGATAGTTTGTTATACTGGATATGTTAGGAAATGAAAAATTTTTAGGATGGAAAGTTTTTGATACTATAATTCGTTTCAATTGTCATAAATTCTGATTCAAAGGAATTCCTGTTAAAATCTCACCCTTATTCAAGTGATGAACATGCTACATCGATGTAAGAGAGTAAAATGACGGATACCGAATCGGCATGATGACATAAGGCAATTCAAACAGATAACAGTGTTGAAAACAAAGTGGAAACAATTTTTAGAAATTAATGAAGAAATGATGATAAAGCATGATATTTTTTATCATGCGCGGTAAGGAGGAGAGCAGATGAAGAAAATAATGGCATTCGGTTGTTCTTTGTTGTTGTCTTTCAGCATGGTGCAGCCGATATTCGGTCAAAAGGCGTCAGTGAATGCTGTTATGCCGACAGAAATGACAATCACAGCAGTGAGAGAACAGTCAAGAAAATATATTTACGGACAGGAACATTATGATAATAAACAGGCAGAATTGAAAAAAATGATAGAGGATTATCAAGACAGATACGGCAAACGGTATGTGATGATAGACAAGGAAGGCAATGAGGTTGTAAAGTATTTTTATAACGATGATGTGTCATACGATCCTGTCAACGCAAAAAAAGAACTTTCTAAGCTGTTGGATGAGATGAGAGATAAGAATGAAAAGCTTGCCATTGAATCTTTTTTGGAGTTATTGCAACAACAAAACAAAGTTTTTCTTGCCAAAAATCAGGTGGAGTATCAAAAAGTGCGAGTAGAAGGACAAAAGCGTGCCTATGAATTGGGGAAAAAAACACAGGTAGAGTTACAGAAAGAGTTGTCGGCATTGGAAGAGCATAAACTGCAACTGAAGAGAGAAGAACTGTTATTGCAACAACGATATGAGGATTTGAACCGTTTGTTGGGATATCCGGTTTCGTTGAGATACCGATTAAATCAAGAAGAAATTGTCCAACGAGTGGGAGAGGGGAAAAACTCCATTGCGGTTCCTTTTTATTTGACATCCAAGGAATTATCTGAGCTAAAGCGGTTAAAAGACCAAAAAGAAGAGTTGGACAGGAAGAAAAAAGCGGAAGAAAAGCTGAAAAACAGTTGGGAAACAGAAGCGGAAAAAGAAAAGATTCGCGAAAAAATCAATCTTATTGAAAAAGAAGAAAACTATCAAGAGGCGGAAGATAAGCTGACTCTTCAATTGAAGAAGACCTATTTGGGGAATATCCAACAATTTATGGATTTATCAACAAAACAACAAGAGTTGGAACAGGAGAAAAAAGCTTATTCCAATTCAGAATTGAAGAAAAAGTTGGGAAAAATAAGCAAAAATGAGTTTTTAAATTCCGAAAAAGAGTATTATACAAAGGAAAAAGGATATTTAGATGCAGTGCTTTCAATGTATCAAAGTATCGATGGATATGAAAAGTTATATGACAAAAAGTAGGAGGAAAGTGTTATGAAAAGAATTGCAAGCGTAGGGTTGGCTTTGTTTATGCTGACGGGAACGACATCATTTGCAGATACGAATGTCAATATTCAGATTGACGGCAAACCGATGAAAAACGGTGCCGGTGCAATCATAATGGAGAATCGTACTATGGTTCCGTTTCGTGCAGTCTTTGAGGAACTCGGTGCAGACATGATACAATGGGACAAAGAGACGAAAACGATTACAGGGGTAAAAGGAGACACCACGATTATTTTGTCCATCGGAAACAATGTATGTTTCGTCAACGGAGAACCACAGACAGTGGAAGTTCCGCCGGTTATCCTGAATTCCAGCACCTTGGTGCCGCTTTCCTTTATTTCTGAAAAATTGGGATATCATGTCGGTTGGCATGCAAGCAGCAAGACAGTAAAAATAATGTCGGAAGAATATTATTTGTCTGTCGGAAGTAAAGAAATGGATGAGTTGAAGAATGTTTCTTCCGACACGAATCAACCGCAACCGCCGCAACCTACACCGAAGCCTACTCCTAACCCTAAGCCGCAAGACGGGCCGACAGAACAAACAGGCCAATTTTCCAAAGAGTTGAAGGGTGCTTTTGCGATGCAAAATTTGAGCAAAGCGAAATTTGTTGCAAAGTTACAAAATAACGGAGCTTTTGAAATTATGAACTTAGCATCCAAAAAACCGGTTTTGGGAACGTATCAGGTGAAAGGAAATCAAATTCCCCTCACATCGGACATTCTAAACGGAACATTTTCGATTGAAAAAATCAACGGAAATCGTACTTATTATATGCTGAAATCTTCAAAAGGATCTGCACTTGCCATCACATCCATTTCCCAAGAACAATACAACTCGGCGTTGAAATAACAAACCGTACAATGCAGTGGATAAGTGTCACAAATAAAAATTTTTATTTTTCTGTAAAATTAAGAAAAATTCTTTTTTATCAAAATCTTGTGTTTTCAATAAACACAAGATTTTTTTATGAAATTCCCTATAAATCCCCTTGAAATTAAACAGAAAAATGCTTATTATATTAGTGGTATGTAAAATGGATATAAAGATGAATCATGCACAAATTTTAAGAATGGTTTAACAAATTAAAGGGAGGCAATAAAAAATGATTAGATTTTCAATGATTGGTGCGGCAAGTAATGCCGGCGGTGAGATGTTAAGAATGATGATAAATCACCCTGAAACAGAATTAGCTTATGTAGCGGACGGATTCTCTTCAGGATTACACATCACAGAAGTACACCCTGCATTACAAGGATTTTACGATGCAGTATTATTATCAGACAGCGAAGAAGATGTAGAAACAATTTTGAACGGAACAGATGTACTTTTCTTAGCAGTAAATCCGGGAAATGTATTCCCAATTGCTGAAAAAGCTTTGGCAAAAGGAGTAAAAGTAATTGACTTCGGAGCTGACATTCGTTTCAGAGATTCTAATGTTTGGGAACAATGGTACAAAGTAAAATGTGATTATCCGCAAATGTGTAGAGATGCTGTATACTCTATCCCTGAAATTTGGAGAGATCAAATCAAAGGAAAAAGCTTGATTTCTAATCCAGGATGTTACCCAACTGCATCTGCATTAGGATTGTATCCATTCATCGACAATCATTTGATTGAAAAAGACTCTGTTATCGTTGAAGCAGTGAGCGGAACAACAGGAGCAGGAAGAAGACCTGATTTTTCTAAACTTCACATGGTGCAAGATGGAAACTTCAAAGCTTACGGAGTTGCAGGACACAGACATACTCCTGAAATCGAACAAAGTATCGAAATGATTGGCGGAGAACCATCTAAAATTATCTTCACACCTCACTTAGCTCCAATGCCAAGAGGAATCCATGTTACAATTTACGGAAACTTGAAGAGACCTATGACAGATGAAGAAATCTACGAATTATATGTGAAATACTATAAAGATGAACCATTTGTATTCCCTCACAAAGCAGGAGATTGGCCAAATACAAAATGGACTGTAGCTACTAACCACTGCCACCTTGCAGCAGCTTATGAACCAAGAACACAAAGAATCATCATCTGCTCTGTAATCGATAACATCGGTAAAGGTGCTGCTGGACAAGCTATCCAAAACATGAACATTATCTTCGGATTAGAAGAAACAACAGGATTAAAACTTGCTCCAACATTCCCATAAGAAATAGGAATTGGAACGAAGAAACAGTTGATTAAGAATTGTAATTGAAGGAGGAATATGTATGAATAATACATATCGTTTTGTCGATGGAGGAATCACAGCACCAAAAGGCTTTATGGCAGGTGCAAAGGCTTGTGATGTTAAAGGAAATAAATCCGGTAAATTAGATATGGCTATTTTATTCTCTGAAGTAGATGCTGTGGCGGCAGGTGTATTTACAACAAATAAATTCGCAGCTCCACCTGTACTTTACTGTAGAGAAGTATTGAAAAACGGAAAAATCCGTGCAGTTGTTGTAAACAGCGGAAACGCTAATGCCGCAACAGGAAAAAAAGGATTAGAAGATGCAAGAGCTTTAGCTGATTGCACTGCTAAAGAATTAAATCTTAAATCAGAAGAAGTATTCGTATGCTCTACAGGAGTTATCGGAGTACATCTTCCATTAGAAAGAATGTTAGAAGGAATCAAAGCGATTGCTCCTACATTGAGCAAAGATAACGGACATATTGCTGAACAAGCAATCATGACAACAGATACAGTTCCAAAAGAAATCTCTTTTGAATTGGAATTATCCGGCGGAACAGTTACAATCGGAGCTATGGCAAAAGGATCAGGAATGATTCATCCAAACATGGCTACAATGTTAGGATATTTGACAACAGACGCTGTTATCGCTCAAGCAGATTTACAAGATATGTTAACAAGAGCAGTTGATAAGAGCTACAATATGTTAACAGTTGATGGAGACACAAGCACAAACGATAGTTTCGTAGTTATGGCTAACGGAAAATCAGGTGTTGAAGTAAAATCAGAAGACGATAAGAAAAAATTCTATGAAGCAATTGAATATGTAAACATGGAAATGGCTAAAAAGATTGCTGCTGACGGAGAAGGAGCTTCTCACTTAGTAGTAGTGGAAGCACAAAATCTTCCGACAGAACATGATGCAAGATTAGTAGCTCGTGCAGTAGCAGGATCAAACCTATTCAAATGTGCTATTTTCGGAAAAGATGCTAACTGGGGTCGTGTAATTTCTGCTGCAGGTTATTCAGGTGCTGAATTCGCAACAGATAAGATTGATGTTAAATTAGCGAGTGTTGCCGGAGAAATCCAAGTAATGCAAGCAGGTGCAGGACTTTCTTTTGACGAAGATAAAGCAGCTAAAGTATTGAATGAAAAAGATATCACAGTATATCTTGACTTCCATGATGGAAATAACAATGCAACAGCATTTGGTTGCGACTTAACATATGACTATGTAAAAATCAACGGAGATTACCGTAGCTAATCACTTGTTCAGGAGGAAATTATGGCAAATGTACAAGAAAAAATCGCCGTTTTAATGGAGGCTATGCCTTATATCAAACAATATCAAGGCAAAGTTGTAGTTGTAAAATTCGGCGGAAATGCAATGATTAATGAAGAAGTAAAACGTGCTGTATTGGAAGATGTTGTTTTGATGCAAGCATTAGGAATGAAACCGGTTATTTCTCACGGTGGTGGACCTGCAATTAATCAATTGCTTGAAAAATTGCAAATTCAAAGTGAATTTATCAACGGACTTCGTGTAACAAGCAAAGATGTCATCGAAGTAGTTGAAATGGTATTAGCCGGAAAAGTAAACGGAGAATTAGTACAAAAAGTAACTGCAGCAGGCGGTCAAGCAGTTGGAGTTTCAGGTGTAAGTGCCGGAATTTATCACTGTGAAAAAAGAAAATCTGATGTAGATTACGGATTTGTAGGAGATGTTGTATCTGTAAATCCTGCAGCTGTAGAAGCGTTGATTGACAAAAGATTTATTCCAATCGTGTCACCAATCGGTTCTGACGGACAAGGAAACTCTTATAACATCAACGGAGATACAGCAGCAGGAGAACTTGCTGCCGCATTGAAAGCCGAAAAACTAATCATCCTTACAGATATCGAAGGACTTTGCAACGATATCAAAATCAAAGATGTTATCAATTACTTGAATGTAAAAGATGTGGCACCTTTGAAAGAAAAAGGAACTATCGCAGGCGGAATGATTCCTAAAGTTGATTCTTGCGTAAGCGCTATTGAAAAAGGTGTAAGAAGCGTTCATATTATGGACGGAAGACAACAACATAGCGTATTGTTCGAAGCATTCGTAAAAGACGGATACGGAACAGTTGTAGGAACAGAAAGCGAAAGCGTTGGAATTAAGTGGTAGTAAGCCAAATTTATTTTGGGGTATAATTGTATCGGCAGTTCTGTTTCTTTGCAGAACTGCTTGATGCACCTTTTTATAAATGATTACAGAAACGAAATGGAAAAAGGAGGATTTACAATGAACGAAAAATTCACATCAAATGCAGCGATTGCTGAAGCAGGGAAAAAATATTTAATGGACACATACGGACAATATCCTGTTGGTATGGTAAGAGGAGAAGGAAGTTATATGTGGGATGCTGACGGCAAAAAATACATCGACTTATTAGAAGGTGTTGCCGTTAACGCATTGGGACACTGCTACCCATCTGTAATGGAAGCTACAATCGAAGCAGCTAAAACATTAACACAATGTGCGAACTACTTCTACATCGAACCGGGTGTTCGTCTTGCTAAAATCATTGTTGAAAACAGTGACTTTGACAAAGTGTTCTTCTCAAACAGTGGAGCTGAAGCAAACGAAGGAGCAATGAAATTAGCTCGTAAATACCAAAAAATGCAAGGACATCCTGAAAAATATACAATCATCAGTATGAGACAATCTTTCCACGGAAGAACATTGGCTACACTTACAGCAACAGGACAAGACAAATCTCACGCAGGATTCGATCCGTTGCCGGCAGGATTTGGATACGCAATCATGAATGATATCCAAAGCGTTAAAAATGTTGTTGATGCAAACACAGCAGGTATTATCGTAGAACCTGTTCAAGGTGAAGGTGGAGTTATCCCTGCAACAAAAGAATTCCTTCAAGAATTACGTGCACTTTGCGATGAAAAAGACATTGTGTTGATTTTCGACGAAGTACAAGTAGGATGCGGAAGAACAGGACATCTATTCGCATACCAAGGATACGGAGTAATTCCTGATGTTATGACATTAGCGAAAGCGTTAGGAAACGGTATTCCTGTAGGAGCATTTGCTGCAAGAGGAAAATTTGCTGACGTTCTTCAACCCGGAAACCACGGAACAACATACGGTGGAAACCCAATCGCTACAAACACAGCTGCTGCTGCATTAACAGCAATCATCGAAAACAAATTACCTGAAAGAGCTCAAGAAATGGGAGCATATTTGCAAGACGAATTAAGAAAATTAGCTAAAAAACACCCTGTAATCAAAGAAGTTCGCGGTAAAGGTTTAATCGTTGCTGCAGTAGTGGATGTTCCTGATGCACACGTGTTCACAAATCCATGCTTTGACAAAGGTTTAATCTTGAACTGTACAGCAGGAAACGTATTGAGATTTGTTCCTGCATTGAACATTCCAAAAGAAACTTTGGACGATGCATTAAAAATCTTAGACGAAGTAATGACAGAACAAGGATTCTAAGAATTTCATGATTCATTATTAACTATAAACAAAAACCTACCTTTAATAAAATTATAGTTTACTATGGTTTTGATTTAGAATATAAAGCTTAAAAGGTCAAGGCGTCATCTAATGGTGTAGATGACGCCTTGTTTTAGTACATAAAAGCATAAAATAATAGCAGAATAATAGAAATGTAGCAAAAATATGATATAATGTAGGAGAATGAGTCATCTGAAACAAACTTTTTGGAGTGATTAAGAAAGTAAGCCGGACTTCAATAAAGAGATCAACGAGATGAAATCATATTGTAATACAGTTGTTTTAGAAATAACATAATCTTACAGTATAATGAGACTATTGAATGATTTAACAGAAAAAGGGGGATATTCCTATGAATAAGAAAAGAATAGGAGCATTGATGTTGGGTTCCATGATGATGTGCAGTACCGTGACATCCTATGCTGCAAACTTTAAAGATTTGAACAACCATTGGAGTCAAAAATATGTTGATGATGTTGTATCAAAGGGAGTTATCAAAGGATATGACGATAATACCTTTCGACCGTCACAACCTGTGACAAAAATTGAAAGTATTATTATGATTAGCAATTTATTCCAAGAATCGGAAATCAATGATATTTATGCAAAAAACAAAGCGAAGTACCAAGCAACCATGACAAAAAGCAAAATTCCTGCTTGGGCGGAAAAATATATTGTATTCGGAGTAGAGAAAAAACTCTTCCCTGAAAAAAGTATTCCGTTCTTTATGAATGAAACAAAAGGAAAATCAGTGCAAAGCCTGTCATTTCGCCAAGAGTTCTCCATGTTATTGGTAAATGCACTGTCTTTGAACCAAGAGTTTGCAAAAACACCGTCCGTAAAATATACCGATGCAAAAAGTATTGATGTGAAGGCGTTGCCATACATTGAAGTATTAGCCAGAAAAGGAATTGTTTCTCCAACCGGAGCATTCAATCCTAAGAAAAAACTGACTCGTGCGGAAGCTGCTGTAATGCTTTCTAAAAGCTATTCGATTTCACCGAAAGCAAAAAATGCAGGAACAGCACCGATTGTTGACAATACTGTGACCTCAGAAACAGCCTATATCGGAAAAGTCGGCACCGTTTATGTAAACGGAAACAATGCGACCATCAACTGGTTGGACGCACAGGGAGCTTCTAAAGTGTTTACCAACACAGTAGATCAAATCAAAGTAACGATAGACGGAGTTCCTGCTAATCTTACGGATGTAAAACGAGATTCTCAAGCAACTCTGAAAGCAAACGGAAACAAAGTAGTAGCACTTGATGTGACTACAGGCGGAACATCAAGTATAGGAACAGTACAATTTATCGGAACAATCAAATCCTATGGACAAGATAAAGTGGAAGTCCAAGGAGCATCTGAAACAAGAACATTCTATATCACTAACAACAGCAAAATATTGATTAACGGAAGAGAAGAAAGAGCAAGCAAACTGCAATTAGGGCAATCCATTACAGTAGTAGCTATAGGAAATGATATTGTTCAGGCAATTGTCACAACAGCGTCAAAAGAAATGTCCGGCACCGTTAAAAATATCGACAGAGATACAATTACTATCACAACGTCAAGAGACGGTGCGGTAAAATACGATGTGACTTCATCTACGAAAATCTATCGAGGTTCCAATCGCTTAGATTCCTTAGAAAGACTCTATGTCGGTGAAAAAGTATCTGTAAAATCAGAAGGATTCACTGCAAGTTCTATCGAAGTCGAAGAATCTAAAATCAACTTACGAGGAGCGGTTGTAGTCGGTATGAGTCTACGAACAAAGGGAGAGTCCGAAATTGTTGTCGAAGATAGAGACGGACATGTGTACACCCTGCAAGAAAGCAGCAAAACCAAAATTTATGTTGAAAATCGTCTTCGCAGTTTAGATAATATCAAGTTAGGTTATGAAGTTGATGTGAAAGCGGAAAACGGATATATTATAGAACTATCTACCGAAAAAGAATATGCAGCTCAAAGTATTCAAGGAAAAGTAATCTCCGTAGACTTTAGAGAAGAAGTTTTGGTAGTAGATACCGGAAGTCGAGAAGTTAAAGTAATTGTCGGACCGAGAACAGAGATTAGAAATTCTTACAACAACAGTCCAAGAAGTTTGAATAATATCTTTGAAGGATATGAAATCCGTGCAAACGGAACTGCTCATTCCAACGGTTTTGAAGCAAGTCGTATTATTTATTTCGATAAGTAACAACAAAATAATAAAAAAAGCAATTAACCCCCTAAAGTTGAACAAAAATTCAGCTTTAGGGGATTTTTGTATTCGGACAAGCAATGAATACTGTTCTGTAATCCTGAATATTTGTGAGATTGTGATGAGTTGAAATAAAACGATAAGGAGTAAATATAGTAAAAGTAAATACCTGAAGAAGCAGATTGGTAATTTTGAATTTTGTTCCTTGCCTACATCAACTTTTGCCTTGGATGGTGGATGAATTTGGAGGATAGATTAGGATAAGTCTTTTATTATTGTTGATATCTATATCAATAATAGTATAATTAAAATTACAGAATGTATTTTTTGGTTAATCTGAGAGTGTAAAGTTAAGATGAAAACGGAAAGATGGAGGGAATGAGAATGTATGAGTTGGAAATTCAAAAATTAAGAACGAAAGGAGTGGAGACAAACAACATGGTAGAAATGAAAAAATCAGCACAATGCACGAGAAAGAAAGCAGGAGTGAAGAAAAAGACAGCACTTGCTCTGTTTCTTTCGGTATGTATGCTGTCTATGTCAGGGTGTATAGGAAGTACTGACAGCAGTAGTGATGGAAGCAGTACGACAGGAGAAGTTCCTGTACTTGCCGGAGTGGATTATGATGAGATGTTCACAGGACCGAACGGAGAAAGACAAAAGACTGACGGCAAATATGCGACAGTTACCAAAGACGGTTTAGTAAGATGGGATCAAGAAAACAAACAATATGAACAGACACCACAGGTAATGGAGATGATGAAAAAAGTTACGGTTGATGGAATTCCTGTTAGCTTACCGATGCAGTTTGAAGATATTACCAAGATAAATCCCGACTACAAGAAACTGACATCCATTGATTGTAAAAAAATTATTAAAGATGGTGGAATGGAAGATATAGAAGATAAGAAAACAGGATATTATTTTGGTAATGTGATGAGAATAGATGAATATAAGGAAGATAAGAATATCTTCTTATCCATTTATACTCCTAGTATAACTACTTTAGTATTAGATATTGATTTGGTTCGAGAGCATATTCAGGGATTGAGCAATGAAGGCTTTCGTTCTTTCTGTCAAAGCGATATTCGGGTGGATGGAATCGGAAGGGGGAATACCTTTAATGAAATGTATGAAAAATTTGGAATTCCAGAGAGTGTATATGATGATGGTTCAATTGGTATGAGGATAATATACTATTACGAAAATAAGGAGGAAAATAAGTCATACATTATTATGTTTATAAATAATCAATCAATGAAGAATCCAAAGTCTGGTAAGGAAGAAGAGGTACAGAAAAATATCATACAATCAGTAGATGTTACAGTAATGGAAAAATAAGAAGATATTATTTGTATATAAGGAGGAAGTATTATGGGAACAAATGTTGAAAGTCCAATGGATGATATGGCGAAAACAAAGTGGTTACAGCTGGCAGAGGCTTTTGGAGTGACTGCGGCTGAAATGATGAAGATGTCATTGGAAGACAAGAGCTATACAGATGCGCATAAAATTCGTGAAATTTTTTTGAATTTGAAGCAACTTTCCGAGGGAGATAAGGAATTTGTTCGGAGAGCTGTAGAACTAAAAGAACCGGCAGAAGAGTTAAAAAAGACTAAAGTAGCGGGTGTACTATCAAAACTTGTTGCAAGTGCTGTAGTGGTTAAGGATTTATATCTTGGTGGAAAAGATATATATGACAGTCATAAAATTGATAAAGAGATAGAAAATTTGCGTCAAAAAATTGAAGATTTGGAGAAAAATGGAAATCCAACAGATAAAGACCGCAAGACTATTAGACAATATCAGGCGAAAATTGATCTTCTTATTGTAGAAAAGGCATCAAATGGATTTGATGCTATGTCCAGAGTTGTAAGTCATATTCCTAAAATAGGTTCTTTGTATGTAGCAGTAATCAATTTAGGAAATGATTTGATGAAAGTTGCAGCTTCTATGGTCATGGAACATAAACAGCAGGTGCAAGAAGCGATAGATTGGATGAACGGAAACAGCGGAACTGTAACAGAAGAAGAACTGAAGAATAGAATACCTAGTAACAAAAAATTGAATTCACAGTATTTAGAGTATCAAGCATTGAAACAGAGCGGAATTATGGATATTCCGGCGACAGATTCTAATAAAAACAAAAAGGAGGAATGTCAGAAAAATCTATCCCATTTTGAAAACGAATGGAATCAATTGGGAGTTTTGATTGAACAATTAAACGGCAAATTGAAGTCATTAGCTAAAACAAAAGAGCCTTGGGAAAAGGTAGAGACCTTCTATCAATATGATTTGGAAAAAGGATTGGAAAAAGTAAAAGATGCACAAGGCGATGTAACGAGACCATATGATCCGTTGGTAGTAGATTTGAATCATAACGGCTTTGACCTTCATTCCGTAGAAAACGGAGTATATTTTGATTTGGATAACAATGGAACCAAAGAGAAGACGTCATGGGTGGACAAACAAGACGGATTTTTGGTAATGGATCAAAACGGAAACGGCAAAATAGATACCGGAGCAGAATTATTCGGAGAAAAAGTTTTGCTCAAAAACGGACAATATTCCAACGGAGCAATTGATGTCTTATCGGAATTTGATGAAAACGGAGACGGAATCATTGACGACAAAGATAGTGTATTTGACAAACTGATGATATGGCAGGATCTTAACCATAATGGAATTAGTGAAGAAGGAGAGTTAAAAACTCTAAAAGAACATCATATTGTAGGGTTAAAACTCACCGATATTCAATCTCATCAAAGAAACATAGCAGGCTCTACTCTTAGAAAGAGCATGACCTATATCTATGAAGAGACCGTTACAAATGAAAAAGGCGAAGAAATAAAAAGTCAAAAAGAAGGAACAATAGGAGAATTTCTTTTGGCGAAAGATAATATTGATACACATGATACAGAGCAAGGACAAGATATGTTAAGTCAGTTAGATTTAAGTAAAGAAGACGAGGCGGCTCTATATCATACCGTAAAAAACTTGCCTGATATTCGATCCTTCGGACGATTCAAACGCTTACACAATGCAATGGTATTAGATAAAAGCGGAGTTTTGGTTGGATTAGTGCAACAATTTCAAAACAGTACAAATATTGCAGAGAGAGAAAATTTGTTGGAACAAATTTTGTTATTTATGGCAGATGCAACCGATGTGGATGCAAGTGCTAAAGGACAGTATGCCAATGCAAAACATATCAAAGTCTTGGAACATATCTTTGATAATCCGTTGATTGAAGGAGTTTTGGATAAACGACTCGGACAAACTTATGAAGATGCATATCATGATATTAAAAGTGTGTACTATACGACACTTTCTATGCAGACCGGTTTGAAAGATATGCAGGAATTTTTCCTATCCAAAGAAAATAAACTCATTAACATCACGCTTCTTAACAAATATCTTGAGATGCAATTACTACAAAACAAAGAAAATGCGGACTTTTTGTTTGAAGAAACAACAAAAGTGCTTATGTACTTAGATTCTCTTGGAATCGAGGGATTTGAGCAATTTAAACACCATTTTGGAAGTCTTTCGACAAGATATTTCCATAAGTTCGCAGAATTGAATGTCAAACAGTATCGTGAAAATACCGACAGCACAACTACGTATTTGTATACCAAAGGAGTTACCATACATGCAGGAGATGGAAACAACACCATACAAGGAACTTTTAACGGTCGTTCCGGAAATGATTATATTTATGCTGGAAAAGGGAACGATATGATTTATGGAGGAATGGGATCAGATACCTACTTCTTCGAAAGGGGAGACGGAAACGATACAATTCAAGAAAGCATTAACGCAAAAGATACCAACATTGTCGTGTTTGGAAAAGGAATCAAGAAAGAAAATCTTCAAATTAGACGATTGAATCATCACGATGTGAAGATTACCATAAAAGGAACAGATGACTCTTTGACAATTCAAGGACAGATTCAGAATAATGAAAAAGGAGCAATAGACGAATTTTTCTTCTTTGACGGAGAGCGAATGACCTACCAAGAATTGAAAGAATCAGCAAATCAAATAACAACAGGAGACGACTTTATAGAAACTACGAATGACAACGATGAAATAGACTTGTTATCCGGAGACGATACCGTATACACAAAATCAGGACAAGATACCATTCATGGAAATGCAGGAGCAGATACCATTTATGCCGGAGAAGGAGACGATATCCTGTATGGAGATGAAGGTTCAGATAAACTCTATGGTGAAAACGGTGAAGACACATTGATAGGGGGAACAGGAGACGACTATCTAAACGGAGGATATGGAGCAGATACCTATCTATTCCACAAAGGTGACGGAATAGATACGATAGAAGAATATGATTACAACACCCAAAATATAGATAAAATACAACTGGATAAAGATATCAAAAAAGAAGACATCATCCTAAACAGAAAAGGAAATGACTTGGAAATCACATTCAAAGTCGGAAATGACAAAATTATCGTAAAAAATCAATTCGCCAATGCAAACAGCACCATAGAACAAATTGTGTATGGAAACAACCAAATCATAGCCTTCCAAGAAATGTTAGATACAACCAATCGAAACAGTCAAAAAGAACACTTGTTACAAGGAGCATACACCGATGATATATTAGTAGGAACTCAAGAAAGCGACACCATCCATGGATATGACGGACAAGATCAAATTACAGGAGGCAAAGGCGACGATATCCTAGACGGAGGATATGGAAACGACACCTACTACTACAATAAAGGTGACGGAAGTGATATCATCACAGACTATTCAGGAAACAACACCCTGATATTAGGAGAAGGAATTAGCAAAGACAAAGTGGTATTCACCCGTGTCAGCAGAGAAGATATTGTGATGAGCATTGTTGGAACAGAAGACAAGATCACCATAAAAAACCAATGGAACAATAAAACCATAGACAAAGTACAATTCCACGATGGAAGCAGTCTTACCTATGAACAAATCCAAAGTATTGTAAATACTCCAACTGATCGTGATGATTACCTTGAAGGGACAAGCGGAGCAGATATCTTAGAAGGAGGAAAAGGAAACGATTATCTAAACGGCGGATATGGAGGAGATACCTATATCTTCAGTCGAGGAGACGGACAAGACACCATAGAAGATTACAGCGGAGGATACGAAGGAATCGACAAGCTGATATTCAAAGATATTAATCGAGAAGATGTCATCTTCAGTAGAGAAAGCGAAAATGATATAACCATTTTAGTCAAAAACAGTAACGACAAAATTAAAATCAAATACGGCAACAATTCATATCATGCAATCGAAGAAATTCATTTTGCCAACGGAGAAGTAATGACTTATGAAGAAATGATGAAACAGCCGTTTGAATACTATGGAGATGAGAAAGATAATACCATCAACACCTATTCCACAGACGATAAAATATTTGCCGGAGCCGGGAATGACAGAATCCATGCAGGTGATGGAAACAATATCGTATATGGAGGAGAAGGAAACGACGAAATCAGATCCGGAAGAGGAAATGATACTTTAGTTGGAGGAAAAGGCAACGACTATTTGCAAGGATATTATGGAGCAGACACCTATATCTTCAGTCGAGGAGACGGACAAGACATAGTAGATGAAAACAATTCAGATAATAGTCATAGTGTAGTAGACAAAATAGTATTTACAGACATCAATCGAGAAGACGTAATCTTCACAAAAGAAAACAACTCAGATGTTACAATCAAAGTAAAAGGAAGTGAAGACAAAGTCACAATCAAGAATGCGCATTCAAATGATTGGCAAATAGAAGAAATTCATTTTGCCAACGGAGAAGTAATGACTTATGAAGAAATGATGAAACAGCCGTTTGAATACTATGGAGATGAGAAAGATAATACCATCAACACCTATTCCACAGACGATAAAATATTTGCCGGAGCCGGGAATGACAGAATCCATGCAGGTGATGGAAACAATATCGTATATGGAGGAGAAGGAAACGACGAAATCAGATCCGGAAGAGGAAATGATACTTTAGTTGGAGGAAAAGGAAACGATTATCTAAATGGAGGATATGGAAATGACACCTATATATTCCATAAAGGAGACGGTAACGATACCATCTTTGATGAAAACGGTTCACAAGATAAAGTAATCACAGCAAGTGATATGCTTCATACCATATTTGAAAAAGATGGAAATGATATGAGAATGACCATAGCAGGAAGAGAAGACAGTGTTACGGTAAAAAATTGGTATTCATCTGACAGTTATAAGATAGAAGAGTTCCATGGAGAAGAAAAAAGTATGATAACATCAAGACAGATTGATCTTTTAATTCAAGCCATGGCAAGCTTCAGTCAGGAAAAAGGAATATCTTGGAGCAAAGCAATAGAAGAAAGACCGACAGAAGTAGAAGCAGTTGTACAAAACTTCTGGGCAAAACAAATGTAACTGAAGGTGTTTGAAGAAAAATATATTGCTTGTACTTGCAAAACAAAGATGAAATTACAGATAAGCAAGTGTTGGCAACAATGCTTTTATCACAAAATAACCGGTAACAAAAACCGATTACCGGAGAATTAAGAACAGAAACATAAAGAAGAAAAGGTATGAGATAAAGAGAAGGATACAATAGGGGAAACTGCAAATTTCTCTTCAAAAAAACAGAATGATAAGAGTAGAAAAGTAAGAGAAATTTGCATCCTCTTTATTGTATTTACGGGATTTAATTGAAAAAGATTAGGCAAAACAATCCAAAAATATACAGGAGGAATACATTTTGAGTCAAGAACAGCAGTATCAACAAACTATAGAAATGGATGGGGCTTTGGATACAGGAATGGAGTGCTTTCTTTCCATTGCAAAATATCATGAGATTGATGTTAATGCCAATCAAATCAGACATGCTCTGGCGATTGAGGAGAAGATGGAGATTTATGATATTGTGAAGGCGGCACAAGAAATCAAACTGAAATCCAAAATTGCACAGATTACATATGAAGAAATAGAAAAAATGGTATTACCTGCAATCATTCAAAAACAAGATAATACTTTTTTTATGATAGCAAAAGCGGATCGCGAAAAAGTACTTTGTCTATTTCCTGATAAACAAGCCCCTGTCATCTTACAAAGAGAAGAATTTGAACAGCTTTGGAATCATAAGATAGTTCTATTTACCAAAAAATATTGGAAAAATGCAGATGTAAAATTTGGACTGAAGTGGTTTTTGCCGGATATTGTTAAGTACAAAAATCAATTTTTGCAAGTTCTCGTTGCAGCACTTACCATACAAATCCTTGGGATATTTACTCCAATGATGATACAAGTAGTCATTGATAAAGTATTGGTACATAATGCGATGAATACATTAAATGTACTTGCAATTGCTTTAGTTGTGATAGGAATCTTTGAGACAATAATGAGTATTGCTAAAAACTATGTTTTTACCGATACAGCATCTAAAATAGATGTGTTGCTCAGTGCACGACTGTTCAAACATCTTTTTTCCCTTCCTTTTCGATATTTTGAAATTAGAAGGGTTGGAGATACTATCGCAAGAGTAAGAGAATTGGAGACGATACGACAATTTTTGACCGGAGCACCACTGAATACATTGTTAGATACTGCGTTCATCATTGTCTACATCATAGTAATGTTTTTCTACAGTACTACCCTAACATGGATTGTTATATTATCTATGCCGTTATTTGTACTTCTTTCAGCAGTTGTAACACCTATATTTCGAACAAGATTGGAAGAGAGATTCAATACAGGAGCACATGCACAATCCTACCTTGTAGAAAGCGTAACAGGTGTTCAGACAATTAAAGCATTTGCACTTGAACCAAAAATTCAAAGAAAATGGGAAGACTTTCAAGCGGAGTATATCAAATGCAGTTTCAAGACATCAGTATTAGCAGGTAATGCGGGAGCAATCGGACAATTTATCCAAAAAACATTCGATATTCTGGTATTGTATTTTGGTGCAAAACTTGTTATCGATAATCAATTGTCTGTCGGACAACTCATTGCCTTTCGTATGCTTTCTTCCAGAGTGAGCGGACCTGTTCTTAGGTTGGTACAAGTATGGCAAGAGTTTCAACAAACAGGAATTTCTATTGAACGGTTGGGTGATATTTTTAACAGTAAAAGTGAACCGAGTGTCGATCCGTCCAAAGTAGCCCTTCCTGAAATTAAAGGAGAAATTCGATTTGAAAAAGTCAGATTTCGTTATGATGTCCAAAGCAGTGAAGTCATTCGGGATATGAGTTTTACCATAAATCCCGGAGAAATTGTAGGAATCGTCGGACGATCAGGAAGCGGAAAATCAACCATTTCCAAACTTATTCAACGGCTATATATTCCGGAAATGGGAAAAATTTTGATAGATGGAGCAGATATTTCTTTAGTAGATCCGTCGTGGCTTAGAAGACAGATAGGAGTTGTTTTGCAAGAAAACTTCCTGTTCAATGCAACCATTAAAGAAAATATCAGTGTGCACAAACCCGGAGCAAGCATGGAAGAAATCATAGAAATTGCAAAAATAGCGGGGGCACATGACTTTATATTGGAATTTCCAAATGGATATAACACCATGGTAGGAGAGAACGGAACCGGATTATCCGGAGGACAAAAACAGAGAATCGCCATCGCAAGAGCATTGCTCAGCAATCCGAGAATCCTTATATTTGATGAAGCAACTTCCGCGCTTGATTATGAATCCGAGAGTATTATACAGCAGAACCTCAAAAAAATATGTCAGGGAAGAACTGTAATTATTATTGCACATAGACTTTCCACAATCAAAGATGCAGATAAAATTATGGCAATCGATAAAGGACAATTGGTAGAATTTGATACCGGTGCAAATCTTCTGGCACAAAAAGGACTATACTACTATCTTCATACACAACAAGAAAAGGGGTTGTAAATAATGGGCAAAATTAGAAGATATATATTCACTATTTTGCAAAATAATAGAATACAACGAATGAAAGAGTATTTTCAAAAACAGAGAGTAAAATACAAAACAAAGTATCATCGCTATGTCAACACACAAGAACAGAAAATAGATGAAGAGTTGCAATATGAATTTCTTCCGTCAGCACTGGAAATTATTGAAAGACCATCAAGCAAAATAGGAAAACGCATCATATATGGAATTTTCTATTTTCTTATTTTTGTATTACTTTGGTCAATCATTGGTAAAGTGGATGAGGTGGCAGTCGCAAGAGGAAAAATTGTGCCGGATGGAAGAATTAAAGTCGTTCAACCGATGAGTGATGGAGTTATCACGGAAATCTGTGTAGATGAAGGGGAACATGTTAAAAAAGGTCAAGTTCTAATGGAAATGGATACTACTTTACAAGAAGTGGATCAAGATGAAATTCAAAAGGCTTTGAATATAGCATATATTGAAAAAAGTCTGCTACAAAAAACATTGGAAGGACAAGATGTGACAGATAAATTACAAGAAGTACAAATTTCTGAAGAGGTGAAAAATACGCTCCTTCATTTAAGTGAATCAAGAGAGTTAGACTATAAGGGAAAACAAGAAGCATTACAACTGCAAAAAGAGCAGGCACAGGAGAGATTGCTCTCTGCCGAAGCGGAATATCGACGTCAGGTAAGGCAAAAACCGATCAATCAAATCAGAGAAAAAGAACTGAAGGAAGTAACGGAAATTCCGAAGACAGAAACTCTGGAGTTGAAAAAGCTTGAAAATAAAATGTCTATCTTAGAAAAAGAAGAAACTATGCAAAAACAATTATTTGAAGCAGGAGCAATAGCAAAACAAGATTGGGAAAATGCAAAAAATGCTATATCAATAGCAAAAAAAGAATATGCTACACAAAAAGCAAAAGCTCATATGCAACAAACTAATTCTGTTCTGGAATGGCAAAACGCAAAAAGTTCTACACTTAATTTAGAAGATAGCATAGAATTACAAAGAATCAAGATACAGCAGGCAGAAAAAGAAATTGCATCAGCAGAAAAAGAAATGGACAATCTGAAACAAAATTACAGAACAAGCCTGCTTAATTATATTGTAGAGAAAGATAAAGAAATACAGGAACTTACCTCAAAACTGGAAAAAGCAAACAAAATTTTGGCTTTTCAGACACTGGAATCACCAACCAACGGAATTGTACAGGGAATTGCATCTAATACAGTAGGAGGAGTAATCACAAAAGCACAAACTGTTATGACTATTGTACCTGAAAACACACCACTTGTGATAGAAGCATATTTAAACAACAAGGATATAGGTTTTGTAAGGCAAGGTCAAGAAGTACGGGTGAAACTGGATGCTTTCTCTTATCAAAAATATGGAACAATAGACGGAATTATTACCAAAGTAAGTCCGGATGCTTATGAAGATGAAAAAATGGGACTTGTTTACAAAATTAGTATACAAATGAAAAAAACAGCATTAAAAGTAGAAGGAGAAGAAGTGAAGCTGAGTCCCGGAATGGCGGTAGTTGCCGAAATTAAAACAGGGAAACGAAGGATTATTGAATTTTTTATGGAACCAGTATTAAGAAGTTTGGATGAAAGTATTACTCTGAAGTAAGGGGAAGAAAAGAAGCAAAGTGAGATTTGAAATAATTTAGGGATTAATGATACTAAAACATAACGGATTACAAATTATATGCGATATAATGTAGGGAAAAGTAGGATCAAAAGCATTACTCACAGAAATGGGAGTATTTGGTTTTAATTAGATATCAGTATAAAGTTATCACAAAAATCTGCTTTTTTTAATTCTGTTCTATTTTATTCTCTTTTTGATAATCATACACTATGTTTACATTTTAATACTAAAATCCCATTAAACGATTGAGCCAATACAATCTATACAAGGTATACTCTATGATTGTTTCATCAATCAGTTTATTTACATTTTCAAAGAGTCTGTCCATAACTTTTTCAAGTATCTGAAATACTTCATTTTTCAGGAAATAATGAAATGATTCTATTGAGTTTCAGTATTTGTATAAAATACTCATCTTCCCCTAAACTTGGACAAAAAACTCAGCGTTAGTTTTTTTGTATAAGAAAACCATCGGCTGTGCCGATGGTTGTTTATTTCGATATCATCTTTTATTTTTTGACATTTGCCTGATTTTTGACAGCATTCATTTTTGCTTCTACTTCTGCAGGATCGCCAAGGTAGTAATGTTTGATCGGTTTGAAATCTTTGTCCAATTCATACACAAGAGGGATTCCTGTCGGAATATTGATTCCTACGATTTCTTCATCGGATACATTGTCCAAATATTTTACAAGAGAACGAAGGGAGTTGCCGTGTGCAACAACAATTACCTGTTGTCCGTCTAACATATCTTTTTTTACTGTTTCTTCATAGTATGGAATCACACGAGCAACGCAGTCTTTCAGACATTCTGCCAGCGGAAGCTCGTCTTTGTTTACATTTTTGTAAGGAACTTGATTTGCAGGATTTTTTTCGTCTTCTTCTGTGAGGTAAGGCGGTCTGATGTCATAGGATCTTCTCCATTCAAGCACCTTTTCTTTTCCATATTTTTCGGTTGTTTCTGCCTTGTTTAAGCCTTGCAATTTTCCGTAGTGACGCTCGTTCAATTTCCAAGATTTGTGAACAGGAATCCATTCTTCATCTAATTCTTGTAAGATGTGGTTTGCCGTATGAATGGCACGCTTCAGATAGGAAGTGTAGCACACATCAAAACGAAATCCTTCTTCTTTTAGAAGTTGACCTGCCTTGATTGCTTCTTGGTGACCGTTTTCGGACAAATCCACATCCATCCAACCGGTAAAAAGATTTAATTTATTCCATTCGCTTTCGCCGTGTCTTACCAAAACTAATTTATAACTCATTGTTTCAAAGTCCTCCTTCTCGTGTTATGTAAGTTGTTTGTATCGTATATACTTTATCTATCATACTACAAAATAAGATAGAATGAAATCAAAACAGAGAAGTTTTTGTATTTTATGAAAATCTTTGACATTTATTTTGACATACTATATAATGAAAATTAGAAGAATAGTATAGAATAAATGGAGGGCGACATGGATAGAAATATTGCTTTAGAATTGGTAAGAATTACAGAAACAGCGGCATTAGCGTCCGCAAATTATATGGGTCGCGGAGATAAAAATGCAGCGGACGGTGCGGCGGTAGAAGGAATGCGTGTTTGTTTTGAGAGTGTGGATGTGCGCGGTGAAATTGTAATCGGAGAAGGAGAATTGGACGAAGCACCTATGCTTTATATCGGAGAACGCGTAGGAAGCGGATATGGACCGATGGTTGATATTGCGGTAGATCCGATTGATGGAACGAATTTGATTGCAAAAGGTCTTCCGAATGCAATTTCTGTTATTGCAATGACAGAGCATGGAAAAATGTTAAAAGCTCCGGATACATACATGGATAAAATTATTGTGGGTCCAAAAGCAAAGGGTGTTATCAATTTGGATGCACCGGTGTCTGAAAATTTGAAAAAAGTTGCAGCAGCAATTGACAAACCGCTCTCGGATTTGACATTGACTATCTTGGATCGTCCGCGCCATGAAGCAATCATCAAAGAAGCAAGAGAAACAGGTGTGCGTATCAAGATGTTCAATGAAGGTGATGTTGCTGCCGGAATTGCAACTTGTTTTCCGGATACGGGAGTGGATATCTTGCTTGGAGCAGGCGGAGCGCCGGAAGGTGTTATCACAGCGGCGGCAGTGAGAACACTTGGCGGAGATATGCAAGGAAGACTTCGTCCGATGAGTCCGGAAGAAATCGAGCGTTGTCATCAAATGGGATTCAAAACAGATGAAGAGATTGGAAGATTATTAAATTTGGATGACCTTGTTTCAGGAAAAGATATCCTGTTTGCCGCAACGGCAATTACAGACGGAGACTTGTTAAACGGGATAACATTTTTGTCTAACAGAAGGGTAAAAACACATTCTGTTGTGATGAGATCCAGCACAGGTACCATTCGTTTTGTGGAAGCAATGCATAATTTGGATCAAAAAGAAATTTTGAAACGATTCAATTTATAGGATTGTTTCGGAGTGAAAAGAGGAACTGATATTTTTTGAACCGTTGTTTTATAGATAGAAGTAACAAAATTTATGAGAGTTTTGGAATCAGGATGACGGACAAGTCGATACTATAGATGAAGTCTGTTGTTTTGGGGCAATAGGAATATGGTTACCCTTGCAAAGCGGTATTGTTAAAGTAGAGTGATATAGTGCTATCAAGATAGGAAGAAAATCAGCGAAGGCTGGTTTTCTTTTTTTTGTATAAATTTATTAAAAAGTCTTTTCAAACACTGCTTTTATATTATAATGAAAGAGGAGAGGTCTTTGTGTCCGGAAATTGTTTTCCGTACTCTCTTGAAAACATTCATATAAGAGAAAGGATTGTGGTTGTGATGACAAACAGGCGTAACTTGCAAGTTTATTCTGAAATCGGTAGGTTGAGGACGGTTCTGCTACATAGACCGGGAAGGGAGATTGAGAATGTCACTCCGGATTTATTGGAGAGACTGTTGTTTGATGATATTCCGTTCTTGGAAATCGCACAACAGGAACACGATGCATTTGCACAGATACTGAGAGACAATGGCGTGGAAGTGTTGTATTTAGAAGAATTAGCTGCAGAATCATTGACAACGGATGAACTCAAACATCAATTCGTCGATGAATTCATTGAAGAGGCAAATGTTGAGGGAGACAAAACCAAAGCGTTGGTAAGAGAAATGCTTTTGGGAATCGACACCAATTTGAATATGGTCATCAAAATGATGGAAGGAATCGAAAAAGCGGAATTACCTGCATTTGAAAAAACGACATTGAGCGATATGGTAGATTCCGATTATCCGTTTGTGATAGACCCTATGCCGAACTTATACTTTACAAGAGATCCGTTTGCTACGATCGGAAGCGGGATTTCTTTGAACCACATGAGAACTGTCACAAGAAACCGAGAAACCATTTTTGCAAAATATATTTTCTTATATCACCCAAGATTCAAAGACCAAGAGATACCAAGATGGTATGACAGAACAGAAAAAACAGCAATTGAAGGAGGAGATGAGCTTATTTTATCGAAAGATGTGCTGGCAATCGGAATTTCCGAGAGAACAGATGCCGCATCTATTGAAAAATTAGCGAAAAAAGTTTTTGATACAAATGAAAGCTTCAAAAAAATCCTTGCATTGCATATTCCCAACAAAAGAGCGTTTATGCATCTGGATACCGTGTTTACTATGGTAGATTATGATAAATTTACAATTCATCCGGAAATTGAAGGACCTCTTACCGTATACTCCTTAACCAAGGGAGAAAACGGAACGATTAAAATAGAAAGAGAAAGCAAAGAATTAGAACAAGTCCTTGCTGATGCATTAGGGCTTGAAAAAGTTACTTTACTGCGCTGTGGTGGAGGAAATCCGATTGCAGGAGCAAGAGAGCAGTGGAATGACGGGGCGAACACTTTGGCGATTGCACCGGGAGAAGTGGTGGTATATGCCAGAAACCATGTGACAAACAAATTGTTACAAGAAGCCGGAATCAAACTTCACATTATGCCGTCCAGTGAATTATCCAGAGGTCGTGGCGGTCCAAGATGTATGTCCATGCCGTTGTGGAGACAAGAAATTTAACAGTCAAACAAGATGTTATGCTTAGGAACAGAGCTGACTTGAGAAAAAAGGGTCGGCTCTGTTTTTTGTATTTTTTTCGTATGTTTTGATGAAAGATGTCAGATGTGATAAAATAAAACAAGAGCATTTTTGATGATACGAAAACTTAATCAATTTACTGTCAATTCAGATGAAAAAATACTCTCACAATCTTCGTCTTCTCAAAGTTCGTGAAACGGAGTATAGTATTGTTTGATTGGAACAGGAAGTGAACAATGAATGGCAATTTGAAACAGTAATGATTAGGTAATTCAAACAGATCATCGTATGACAAAAATCATCTTGTAAAAGAATGACAAATTGTATCGATAGAATAGAGGAAAGACTATGTTTTTTAAAGAAGAAATCAATGAAGAATTATTGGATACTTTGATACCGAATATATTTTTTGAACAACTGTTGCCGATTATGGATGCAAAATATTTGCGTATTTATTTGTATGCCTATTACCTTTGTCAGAAAGACAATGCTTATGAATGGAACAATCAAGTGCTTGCAGAAAAATTGGGAATATCCATTGATGAAGTGTTGGATGCATGGGATTTTTTTGAATTGTGTCACTTGATTGAAAAACATCGTCCCCAAGGTGCGGAAGTTTGGGATTTTTCAGTAGAATTCAAGAATTTGAAACGGTTCTATACTTGCAGAGAGAAGACAAATGCATCATTGGAAAAAACTCTGATGATCAGTCAAAATGAGGAATATCAAAAGATGTATGACAAAATTGAATCTATTTTGGGAAGTCTTGTGATGAGCCATCACAGAAGAGCTATCAATGAGATGATAACAGCATACAATCTCCCGAAAGATTTGGTTGTGGAAGCATTCCGTTTCAGCGTCCACAAAAAAGGTTCTTATTCCGTACAAAAAGCATTGTCCATTCTTCGTATTTGGTATGCGGAAGGAGTGCGTACCGTTGAAGATTTGGAGCAGTTTTTGTTGGAAAAAGGGGATCGGTACGGGTTATATAAGAAAATTCTTTCCTTCCTCGGAGAGTATCGTATGCCGACCAAAGCAGAAGAAGAGATGATGGATAAGTGGTTGGATGATTATAAATTCAGTATGGAAGTGATTGAGGAGGCGTTTGCAAAATCTATCAGTATCAAATCTCCGAATATGAAATACATTGACGGAATTTTGAGAAACTGGCATGAAAAAACATTGGATTTGAATTTGCAAAAACTTGTCATCGGTTCTAAAATTTTGAGTGAAAATTTGGAATTAAAGGTATTTGGTACTGATAAAATCTGTATAATCGGAGAAAATGGAATAGGAAAGACAACTCTTTTAAAGATAATTTTGGAAAATGTAAAGAAAAATGTAAAGATTGCCTATATGCCTCAAAATTATGACGATAAGATGAATGTTGATATGAGTATTATAGATTATTTGAGTAAGACTTACGAAAAGGAAGAGACTACAAAGATTAGAACATTTTTAGGGTCAATGAAGTTTACTGCAGATGAGATGTTTCATAATTTAAAATCACTTTCTGGAGGACAAAAGGCGAAAATTTACTTTTTAAAAATGATTTTAGAAAATCCTGAAG
>ERZ773197.593-NODE-593-length-28003-cov-14.513382_pt1 | contig 28003 bp, 44 predicted proteins | sample MGYA00580999_ERZ773197 | MGnify/ENA primary metagenome ERZ773197 (study PRJEB29015, sample SAMEA2738166) | human oral metagenome | biome: human oral; feature: human-associated habitat; material: saliva | place: China | collected 2185 ...
AAAGTCCTTCGGAAATGCTCTTGGACGTGGGTTCAAATCCCACCGCCTCCACCAATATGACTAGAACCGTTGGAAAATCAACGGTTCTTTTATTTATGCACGAATTATACACGAATTTTATTCAAAATAGATAAAGCCTTATCTTCCTCCTGGGGATAGAAGTGGCTATATGTGTTGAGCGTCTGCTCTATATTGCTATGACCAAGTCTACGACTTATCTCTAAAATATTAACACCATTATTAGCTAATAGTGATGCATGGCTGTGTCGAAAGTCGTGTATGCGTATACGGTGAAGTCCAGCATCGTCTGCAATACGGAAGTTCATTTTTGATAATGTAGAATCTCGGAGTGGTCGAATGCCACCACAGATATAATAATCATCATTGAATCCTTTATAGGATTTGCCTCGCTCTTTATGTTCTTTCAGTATGTCAATTAGTGGCTCGGGCAACTGCACAACTCTATTGCTGGATTTATTTTTTGGTGGTGTCTCCCGGTCATCGCCTTTTAACTTCTGCGTAATGCTCTTTGTGATATGTATAGAGCCATTTCGTAAATCAGTCCAACGCAGGGCATGTATCTCGCCTTTTCGAGCACCAGTGTAATATGCAATAGCGAAGAATACATAGAAGTCATAAAAATCTATATCAACTGCGATATTCCAAGCTGAAGAGGCATAGCGTATATATTCATCTGGCGTATAATAACGCAGCTCTTTTTTATGCTCATATGCATCGCGAAAGTTAGGCACTTTAGTCAATGGATTGCTAGGAAGGTACTCATTTTGCACTGCCCAATTGAGAAGAGCTTTAAATGTCACATAAATATTAGATTTAGTTCGATGCTTTAAATCTAACTCGCTTATACCTCGTTTCCACTCGTTCAGAACCGGAATGTTCAGCTTGTTAATTTTGATATCGAGGGGGCGCACATACAAATTGAGTATGCGGCGACTTTTATCAACAGAACTTTCTCGGAGTTCGTGCCTTTTATCTTCCAGGTATAGATCTATTAGCTCTGGTATCGTTAAGGTGTTTGATGGTGTATGATCAGACTTCTGTAATTGAGCCTCAAGCGTCTTGGCAGCATCAAGCCCATACGCAACGCGAGTAAGGGAATGAGCCTTACCGCTATCATCCGTATAATTAACACGGACCTTATATTTTGTTAATCCGTCTTTTTTATCCCCGGTTTTATATATAGGCATGATAACCTCCGTAAATTTCGTATATTTTTGCACTAAAAAAGCACTTACAGTAACTATTTAGTTATTATAGTTGTAATGTGCTAGTGCTGCTGATATACTTTTAAATGATATTTGTGTTTGTTGATAAATACATCAACAGCTCCGACCGCACCTATTGCAGTAGGCGCGGTTTTTTAATTCGTGAAAATCTAGTTATCTTCGTCAACAACTTTCTTTGATTTGAAGATTGCAACAACAGCAAGAATTGCGCAGATTAAGCACCAAGCCGCCCAGATTTTCAAATCTTCGTAACTGCCAGCCATTGTGAATCCTGTAATTGCAGCTAGCCCATACATGATAACTAATGCAATATGGGCACCTTTCTTAACGCTTTTTCTAACTACAATTGCTGTGATGCCGGCAGCAATTAAGAGAATTGCTACTAAAAATCCGGCACTTCCACTTGTTTCTCCGTTTTCAGAAAGAGAGTTGCCTAAACCAACAGCCATTGATTGGAACAATACAAATGCAGCTAAAACAATTGATAAAATTCCAGATATCAGCTTCCATGTTTTCATAATAGTTCCTCCTATTAAATAATAATAAATATATCTGCAATCACTCTGAAGATGTATAGAGTGGTATTGCCATAGCATGAGCCATTAGCTCTATAATTTATCGAGCATGATAGGTGCCAATGCACTCACCAACAATTACTACATCATCTATATCAACAAACGCAGCAGTATAATCCGCATTGCATGGTTGGAGCATCATCTTATTATCCACCTTGTATAGTTTTTTTAAAGAGGCGGACTCTTCCGCACCATAGCATACTGCGTATATCTCACCATCTATAAAGTCAAAATCTTTCCTTAGAAAAGCAACATCACCATCATATATATTGGCATCAATCATTGAGTCACCTTTAACTCGTAGGCAGTAATCCGCCTTAATAGATCTATCCACTAAGAAATAACCCTCAAAATTCTCTTCGCAGTGAATACCGTTACCAGCACAGATAGTACCAAGAATAGGAATTTGTCGACCAGCTGGCACCATGATGTTTGATGGGAGTGGTTTTGTCTCTAAACTCTCAAGCCTAACATTTCCCTCAAGCATTCGGAACAATTCATTGAAATCCATATTCATTCCATCACTAGCCAACTTAATTGTTTCAATGGAAGGCGCAACAGGCTTATTAGTTCCAGGGCGAGCATTGCGCTCTAGGATTGAAATATATGCTTTGCTAATGCCACTCAACTTTGAAAAAGCTTCCATGCTTAAATTATTAGCTGCGCGATAATTGTAAATAATCTCTCCCAATGTAGCCATTGTTTACTCCTCTTTAAACCAAATGTAAAACTTGTTAGACAGATTATACAACTTTTGTAAAACAAGTTAAACAAAAATCGTTGACAAAGTTCGTATAACATGTTAGACTCCGAAATGTAAACAATAATAGACAGGAGGGAAAACAAATGAAGCCAAGATATAAAATAAAAGAATTTAGGAAAGAACTAAATATGTCACAAGAAGAATTAGCAAATAAGGCCGGAATATCAAGAGCTACACTATCAAAGCTAGAATCTGGAAGAATTGTTGAGGTTAGCACCAATACACTTTCCAAGATTGCAGATGCTTTAGATAAAAAGGCAAATGAAATTTTTTTGGCATAAATATCTAACATGTTAGATAAAACAGTAATGAAGAGGGAGAGAAATGAAAGAAATTACAAAGACTTTAAAGATTGACTCCAATATAGAAGAAATAAAAAAGAGGGTAGAGGAACTGGCAGATTTAATTAATAAAGCCAACTCCATAATTGAGGAGTTGGCGGAGACTGAATTAAAAGTCAAACTCAAGATTTAAAAGAACCTCGGAATCACAATTAGGGCAAACATTTTTACCTGCAACAGCTTTAAATGTCTTGCCACAATGTGGACACTCAACATCGTAGTCTTCTTTTAAACAATCAGATTTTGTCTGGTCAAGAATGTCCTTCATAATCTTGTCCGGATCAAAATCATATTCGAACTTTATCATTGTAACCTCCTTTCGCAAAAGTATTTATTAGGAAGATTATACATCTCGAAAGGAACATATCACAAGGAGGCGCAACATGAACAATAATAGAAGATTTCCTAGAGTAAGAGCCTCTACCAGGGTAGCGCATGATATATACCACAACAATACATATCTGCTGTCAAGAGATATCAAGGACCTTTTCAACTGTTCGCCAAGTACAGCGGGAAAGATTAAGAGAGTTGTACTAGAGGTGATGGCAGAGAGAAATGAAAGAATCTACTCAGATATTCCAGGATTAATAGACAAAGATATTCTTTTTGAACTAGCAGGATTAGATATTACGAAGATAGATAAAAGTTATAGAGAGCTAATGAGGTATGAAAATGTTTAAGAGTATGAAAGAGGTGCTAAAAGATGCGTGTGAAGAGAACGGAAACACGCAGCTACAGGAGATTATCGGATGTATTAGCTTTGTAGCTTTAATCCCTGCAGTATGGCTGTTTCTATATGCAGCAGGATGCAGATAAGGAGGCAACAATGATAATTAGAACATTTGTAATTGGAATGGTGATAGTTGGTATCACATTTATACTAGCAGAATTGCATCGTTATCAAGTGTATAAGAGAGAGATTGAACAGGAGGAAAGAAATGGAAGGTTTATGTAAGAACTGCGGACAGATGCATCTAGTGTCTGCGGAGACTCAGGAAGAAGCAGATAGAATCGCTAGTGAATCTTGTGATTGTGAGAATGAGGCAAAATGGCATCGCATGATGGAAGAGAATGTTGAGATGCTATGCGGAGAGCAGTCAAGAAATCTAAATTTTATTCCGCTGGATGATACAAGTCTTAGGTATGTGAAAACAACATGCGAACTGATCCATGCAGGATTTATCAGCAACGCAAAATTCAGTGCGGCCCATAGCGAAATCAAAATTAATGGGGTGTTGGGTAAGGTTGATATCAAGCGTACAAAGAAGCAGACAAACCAGATGACAATTTAGGAGGGCAATGTGGATATTGATAGAAGAAAGCGATATTTCGGAGATGTTCTCTCCGAAGAACAACTTACAAGAACGGAGCTTCCGGAAATTGAAGATGCAATTGTAGAAGAGCTGGCGCTTCCGGTTGTTAGTGCTGAAAACAAGAGAGAAGGTAATTTGGGAAAATCCTTATTCCTGTAGTGTGTGAAATGAAAAGAGAAGTATTAGACGAGTATTACCAGACGTGCCCATTCCCTAAACCAAAGACAGCAAAGAAAAAGAAAAAAGTCAATGGATGGAAAAACAAGAAGTACAGAAGATGTAAGTACTGCGGAGAGGGAAACGCAGAAAGACATGAAGTATTCTTTGGAGCTAATAGACAAATATCTATTGATAACAAGTTCCAGGTAGATGTTTGCAGAAAGCATCACGAAGAACTGCATGCTAATTGTACAGAGTGGGCAATAAACGAAAATAAAAAGCTTAGACAACATTATCAGCTGAAATATGAAATTGAACTGATAGAGCAAGGCTATACAGCAGAGCAAGCAAGAAGAGAATGGATGCGGCTAATTGGCCGCAACTACTTATAGGAGGTGTAAAGATGAATTGGACAGTAGTAACAGTAACGGCACTTATATGCTTAACACTAGCATTCATGGTAGCGGCAAGCGATAAGAAGTAATGCGCACAAAAGCAGAGTGTGATAATTGTGGTTGGGTGCATGGCACACCTGGAGAAAACAGAGCATTTAGGTGGTGTCGTAGAATACGTGGCACAGTTTGTGATCAGTGCTGCGAGAAGTGCGAGTATAACGACGAGAGTATTCATAGCGGGGAAGTTGTTCTGACAAAGGAGTAAATCATGGAAAGAATCAATGAAGCAAGAGCGAAGATAACAGAAGAATCGCTAAAAATAAAAGGTGCATTAGCTACGTTTATAGAAGAAACGATAAACGAACGCTGCACTACAGAAGAAGTAGCAAACAAGATCCTTGATGGCAAGAAGTCCATCAAGGATTTAATCAACAATATAAGAAACAAAGCAAAAGAAAAAGCTGTTAATAATATGGCTGCAATCTCAGATGAAGAAGTGAGAGAAATGGTGCTGAAGTATTACGAGATTGACGATACAAAGTCACAGAGCACAGATGTAGTAGATATCCTGGATCTTATTTAAGGAGTCGGCTATGGAATACATATATAACAACATCAAGGATATACCTGTTGATATTGAGTATCCAGACAATTTTGAAGAAGTCATTACAAAGGATCTATATAAGCCAATCATATACGACAGGTTCAAGAAAATAGCACACTGCCCTAAATACGGAGAAACATTTGATTACATAGACATGGTAAGAAAAGGCGATGTTGTTTCATATAAAGGTGAAAGAAGAACAACGATGCCTCATACATGCTATCCACAAGGTAGCGGAAAAACATATGTGTGGATGTTCTATAAAAACGAAACAATATATTTTGTAGTCGCATATGCATCATGGGTATACAACGGAGAAGTTGTTGAAGAGATACATGACTATACAAAAATATATCTGGAGCAAATTATATGTGTATCCAGAGAAGAGCAGTTTATGTATGTGTATGAACGATATTGTGGTGGTTGGAGTAGACATATAAACAAAAACATATTTATAGCAAGTATAAATGAAATCTATAACTTTATAGAACCAGAACAGTTTGAAGATACATTCCTGAAGTATATGGATATCAGAAAAAACTATCCAGAATACATGATGAAAGAAGCTGCATTATGTGCCAAGTATCCTCAAGTTGAATTTATTAAAAAGGCAGGGCTAGAAGAAATCATAAGATGTAAGATTCAAAAGTGGCCTGTATATATAAGACCGAACTGGAGAGCAAAAACAATCCCTGGCTTTTTAGGACTAACACATCAAGATGTTGAGAAGCTAAAGAGTTGGAACATGTTTGATCTGTCGAGCATAGCTATATACAAGATTTTATCTAGGCAGGCGAAAGTAAAGAAAAATCATATAACGCTTGTCGAAAACGGATTTTCTTTAGGGAAAATATACCATCAGCAGGAAGAAAATTATGTAAGGCTCGCAACATATTTCAACAAACAGAGAGAAAAGAGAAAAGCTAGTGACACTATCCGCCGTATGTCTATCCAGAGAGAATACGATGACTACATAAGACAGTTAGAAGAACTTGGATATCCATTAAATGATTACTATAGATATCCAAAGAACCTTACAGAAGCACACGACCGGGTGTCAGAAGAATATCTAGCAATGCAGGACAAGAAAAGGCAGGAAGAGAACAGAAAGCGACAAGAGAAGTTTGAAACAGAATATTTGCCAAGACTGGAAAAGATGTGCTGGCAAGACAACAAGTATCTGATCCGACCTTTGAGAAACAAACAAGAGTTTGATGATGAGGGAAGAAACAATTGCAACTGCGTAGCCTCTTACTATGAAAGGGCAACAGAGGGAAGAGCATCGGTTTTCGTATTAAGGAAAATCGGAGCTGAAGAGGAATCCTTTGTAACTGTCGAGATTGACCTAAAAAGAGGAGAGTTAAATCAGTGCTATGAACAAGGTAACAGACTGCCAGAAAAAGAAGTTACAGAATGGGTAGAAAAGTGGCTAGTAAAGATGATTAAGAAGTTAAGGAAAGCCGATAAAGCTACACTGAAAGGAGCAGCATAATGAACGAGATTACAAATGTTGAGTACGAAGTACAGAAAGAACTGGTTGATAAAACAACAGAAGAACTACAGATAGAAGTAAATGGACTGTATCACCAGATGGAGATGATAGGCAACATTGCAATGATGATTGCAGCTAATGCCGGGCAGAGGCTGTTAGTCATTAAGGACAGATTAAATCATGGTGAGTTTGAATCATGGTGTGAATCACACCTGGATTTTTCCAAGAGAAAAGCCGAGATGATGATGTCTCTGGCCAAAAGATGTGAAGAAGAAAATAGCCTCTTTTCAAAAACGCAAATGTTTGCGGATTTGAGCATTTCCAAGGTGTTCGCCCTTTTGGCGGCGCCTGAAGAAGTAGCTGTAGAGGTGGTAGAAAACAATGATATTTCTGAAATGACGGTTAGAGAGCTGAAGGAGGAAATCGCAGATCTTAAATCGCAAAATGCGGAAATAGTTGAACTAAAGAGCAAGATAAAAGAGCTGGAACAAGCAAAGCAAGAACCAGGAGCAAACTCTGATGAACTCGAGAAAAGAGACAAAGAGATTGAAGAACTCAAAGAAAAGCTTAAGAAAGAAAAGGAAAAGTTAAAGAAGAGCAAGAGTGATACTGATGAAGAGGTTAGGAAAGCTCTTAAAGAGGCAAGAGTTGAATTAGACAGAGAAATTGAAAAGGCTGTAGCAACTGCAAAGGTCCAGGCAAAAGCAGAAAATATGAAAACTGAAGAGGAACTATCAAAGGCTAGAGCCGAGGTTGAAAAGCTCAATGCAGCTGTAGCAAGCGGAGAAGTCCTAACAGCGTTTAGGATTAATGTCAATAATCTGCAGACTACATTCAATGAGTGCATGAATCAGCTTAGCCAGATGGACAAAGAATCGGCTGAAAAGTTCAAAGGAGCATTGAAGAAGATCCTTACAACAGAACTCGAGACATTGAACAAATAAAGAGGTCAATATGGAAGACAAGATAATAATGGACTTCCTAGCAAGCGAATTCCTAGCTGAGAAGAAGAGACTTCCGAATGGAACAGAGATAGATGCACTAGCAATAGGATTCCAAGCAGGAACAAAGCTGATGAATCAACTTATAGAAGAGGCGGTACCAGAAGATGAAGAAAATTAAGTGGGTAAAGAAAAGAGATGAAGTATCAGATGCTGGAGATCTTAAAATATCGATTTATAAGCCAGAGAAAGGTCATAGCGATATATCTATAGAAACTGTCAAGAAGGCTATCAGATTACAGAGCGGTAGCAGATGGGAAACAAATTCTATAAAGATACATAAAGATGGAGAAGTTCTCAAAACAAACTATGACACATTCGAAAAAGCATGTGCAGCTGCAGAAAGGATGATGCATTAATCATGAATATGACAACAAAAGAATTTCTAGAAACTGCTAATGAAGAAATGAGCCGCAAGGTGTGGGAACACTATTGGCCAAAGAAGATAGAAGAGCTATTGGAGAAGAAATGGCAGATGTAAAAGTTATGATAATGCAGTTTGAAAACGGAATGGAGATAGACACGCTTCCAATCATGAATTATAAGCTGCATAGACAGTTAGCAAGGATAGAAAACGAAAATAACAATAAATAGTTTATAGAGGTGGTGATTATAAATATAAAGCTCCTTAAGTTATATAGATTGTTCAATGCCATAGCGAATCACCCCCTTTATATATAAGGAGAAAAAATGAATCAAGTAATACTAATAGGAAGACTGACAAGAGATCCCGAACTAGTATACACACCAGGCAATCAAACTGCAGTTACACACTTTAGTATCGCAGTAGATAGACCAGGAACACAGGGACGAGAGAGACAAGCGGACTTTATTCGAATAACAACATTCGGAAAGCAAGCAGAGAACTGCGATAGATACCTGCATAAGGGAAAGCAAGTAGCGGTGAATGGTCGAATCCAAACAGGCAGCTACAAGAATAAAGAAGGACAGACAGTATATACAACAGATGTAATTGCTAACAATGTAGAGTTCTTGGGCAGCAGTCAGCAAAATGCACCAAGACAGCCAGACGAAGCATATAGCGATAGTGCACCGAACTATCAAGAAGAGCTGCCGGATGGCTTTGAAGCAACTGAAGAGGATATACCATTCTAGGTAGCATAAGGAGAATAACAAAGAGATGGACAAATTAGAAATAATTCAAAAGTCTGACACAGCAAGCAGAACATTCATAATGATATTGGATGAACGTCAGATAGAAACTATACCGAGTGAAATTTTGCAAATTGGAGAAACCAGATTTAACAAATATATATGTGAAATTACAGAACACGGATACTGGCTATTGCAAGAAAAGAAAAGAGGTCCAATAGGAAAAAATGATATGAAACTGTAGCAACAACTTAATAAGGATAAAGAGCACAAAATAGTAGGTAACTTAACTACGCAAGCTACAGATCATATAAATCTGCAGATGGTCGCAAGGCCATCTGCATAACCTTAGGAAATAAAAACTACATATATATAGAAGAAAAGAAAAGGCGGTGAGAGTCCGCCATGAAGGTTCATCAGAGTATTATTACTAGGTTCATCAGGAGAACAACAATGTTAGAAAGAGTCATTAGAGAAACATGTATAGCTGGAGCAGTTATTGATAGATGCATAAAGGCAAGCTTCCCTCGTGGTGGAAAAAGAAAGAAAAAAGAAAAGGCTACATCGGATGCTGTAAAAAAGAATAATGACATGCTAGCGTTAAAGAATTTAACTAGACTAATTAATTTAAATTTTTATCCTAGTGATTTACATACGACACTTACCTACGCAGAAGAGCTATCACCTGAAGAGGCTAACCGCGAATTAGAAAAGTGGATAAAGAGAATGAGGCGCGAATATAAGAAACTTGATAAGGAGTTTTATTATATCGCGGTAACTGAATTTAAGAACAAGAGAATCCATCACCATGTAGTTATGAATTACATAGATTTTCAAGTAATCAATAGACAGTGGAAGATGGGAAGAATTCGCTGCACTCCATTAGATAAAACACGTAACTACAGAGTGCTTGCTGAATACCTGATAAAGGAAACTCAGAAGACATTTCGTGAGCCAGAGAATGCTACAAAGCGTAGATGGAAACCAAGTCGCAACTTAAAGCGCCCAGTCGTAAAGAGAGAATGGGTATCAATAAGCCAACTGTTTCAGAATCTTGATGATATAAAACCTCTAAAGGGATATGAGATTGACAGAGATACATTACGCAAGTATACAAATCCAGTAACAAAACTAGATCATCTTGAGTATCAAATGGTATCAAATGAAGTCGTGCCAAGGCTTAGTGTCTGGAGAAAAGGAAAGAAGGTTAATCGAAACGAAACGTATAGAAAGATGGATGAGATGCGTCAAATGGATATGGAACTAGAGAACCATGCAGCAGTCTGGGATGTGCTGTAGGAATTTATAGTGTGTTAAAACATATTGCTGAAGAGGTGAGGTAAACATGATGACAGTAAAAGAATATATGAAACAGCATGAAAGAGTTGTTGAGAAAATAAGACAGATAGAGATACAGATATTCGACATCGAACAAACACTGGGGATCAAGGGAGTCAATTATGATTCGCAACCACATGGAAGTGGAATTAGCCAGGTAACAGAATCTACGGCAACAAAGCTAATTGAGCTTAGAGAGGTGCAGAGAGATTTAGTTGATAAGCTTTGGACAAAACGAATTGAGATAGAACGCGTCATATTTATGATTGAAAATGCAACATTTGCCGAACTCCTGCAACGGAAGTATATCAGATTGCAGAAGTGGGAAGACATAGCAACTGATATGAAATTCGATAGTAGATATATATATAAACTTCATGGCAAGGCTTTAGTTGAGGTCGATAAAATTATAAGAAAAAGAAAGAGGACATGAAAAGACAGGGTGCCGGTCGTGTATAGTATACGTGAGGAACGACCATGAATAACTCCTTAGATAATATTGTTCAAGCGGTGGCGAAAGCTACCGCATTTATTATGAGATTATGGCAAGAGAATTCGCACAGAAGTTTTATAAATCAAAAGAGTGGAAATCGGTCAGAGCTGTAGCAATGGCAAGAGCTGGTGGAATGTGTGAGAGTGTGGGATGCTTTCATCCAGCAGAGGAAGTTCACCACAAGATTCATCTCACTCCGCAAAATATATCTGATCCAAACATCACACTGAATGTTGATAAGCTTGAATGCTTATGCAGAGATTGTCACCAAGCAAGACATAGAGTGGATAGATTAAACGGACGAAAGAAAAATAATCAAAGCAATGGGTGGGAGAAAAAAATTTTATTTGATGAAAATGGAGAGCCAATTGAGTCCCCCCTAAAAAATAAAAAACAGCGATTATAGGAGCACCGATGCCAAGGTCACAGAAAAAACTGACTGCGCGCGCACGAGTGTTTTGGAAAATAAGAAGATATCTGAAGAGGAAGGAGAAGATGCATTGAATAAGGCAGACAAGCGAAGAAAAGCGAAGGAAATACTTGAAATTGCAAAGCGTTACGGTGTGCAAGAAAACTTCTTCTTTGCCACAACGTTCGAGCGATATGTAGTACAACTTGATATGTTAGACAAGCTTGAAAAAGTGATAAAAAAAGAGGGTACTCTTGTAGAAAAGGAGTATGTAAAAGGACGTAAAAATCTGGTTGCAAATCCAGCAATTGCAGAGTACAACAAAACAACAACATCAGCTAATGGAACAATCACCACTCTGATGAAAATCATTGATTCTATAAAAGAATCTGATGCAGATGCAGCTAAAGAACTTATGGAATTCATACAGGGGCAGAAATGCTAGTGAACTATCCGAAAGAGTACCTGAAAGCGATTGAGAGTGGAGAGATTGTTGCAAACGAGAAGATAACAAAGCTCTATCAGAGGGAATGTGCATATATGGATAACGCACCAGATTCTGATAAATGGAAATGGCGCTATGATCAATCCGTAGCAAATAGACATATAGAGTTTATTGAACGATTCTGTGCTCAAAGCAAAGGGGAATATGGCGGAATGCCATTAAAATTAATGTTATGGCAGAAAGCTGGCTTATCACTACTGTATGGATGGATTGATAAAGAGGGAATGCGGAGGTTCCGTGAGTTTGCACTATTTATAGGGCGAAAAAATGGAAAAACAGAGCTAGCTGCAGCCATGTCACATGACATGCTAATTAACGATGGTGAGAATGGCCCTGAAATTGTTTGTGCTGCAAACGCAAAAGACCAGGCAATGCTACTATTTACAGAAGCTGCAAATATGAGGCAACAATCGGCAGCACTCCGAATGGTTGAAAAAAAGAGAAGAACAGACATATACTCTGAATTCAATTTTGGAACACTCAAGGCACTTTCGTCTAAAACTGATAACATGGACGGATTGAATCTTTCGTTCGTGATTCAAGATGAAATACACGAACAAAAGAACAGCGCAATGTATGATGTTTTATTCCAATCACAAGCATTTAGAGCACAGCCCATATACATGTTAATAAGCACCAATGGCTTCGTTCGCGAAGCCTTTTTTGATGCCAAATATAGCGAGTATGCAAACATAGCACTGTGGAATGAGGGATTTGAGGACTATACAGTGTTACCGCTCATATATGAGCTAGACAACAGAGAAGAATGGACTGATGAAGAGGCTTGGATAAAAGCAAATCCAGGTCTAGGCACAATCAAAAAGATTGATACATTAAGGAATCATGTTGAGAAGGCACAACGAAATCCTCAATTCCTTCCTACAGTCCTTACAAAGGATTTCAATCTGCCTGAAAATAGCGCAACTGGATGGTTGTCATATGAAGAGGCTAACAATACTGAAGTGGCTAATATGGAATACCTGCGGAACAGTTATGCAATTGGTGGATGCGACTTATCAGCAACGACGGACTTAACATGTGCAACAGTTATAATTCGCAAACCAAATGATGCAAATACCTATGTTCTACAGAAATATTTCATCCCAGAATCAAAGATGGATGCAACGAGAGGTGAAACTAATAATAATCTTGAAGCGCCATATAAACTTTGGTCTGAACAAGGGTGGCTAAAAATTTGTGAAGGAGCAACAGTTAATTACCACGATGTAACAGAGTGGTTTGCTGATTTAGTTAGAGAGTACAATATACGGCCACTTAAGATTAGCTATGATGCTGCCCTGTCGGGGTATTGGGCGGAAGAGATGAAAGAGTATGGATTTGAGATGGAGAAGATAAGACAAGGCGCGTTTACTTGGACTTATCCAATGAAACTCCTTCATGGTGCATTTGCAGAACATAAGATTATTTATCAAAACAATCCAATGCTGAAATGGTGTCTATTAAATACAGGTGTCAAGACTGCCAATGCAAAGGGCATTGAATCAATTATGCCAGTTAAAGGTTCGTCTCAAAAGAGAATAGATGGAATGGTATCACTACTTAATGCCTGGACAGGCTTATACAACGATGAGGAAGATTATATGAGGTGGATTAAGTAAATGAATATATTCACAAAATTTATTAACAATTTTCGCTCAGGAATTAAAAACTTGAGCAGATGGAAAGAGATGGGATCGTTCACTGCGGTGTTCTCAAATTTCGGTCGTAACATGAATAAATCAGAAATCGTTAGATCATGTATAAGACCGCTAGCCGAACAAACGTCAAAGGCATCTGCGACGTGTACGGATAAAGCCATTGAGCGAATGCTTAGATTGAGCCCAAATCCATTCATGAACGGCAAAGATTTTCTATACAAGGTTAGAACTCAGTATGAGCTAAAAAACACAGCATTTATCTTAATTATGCGTGAGAACAACAGTATAACAGGATTCTATCCGATTCCCTATATAACATTCGAGGGCCTGGAAGATGAACAAGGGGATATATACATCAAGTTCTACACTGCAAAGGGTGATTACATATTCCTATGGGATGATTTGGTAGTGCTCAGGAAAGACTATAACGAACATGATATAGGCGGAGATGATAATGATATTCTGCTCAATACACTGGAGATGATAAATGTATCAAATCAGTCTATATCTAATGCGATAAAATCTACAGCTAACTTACGCGGAATCTTGAAGAGCACCAAAAGCATGCTGGATGTTAACGATACCAAGAACATTAGGGATGAGTTCATCAAAAACTATATGGACTCTGCAAATGAGGGTGGTGTAGCTGTGCTTGACACATCTATGGAATTTACACCTATAAACATGTCACCAACAATCGCAACTTGGAATAATCAGAAAGAATTTCGCGAAAATGTATATAGATACTTCGGTGTGTCAGATGAAATCATTATGAGCAAGGCTACCACAGAACAGATGCAGGTGTTTTATGAGATGAAAATCGAACCGTTTCTCATGGCATTATCTCAAGAGTTAACGAGAAAACTCTTTTCAGAGAGGCAGCTTGCATTTGGTAATGAAGTGATTTTTCAATCCAGCACAATACAGTTTATGAGTATGAGTGATAAATTAGCGCTTAAAGATTATATTGACCGTGGAGCACTGACACCTAATACATGGTGCGACATTGTAGGATTACCACATGTAGAAGGCGGAGACGAGCCTATAAGGAGGCTTGACACTGCACCTGTGAGCAAAGTTGCGAGTTCACTAGAAGGAGAAAAAGATGATGAATAAAGAGAGGGAATATAGGAATCTCGAATTAAGAGCAGATACAAATGATTCGGGAGATTATTTAGTACGCGGATATGCTTCAACATGGGATAAATACATGTTGTGGGAGTGTGATGGTATTGAATACTACGAAGAGATTGATAGAAACGCATTTGAAGAGGCTGACCTATCAGATGTTGTATTCAGAGTTGATCATACAGGCAGAGTATATGCGAGAACATCGGCTAATACAGTGAGTTTGAGTACAGATGATACAGGATTGGCAATTACAGCTGATTTATCCAAAACAACAGCAAGTAGAAGCTTGTACGAAGATATCGTAGCTGGTAACTATCCGAAGATGTCATTTGCATTCACGGTTAAAGAGGATAAATACAATTCTGAGACTAGAACACGAACAATCCTGAAAATTGATAAGGTGTTCGATGTATCACCAGTGTCATTCCCTGCAAATCCTAACACGGAGATTAGCGCGCGTGACTACTTCAACGGAGTGATTGAAGGAGTCGAAGCGGAGAGACTTGAGCGCATTAGATTTTCGAATATGGAATTGCAGAATGAAATAAAGAGAAACATTATCATAGCAAAGCTAGAAGGGAGCCTAAATGAATAAGGACGAAGTAATGAAGAGCCTCAAAGAGGTTAATGAAGAAATCGAAGAAATTATCAAGTCACTAGATGAATCTACAGATGGTGATGGTGATAAGAATGATGATCCAGACGAAAAGCGAGCAAAACTTGAAAAGCTGGAAAAGAGATCCAATGAGTTAATCTCAAAAAAGAATGACCTTGAAAGTCAGCTAAAGGAGATTGAAGAGAGAGAAGTTAAGGAAAATAAGTTAAAAGAGCTAAGAGGCATGCTCAATACAACAAAGACAATCGAGAAGAGAGGAACAGAAATGGAAAAGAACTACAACGTTAATGGAGCAGAATATCGTAGTGCATGGGTTAAAGACCTAATGGGTAAGGAACTCAACACAGAGGAAAGAGCAGCACTCACAAGTGCAAATGCTGTTATTCCTACAGGAATCGCTGAAGAGGTGTATTCAATCGTAGAAGCTTCACCTCTTGTAGATGCAGTAGATGTATCTCACATTACAGGCTACGTAACATTCCCAGTAGAGACTGCAGCATCTGATGCAGCGTGGGTAGCAATGGCAGCAGCTGCAACTGATGGAACAGACACACTCACACCTATCACGCTTAATGCATATAAGCTGATTAAGACTGTGGAAATCACAGCAGATATCAGTGCAATGTCTGTAAATGCCTTCGAAAAGTGGATTGTTGCAAGACTTGCTGATAAGATTCTGAAGGCTGTAAATAACGCAATTCTTAACGGAACAGGAGCATCACAGCCATCGGGTATCTTCAAGGTTAAGAATTCCGCAACTGGAACATTCACTAAGGCAGGTATGACATACAAGGACCTAATGAAGGTGCTCGCTGCACTTCCAACAGGCTATGCTGCTAACGGAACACTAGTGATGAACAGAGCACTGTTCTATGGCGACGTGCTAGGAATGACAGATTCTAACGGACAGAAGGTGTGCGTAGCTGATGCGCAGTCACCAGCTAAGTTCAATGTTCTTGGATACCCAGTGATTATCGATGACAACTGCCCTGCAGACAAACTGCTATTTGGCGACCTCAAGGCATACAAGTTTAACTTCGCATCAGATACAGAGGTTAAGCCTGATGCATCTGTAGGATTCAGAAGTGGTTCTGTTGTATGGAGAGCAATGACACTTGCTGATGGAAACCTAGGAGATGCAAGAGCAATCGTAAGATTCGACAGAGCGACCGCATAAGGGAGTGAGTGACAATGAACGCACTGGATTCTGTAAAAACAGCGCTGAGAATAAAGCACAGCAAGTTAGATGAGAGCCTTAAGGCTGATATCGATACTGCACTTGATGAGTTAAAACGCGTTGGAGTTTCCAGCGCGTTTACTGTCATTAAGAATGGCGAAATTGAAGACTTGCTGGTGCTTAAGGCTGTTCAAACATATTGCTTATGGCAAAATACCGACTCCGAGAAACTTATGGAAAAGTACAGAGATGCATTCTATATGCAAGCTGATGGATTGAGGAAGGATGTGGATAGACAGAATGTATAACGATATTGTGACACTGTACAGGCTGGATATATCACAAGATGAGACCGGTAATGAAGTTGCAACACTTATAGATCCACAAGAACTATTTTGTAAAGCTAAGTCTATCGGCATGAAAGAGTTCTATGCTGCCGCTACTACAGATATGATGCCAGAACTAACCGTAGTACTCTCTGATGAATATGATTATGACAATCAGAAAATTGCGGAATATAGAGGTGTATTCTATGACATTAGTCGAACGTATGTAAACGGGCATGAAGTAGAATTAACACTGATGAAGAGGCTAGGGACAAATGAACGATAGTATAGAATCGCAAATCTCGGATATTATAGATACATATAGCGAGGATGTTAAGAAAATAGTTGAAAGAGTCGGAAAGAATGTTGCAAAAGATTGTGTAAATGATGTTAAATCTAGAGCTACCGCAATATTCAAAGGCGAGGGAGGATACGCTAAAGGGTTTAAATCAAAAAAACTAAAAGAAGGTGCTTATGTTGTATACAATGCAACTAAGCCTGGGTTAACTCATCTATTAGAAAACTCTCACATAACAGGAAAAGGGACTGGTAGATATGCAGGGAGACCACATATCAAGCCCGCTGAACAAAAAGCTATAAAAGAATATGAGGATAAGCTTAGAGAGGAGTTAAACCGTGGGTAAGATTAGTCAATTAAATAACTGCTTAAAAAAGCTAAAGGTGCCTGTGGCATATGGTAGATTCAAAAGAAAGCAAGAATTTCCATTCATTATCATGATAGGAGCTGGAAGCACATTTTTTTCGGCAGACAATAATTCTATTTTCCACGAAGGAAATGAGTATAGGGTAGAGCTTTACTTTCAAAACAAGGATGAAAGTCTAGAAGAGAAAATTGAGAACGCTCTTATTAGTAATGAGTTTGCAATCCTTGATAAGAGTGAAGATATCTACATCGATAAAGAAGATTGTTTTGAGTTGTATTACACAATCTCATAAACGAAAGGAGAAAAAATGGATAAGAATAAAGTTGAATTTGGTATATCCAATTTACACGTAGGAACATATGATGTTAATCCTAGTACTGGTGCTGTAACAATGGGTGAGGGAATTATACTGCCTGGTGCAGTATCACTATCTCTTGAGCCAGAGGGAGACAGCAATTCATTCTATGCTGATGATATGATCTTTCATAGTGATTATCAGGATAATGGATTTTCAGGAACTCTTAAGGTTGCGAGATTTACAGACGACTTTAAAAAGAAGTTTTTGGGATATGTAGAAACAAAGGATGGCGGATTGGCAAGTGTGAAGGGCGCAGTCAAGCCAGCATTGTGGGTATCCTTTGAGGCTAAAGGAGATAAGGAAAAGAGAAGGGTTCTTCTTTACAATGTAACACTAGGAGGTATATCGAGGGAATATGAAACAACTAGTGACAAGAAAGAGCCGGCAACAGAATCATCAAAAATTACAGTAATTGGTGATAATGCAACAGGACTTACACAGGTAGTGTATAATCCAAGCGATACAGGATATGCCAATGTATTTACGACGCCAGCTAAGCCAGAATTGAAGGGGTAAGCCAAAATGAAAAAAATAATTAAAATTGATGGCAGTCAGCCTTGTGAACTTAACAGTTCACTTGGCTGGCTATTTATTTATAGAGAAGAGTTCGGACATGACATACTACCCGATCTAATGCCACTAATAGAGGCATTGCTAGGTACAGTGGCAAAAGCAATTGATGATGAAAGCGATAGCGACAACATATTAGCGCACATCAATGGAGAAGTAATTGAAGATGCGCTAGATACACTGTACGGCCTAGAAACAACAACGGTACTTAATATCATTTGGGCGCTTGCAAAAAATAGTAATCCTGAAATCAAAGGTCATTTTGAATGGGTTAATCAGTTTGAGCGTATTGAGCTTGATAAGATTCTAGTACCAGTATTTGAATTAATCGTAAGTTCTTGTGTAAGTCCAAAAAACGCAAAGAGCCTTCTGAAGATAAAGAAAGCAGCGAAGAAAATCAAGGAGGCTATACCTTCAATGACATCCTCATCGCCTGTATCGACAGAGGGCTAACACTAGAAGATGCTAGGCATATGGAACTGGGTCAGATTGTAGATTTTTGCCAGACATGGAATGAACTACATAGTACAGATGATGGTTCTGAAGAGGTTAGCAGTGTTAACAGTAGTCGCAAAGCGAATCAGAGCGATTGGGATAACTTCCTAGGATAGGAGATAAAATGGCAGGAAATATCAAAGGAATAACAATTGAATTTCGGGGAGAGACTACCAAGTTAGGAAAGGCGATGCGCACAATTAAGAAGGAATCACGAAGTGTAGATTCCGAACTTAAAAAAGTGAATCAAGCATTGAAATTTAATCCTGGCAACACGGAACTAATTGCGCAAAAACAGTCTCTTCTGAAGCAGAAAATCAAGTCGACAGAACAGGCACTAAGTGAATTAAAGAATGCACAAAAACAGCTTGATGCAAAAGGTGTTGATAAGACATCTGCAGAATATCAGAGCTTAAGACGAGAAATCATAGAAACTGAGTCAAAGTTGAAGACATTCAATAGAGAACTGAGAAAGGTCAAATCGCCATCCCTTATACATGCAAGTGTAGAGTTTAAGAGATTTGGAAGTACACTAATGCATATTGGGCGTAATGCAACAATAGCAGGCGCTGGATTAATTGCGTTAGGTTCTAAGTTTACTGCAGCTGCTATGAAAGCTCAGCAGTCACAGACAAAACTCGAGGAAGTTATGAAGTCTATGATGGGTGCTAGTAAGAAACAAGTTGCTGAAATAAATAAGGTAATTGATGCAGAGGCAAAAACAGGTGTAGTTGGTAAAACTGCACAGCGTTCTGGCGCACAGCAGTTAGCAACATATCTACATAGTACAGAGGCCTTAAAAAAGCTGACACCAGCAATGAATGACCTTGCGGTGCAAATGCATGGAACAAATGTAACCCAAGAGGATATGGTTAACACCGCTAATATGTTCGGTAAAGTATATTCAGGACAGGTCGGTGCACTTAGACGTGCTGGAGTATCCTTCGACAAAGCACAGGAGCAGGTTCTAAGATATGGAAATGAAGAGGAAAAAGCCGCAATGCTTGCACAGGTCATTTCTCAAAATGTTGGAAACATGAACCAAAAGATGGCGGAAACACCATCAGGGCAACTTGCACAAGCACGCAATCAAATTGCGGGCATGTCAGCTCAATTGGGAGCAACATTACTCCCGGCACTTGGAAAACTAGCTGCGTGGATTAGTGCTAATATTCTTCCAAAGATACAGTCTTTGATAAGCTTCCTTGAAGGGCATCCAGTAATGGCAAAAATAGCAATTGGTATTACAGCTGTGCTTGCTATAGGCGGGCCTCTACTTGTTATGATAGGATCAATTGCAACAGCAATAGGTGTGCTGATACCTGTAATTGGAGCAATAACACTACCAATGCTAGCTATAGTGGGAGTAATAGCAGGTGTAATAGCTGCAGGTGTAGCTTTATATACTCATTGGGCGCAAGTAAAGGCGCGTGCGGCGCAAGAATGGAATGCGATTAAGGCAGATGCTGTTAAAATATGGAACGCTGTTAAGAGTGCCATAGTAAGCCCAATTATGACAGCATACGCAACAGTAAAAGATATAATTAGCAAAATTAAAAGTATATTTAACGCAATTAAACTAAAGCTTAACATTAAACTACCACATCTATCTGTACATGGAGGTAGTCCTCCGTTTGGTATTGGAGGAAAAGGAAGCTTACCTAAGTTTGACGTTAAATGGTATAAAACTGGTGGTATTTTCAATTCCGCAAGTGTAATTGGTGTTGGTGAAGCGGGCGCAGAAGCGGTAGTTCCTCTAGAAAAGCTTTGGAATAATCTAGATGGTATGAAATCTGAAATAGCTCAATCGCTATCAGCAACATTAATGCAAATGGTACCGATGATGGCAGAGAGTATGGCGACGGCTATGGAGGGAATGTCATTTAATGTTTCGGATAAAGAGTTAGCTAGAGCTGTTGCCACACCTATATCAAAGGAATTAGAAAAAATTCATATAAGAACTGATAGAAGAAATGGGAGAGTATAGATATGTTTCTAGGCAAATCTCACAGTAAAAATTCAATAATTCTTAACGGGCAGCACATAGAAGATGTGTTGCCCGGTTTTTTAACATGCTATGTAAAAGGTAGAGAAAGTTTAGCTGCGGATCTTAAGCAGATAGAACTTGAACAGACATCTGGTTCGAGACTAAGGAGAAAGAGATTCCCGGTTAGGGTATTAAAAATAGGATACTTGATAGAAGGTAGGACTCCAGAAGATACCTTAAGAAAACTAAGAAAACTGAATGAAATACTAAATGTTAATAACGCAAAAATTGTGTTTGAGGATGAAAAGGATGTGTATTATATAGGAACTCCAGTAATGGGTGGAGAAATCAGCCATAACTCTAGAGTTCGAACAAGTGAATTTGAGATACACTGTCTTGATCCATTCAAATATAGTACAAGCGAATACACTGTAACAGCTACAAATGGAAAATTCGATATAAATTACAATGGCTCGCAACCTAGCTCGCCATTATTTTCAGTTGATTTTGCCCAGGCAAAACATGGAGAGAGTGGATATGTGGTGTTTTCTGATAAAATGGGCCATGCTATTCAAATTGGAGACCCAAAGGAACTTGATACAACTTCGCGCAATGAGAGTGAAACTCTTATTGATGATAAATTTAATGAAGCGACAATAGGGAGTTGGAGCTTAAACACAGGGAAGTCGCATGAAGGACATTTATATCAAGGTGCATATCAAGTTAAGGAATCCGGAAGTAAATACATAACACCTTCAAGTTATGGAACAAATACAAGCGCGGAACTAAGCGGCCCATCTATAACGAAGCAGATACCTCTGGAAAGTCAAGGTGCCAAAGGTGCAAAGAATTTTGAAATGTCATATTTTTTAGTATGGTCGTTAAATGACAGTTGTGATCCTCGTTGCTTAGGGACACATGAGTGCATGATACATGACGATAATGGAAATGTTGTTGCAGGTGTCGAGTTGCTCAAGTGGTATTCGGGAACAGCTGCAAATGCGAAGATATATGCAGGAGGCAAGTATGTCCACTACTTCGAATTCGATGCCGGCTATTTTTCCGATTGGTTCGGATTCGGATACTCAGGGCATCCGCCAGTAAGGACTATATCGATTAGTAAGACTGGTGATCAGTTCCGATTTAATGTAGGTGGACGCATATTGTCATTTACAGTTCCAGAAGGCAAGGAGATGAAAGCTACTAAAGTTACTTTCGCTTCGACAAAATATAGAGGCATGGGGGATACTTACCCACCAATGCTAAATTATCTATTCTGGACAAAGTTCCGAAAGACGAATGTTGAACAGTTTATTGATATTCCTAATAAATTCGCAAGGGGCGACAATCTCATAGCCGATTGCTCTGATGGTTCTATCAAGGTGAATAACCTACCTAGACAAGATTTAGGCGCACTAGGCAATGATTGGGAAACTCTAAAGCTTGTTCCAGGACAGAACACAATTAACTTTGCACACTCGTCATTCACGACAGATAAACCAACTGCAAAACTAACCTATAGGGAGGTGTATTTATGATTGTATACTTCGCTGATAGAAAAATGCAGATACTCGGTCAAGCTTCCACGAATCTTAATGATGGTATATTTATTATTGATGATACGAAGACTGAGTACATATCAAATGGGGTTGTTATATTTGAAGCTACAATTTGCTATGCCGGTAGATCTGAAAAAGATATGCGTAAAACCTGCGCATCAGGCAACTATTTACTGCGAAAGCATAATGCAGAGAATGAATTCTACACAATTATAGATCGTGAATTCAATGAGGAAGACAAGGAGGTCACGCTGTACTGTGAAGATGCAGGAATGGATCTCCTAAACACCATAGCTGAGAAATACGAGGCATCCCAAGCCTACACCGCGGTCGGATATATAGAAGAGTGGATACGTGGTACAGGTTTTGAAATCGGAGTGAATGAAATCTCAAATCTTAAGCGCCAGCTAAAGTGGGATAGCGAGAGTACTGTAGCAGAACGTATTGCTTCAATTGCAACACAGTTTGATAATGCTGAGGTCTCTTATTCGTTCGAAGTCGAGGGAATGGCTGTAAAAAGGCTACTAATTAACCTCTGGAAGAAAAGAGGCAAGGACGCGAAGGTACAGCTCCGTCTTGGTCGTGATGTTAAAAATATACGTGATAAAGAGTCTGTGCAGTCATTAGCAACAGCTCTACGAGTTACAGGCGGAACTGCAGAGGGTGGTAACGAACCTATAACACTAAATGGATATAGCTATGATGATGGAGATATCTATGTTGATGGAACACTTCTCAAATCAAGAAGCGCTATAGCAAAATGGGGAAGTTTGTGGAGCAATGGGAAGGATATTGAACGTACATACACGTTCGATACGACTTCACAATCAGAACTATGTGCACATGCAGTTACAGAGCTGAGAAAAGTATCAACACCAACAAAGACCTATGATGTAGACATTATAGAGTTGCCAGAAAATCTCAAGATTGGAGATACCGTTTATATCGTAAATGATGAAGGCGAATTATACATTTCAAGCAGACTTCTAGAACTTAAGACCTCTGTTACAGCAGATAAGAACGAAGCGACATTAGGAGATTTCGTTGAGAAGAATAGTGGTATAGATAAAGAGGTAAAGGAACTCGCGGAGAAACTGGCTAATATTAATACATCTCCAGGAAGTACGACGGCTAATACGCTCAGTCTTACCGTTGAGAGCTCACGAGGGGTAGTTTTTACTGACACATTGGTTGACACCAACTTAACGGCTCATGTGTACAAAAATGGTCGGGAGTTAACTGAAAGCGAAGTTGCTACGGTCGGTAAGATCATATGGTACAAAGATGGTAAAAAAACACATGAGGGCATGACATATAGAGTTCAGGATGTGGAAGCGGTGAGAGTATCCGCTCAATTGGAGGTGTAACATGGGTATTTTGGCTAGTGATAGCATAAATCTAACATCTATCAAATCTGTTAATGATAAAGCTGAAGAGGCTGCCAAAACGGCAACAGATTACATGAAATATGAAGCTGGCACAGGACTAGTAGTGTCAAAGAATGCAAAGTCTAGTGAGGGCGCATCAACGGTGCTGACTGATAATTCGTTGCTGATTCGCAAAGATGGTAAGAAGAGCGCCGAATTTGCGGAGGACAGGATTAGCTTTTATGAACAAGATAAAAAGTTAATTGACATCAAGAGTATTAAGGATGCGAAGGACGGCGACTACAACATTAAAGGCGCATCGATTGACTGCGGAGGTACGGGCGCAGTCAACGTGTTCGCAAACGATGTAACTAATCAAGGTCTACATGCAGCATTTACCGCTACAGCAGGGGGTTACGATATAGAAGCTCTTTCATCAAAATTTACTTCATCAGCTGCCGACCTTACAGCTATTAGTAAGTCAGGGATGTCGGTATTCATCGTACACAGCGACTCAAAAAGAGAAGACAATGTAATTGCAAGTCTTCTCCACTCTCCTAAGCTCGACGGCATTGTAGAGCCTGTAGTAGAATTTGACAGCAACGGGACTGTTATAGCCAAGGCTATACAAGTTGATAGCATAGAGGGACTGTATGAAGATTCCAAGGTGACTGCCGGCGGTGTTGTATGGAATGTTCGCAAATATTCGGACGGTACAGCTACTGCAGAGGGAATGTGGTTTGGTACTGTATCTGCTGCAAATCCTTGGGGACCCGTATACTACTCTGGAGGCAGTAGAACAGACCTACCACCTGGATTATTTATAGACACACCACTTACTAGTGTAGAAATTGAAGCGCCAGATGGTGAGCTTTGGACAACTCGGAAAATGTCAACAAAAGACTACATAGGTGGAGTTTATTATATATCGATGAGTAAGCTAACTAGAGTAAATGCAAGGATTATTTATAAAGCTACGGGAAGGTGGAAGTAATGATTGATTGGACAAGCATTATAGTGGCTTGTGTATCAGCTCTTGGTGCGGGCGGTGGCTCTCTATATGGCATCCGTAAATCGAGCTGCCTTACAGATTACAAGATAGACAAGCTGACCGAAGAAGTTAGGCTACACAATGGGTTTGCGCAAAAAATTCCTGTGATAGAAGAAAAGCTCAAGGTGATAAATCATAGGCTAGATGATTTAGAAAAAAATAAATAAGTTCGTTAGCCGAGCATAGCTCGGTATTTTTATTGCCAAAAGGAGGTAAAACATATGAAAATTAATTGGAAGATAAGGTTTAAGAACGGTAAGTGGGTAGCTATGTTTCTAGGTGCAGCAATTACCACAGGGTACATGATTTGTGAAACATTAGGAATTAAAATACCCGTTCCACAGACAGACGTTACAAAAATCATTACAGCTATTTTAGGTCTCTTGAGTATGATTGGAGTTATTACAGACCCTACCACTAAAGGTGTGGGAGACAGTGACTTAGCTATGACTTACAAAAAGCCTAGAGATGAAATCGGCGGAGAACACACACCGGGGTTTACCGCAATATCACAAGAGGAACACGATCCATCAGACGCGCCAACAGACAAGGAGGTGTAACCGTGAACGGAAATAAAGTTATAGAGTATGCTAGGAAATTTCTAGGGCAAGGTTCTGCAACATTTGCAGATTGGTACTATGGGTCCTCCTCGTTCAGAGGCTGGGCATGGTGTGCAGTCTTTGTGTCATATATACTCTCACATTTGGGAATTAAGTGGGAGAAGAATAACAACGTCGCTAATGCGCAGATTTGGTGTAGTAAAAATCTGAAATGGGTAAATCTATCAGAGGCTCAGGCTGGCGACATCGTTATATTCTGCTGGTCGGGAAAAGGAAATAACTCCGGGAGCGGTTCGAGAGACCATATAGGATTCGTGATAAATAGAAATGCAAATGGTACACTTACCACACTCGAGGGCAACACAAGCGGTTCAAAAGTGGCTATAAGAATCAGATACCCTAAAAATATAAGAAATATATATAGGCCAGATTACTCGACCACTCCAACTGTAGGGTGGATACAAGATTCCAAGGGTTGGTGGTATAGGACTAAAGAAGGTAACTACTATAAATCAACCTGGGCGCAGTTAAATGGTGCGTGGTACTACTTCGACAGTTCAGGCTATGCTGTTACTGGATGGAAAGAAATAAAGAATAAGTGGTACTATTTCAACAGCGATTGCAAGATGGTTACAGGGTGGCTGTCAATTGGCGGTAAGTGGTACTACTTAGAGCCCAACGACGGAAGTGCATATATAAGTGGTATGCATGCGATATCGGGAAAGAATTACTATTTTAACTCAGATGGAGTTATGCAAGTCGGATGGGTAAAAACCGATAACGAATGGCAGTTCTATAATGATAATGGCAGTAGAGTTGAAAAGGGATTAGTTATGGGAGATAGTGCTGTCTTTGCTGTCAAGGATGGAAAGCTTATCACTAATGGAACGGTAGACATTAAAGCGGATAAAGACGGTGCAATTTCCGTTATGTAGTTAAAGGCATTTATAAAACATCGAGATTGAGAGGGGTAGCTCCCTCTCTTTTTTTATTGCAAATTTTAGAAAAAAGTTTAATAAAACTATTGACATATACGCCAATGACTGGTATAATAAATACAGAAAGGAGGTAGAAAGATGAGAAAGAAAAAAAGCAGCAACAAGGCTGAAATGCTTAACCTCATCACTGCAACTATCAATTTGATAGCTTCCCTAGCTACATTGATTATAGCAATAAGGTACGGTTAAGGCAAGGGGGATAACACAATCCCCCGCTCATCTAAAAAAGATAAAATGAAGATATTAGCAATAACATTAAGTAGTATAGCGATTGTATTGTCAATCTGTTCTATCATCATTACTTTAAAAAGGAGATAGTTATAATGGAGCTAAAAGAAATGCGAAAGCTTCTTGGATTATCGCAAGCGGCATTTGGGAAAAAATATAACATCCCAGTAAGGACAATTGAGCAATGGGAAAGTGGTCGTAGAAAAGCACCTATATATGTTCTTGAATTATTAGAAAGGGTAGTGATAGAAGACTCTGAGGCTGAAACACAATAAATGCATATTTACGATGGAAAGGGGGCAATTATAGCCCTCTTTTTTTATTGCTCTGTACACGAATCATACACGAATAATATAAAATTCAACTTTTTGTAAATAGCATTAAATAGCTGTAAGCGTTGATAAATAGACATTTTAAATCAATCAAAATCACTTAAAATCAATATAAAAAACTCCCACCGCCTCCACCACAAATGGGCTCTGGTCATGATTGACCAGAGCCCATTAATTTGCAAAGATTTCTGGCACTTTGCTGATGCGGCCGTTTTATTTATTCCCATTCTTAATATAGTTTTGATTTTCAAAATAATCGCTGGATGAGAGAAAAAGCGCCAAATGGCGCTTTTTTAACTGTCTATTCCCCGACCGAAACAGCAGTATATGTCACATATTTTTTACTTCCGATAGAATACTTGATTTCGAAGATACAGAACCAGATGAGGTCTTCTTCATCAGTGGCATCATTACTACTTTCACTAGCAGCATCATCCGTTTTGGTACTATCTGAATCGCGGAATGTCAGCTTATCCGCTGGTATAAATTCTGACAGATACATGCTCAGTTCATCAGTCTTATGGTCGTAATTGTAGAGCACCCCGATATCTTGTCGCTTTTTTGGATTTACTGGCATGCCTGCTGCTGTGTAGAGAGTTATGCTGTCAATCTCAGGTGTTTTCGCCTTAGATTTCTTATCTTGAAAATGGATCTTGATATGTGAAGTGTCTTTACTCTTGAGGGAAACATTAGGAGCATCACCTTCGACTTTGCCGCAGGTTGAACTCATAATCTTCATCTGCTTTGATTTTGATAGCTTTGAAAATTCATCCAATTCATAAGTCTTGACGATAGCTGATCTAGAATCGTTAGCTGTTTTTACCATAACTTTGATGTCGGTCGCATTTGTTACTCGATCCTTATCTGCTGTTGGTCTAGATGCAATCTGCAAGATAGCAAATATAAGAAGTAACATTCCAACAAATATGAATGTAAAGCTAAGTGGCTTACGATAACGACGGTTATTTTTTGACGACATAGAGACACCTCCGTTTCAATAATTGATGTAAATACTTCTTAAGCTCATACTATCATTTAAAGAATTAAAAAAAGCGATTTAATAGGAAAATACAAAGTGGTACACTGAAAGAAAAGTTATAACGAAATATTCAGCTCTGAGATATTGCTAATTTAGCTAGGGTTATGTAGCAGTATTTCGTAGCGAGATAGACCTTGT
>ERZ773197.602-NODE-602-length-27660-cov-7.499475_pt1 | contig 27660 bp, 39 predicted proteins | sample MGYA00580999_ERZ773197 | MGnify/ENA primary metagenome ERZ773197 (study PRJEB29015, sample SAMEA2738166) | human oral metagenome | biome: human oral; feature: human-associated habitat; material: saliva | place: China | collected 2185 ...
AAAAAATCACACTGAAGTGTGATTTTCTTTTTTTGTTAAATAGTGTGTTGTTTTTAGCGAATAGCATCAAGAGCTTTTTGCAAACAGACCAATTGGTCATAAGTGAAGTTAAGACCTGAGCCTTCAAGAGCTTCTGTTACTAGAGCTTGTTTTTCTGCAACACGTTGTGCTTCAATTTCAGCATCACGTTGTTCAAGAGCTTGACGAGCAATTTCAACTTGTTCATCAGTCATTTCTTCTGAAAGTTCTACATCTTTTTCAAGCAAGTAAGCAACTTCATCAAGAGTGAAACCAGGGATTTTTGGAACCCATTTACCATTTGAAGCACGGTGGAGTTTCACACTAGCACCTTTGATTGCTTCGCCACCAAAAGTAGCAGCCAACTTAGCAATCAATTCTGGGTCAGGGTCAGCACCCTTTGTACCAGATTTTTCTGTAATTAGAAGAGCAGTACCTTCTACTGCCAATTCTGCATTGTCTGGAACGTTTAGCAATGCAAGTACATCATCAACAGAAGCACCATTCAGTGGGAAGCGATTGTTTTGGAAAACAATCTCCGTAACGTTTTCATAAATATTTGTAGCCATTTTAAATAGCTCCTTTCAAAATTTTATTTTTTATTTTATATTTACATTATAACAAGCGATTTTGTGTTTGTCAACTATTTTTATTATCTTTTTCGAGTGACAATAACAGTATTACCTACAATTTCTACTTTTGCTGTTTTTGGAATTTTCAGCAATTCAAGTACTTTATTGTAATCTGCACCTTCCAAAGGGAATTTCTGGCCCTTGTATAGTACAAATTCAATCGTATTAGGATTAAAAGCCATGACAATGAACTCCTTTCATATTTATAAATTTATTTTATCATAATTACTATTTAATGTCAAACAATTTCTGCAGCCGTCATACTGCAAAGCTTTGTATGGAACATAAATTTATTTCCAAGCAACATGGCATTTTCTTCAATCAAGTTAATTAGATTAAATAATAGAGTTGCACTAGTAACGTTTGCCGTTACGTTTTGTGGCGCAGACTCAGATTGTTCAGCACATGAAATCTGGTCTGGTCTACGTTCATCACCTTCAAAGTTTTGGAATGCTGGGTCAAGAGCAATAGGACTTTCATAAAGAACTTCATTATCATATTTAGCCGCAACATAAGCTTGACCATGTCGTTCTGCATTTCCACCGTCTAACCACAAAATGTCTTTGTAATTAGGATTGTAGAATACATCTTGAGCAATTTTACGAGTAGCATTATTATCTAAGCAACCTACAAGTACTGGTGTGCCTTCTTCTTGAGCAATAATTTCATCAATGATAGAAGTATCAGAAAGAAATTCGGGCACATAAGCAAAATCCCATTTTTTAGCAATTTCTGCTTTGCTCATATTTACTTCTTCTTCAACGAAGTTTTGTCGGAGAACATTCTTAGGCTCTACAACATCGCCATCAATAAGATATACTGGAACTTCAATTTTAGATAGGAATTGTGCAAGCCAAGACCCAGTTCCACCAGCACCTAGTACAATATAATATTTTCGGCCTTCTTTAATTTTCAGCATTATTTAATTACCTCCAATTGTTCAGTAATTGTTGCATAAGAACCATCTTTCAATTTAACAACAGCTCCAGTCATATCCCCTTGTTGTTCTAAAGTTAGATTAGGGAAAAATCCTTTATGAGAAGTAAATTGTTTTACTGTATTTTTTGTTTCTTTTGTAAGCAATCGTACAGATGCAGTTTCTTTAATCTTAGATAAAGTAAAACGATTTTGTTCCATATCTGGTATGAGTAAAAATGCAGCTTTCATTCCGTTATTTAGGTCAAGTAGCAATACTCGTCTACCATTTTTATTTAGATTTTCTTTATCCATTTTATCAAATAACACATAATCAGAATTATAGTCAACATTTAATTCTTCATTTGGTTTTTCCAATTGAGCAAAATATTCTCTAGCTTCTGTTAGTAATTCTTCAGTAGTAGCCATTTTAATCCTCGCTTTCTTTTGATAGTTCTATTATATTATATAAGATTGAGTTTGTCAAATATTTTTATTGTTATTTTTATAATTTTTAGATTGCTTAGACTGATTTTGAATGTTGTTATATCGTCATATTCTCAACGCTAAAACAGTTAAAACTGATTTTCGATAAATGTCAGAAAAGCAGCTTAGAATCGCTTATTCTAATTCTATAGTTTTAAACCCATCTTTAAGAAAAATCTTTTTAGCAGTGATAATTTTTTGAAACTCTTTATTGCTATAATCAAATCCTTTTATCATATAATTATTTTCAAGGTACCTTGCGGCTAAGTCTGTTGTGCGACCAGAAATCCAATGTCTTACTAAATATAAAATGTAGTCTTGCTCTTGATAGATAAGACCAGGAAGAAAATTGAATGAATATTTATTTGGTATTTTATAGCCCGAAATTATAGCAGAATCTTTGAGTCTTGGTATGTTGCCACCTGTTGCTATATCTTCACAAAACACCTCGAATTGTTCTTGGGTTATCTTTCTAGCTAGAATAAGATTGGAAATATAATTACGATTTGAAAATAAATTACTAAAGATACTATCTGTTTGATTGCTAATAATTTCAAATTCATCACTTCCAAACCATTTTTGAACTTCAATCTCACTCTTATGATAATTTAATTTAGAGCAATCATAATCAATCTTATAAAATTCTAATATTTTTATATAATGAATTTGATAATCCTCTTCAAGTGAAATAAGTGGTAATTTCATCTTAGTTTGATTTAATATTACTAAAAATTTAAGTCTTTCATATTCAGTCAAGTCAAGAATTTTCTTCCGTAGTAATTCGTTAAAACACTCTGATAATTCAGAGTCAGAACTTAATCCATTTAGAATAAAATTAAATTCTTCAGTAGTTTTTTGTGGTAAGTTTAATTCTTTTAAATATTCAATAAATTTTACTTCTCTTACAATTTTATATTTTCTTGCCTCAATATAACCAATAAAACAGCCAACAATTGATTCTGGGTATAATTCTACTTCATAAATGGCTTCAAAAGTGAGAATGCTAGCCTTTGACAATCTTTTAAATTATAGAAGAAAATAGAAGGCCCAATTGAAGTTCCATATAAACTATAATAAGTATGATTTATTTGTCTTGTTATGTCTGAAAATAAATAAGCTTTAATCATAATTAACTCCTTTCGCTCTATTATATTATATAATAAGCAAAAAGAAAAAGCAACTATCAAGTTGCTACTTCAATACATTTATAATCATCTTCTTTTACAAAGATTGCTTTTGTTTCTCTAACTTTATCATTAGAGTAATTGTAATCACCTATTTTATAATTCTTTTCATAGAAATAAATAACTTCAGTACGAGTTAAATTCCTTTTATTAAGCAATTCTAATGCCATTTCGGGGTCAGAATAAATTAAATATGGATAAAAATGTTTTTTGTATTTTGGTAAAATTTTATATCCAGCTGCTATAGCATGAGAAGTGTAATATATTGTTCTTTCTTCAGTAAACATATATTCACAATACTCTTCAAATTGTTCTTGGGATAATTTCCTTGTTTCTATATATTGTTTCAAGTTAATATGGCAAACCAGTTCTTTCATAGGTAATTCTACACCAGTTTCAAAATCTTTGCTTCCATAAAGTTCTTCTATTTCAATAAATCTATCAAACGTACTATCATTGCTTCTAAAGGCGGGTATGTAAGGTTTGTTAAAGAATTTCAATATCCTAACATATTCCATACCAGAATTTTCACGAATCTTCATAACAGGTAATTTATAGTGATTTTGACTCAATATAGCTAAGAATTTGAATTTTTCAATTTTAGACAGGTCCCATTTAGATTTTTTAAAAAATCTTTTATATAAAGAAATTACTTCTGATGAATCAGCAAGCCCATTAAGAATAGAATTGATTTCATTTTTCGTTTTTATTGAAAATTTATAAGCATTGATAAGTTCTGTAAGTTCTACTTCTCTAACAAGTTTAAATTCCGTTGCAACTAAACCTAAGGAATCACAAGCAATCACTGTTTTAGGCTCAACTTCTACTTCATAAACAAAGGGATTTAATAGAATCTTATTCACTTCTTTATGATAATCATTTAAATTATGGTAAAAGTATAAAGATTTATTATATTCTAATGAGTAATAAGTATGATTTAATTGTCTAGCCACACTTGTAAATAAATAGCATTTAATAGCCATAATTCTTATCCTTTCTCTTAAATATATTTATAATCATTTTTCATGAAAATCTTTTTAGCTTCTTGAACTAGAACACAATCTCTATCAATGCTATAATCCAACCCCTTAATTTTATAGCCAGCTTTCAATAATAATAAGCTTGTATAACTTCTAACTGTTACATCGTTAGGAACTAAATCTAATGCTAACTCTGGATTGGAATAAATTGTATAGGGATAGAAATGTTCTTTATATTTTGGTAAGATTTTATAACCTGCTCCAACACATTCATCAGCATGATGAATACGACCTTTTTCTTCGAGCATATATTCGCAATACTCTTCAAATTTTTCTTGTGATAATCTTCTTGTTTGAAAAAGTGTTAGAGTAGTATAATCATAAAATTTAATAAAATCACTTATTGCACCATCTGTAAAACTCTCAAAATCTCTGCTCCCATAGAGCATTTCTCTGTTATAGCGTTCTAATGAACTTAAACGACCTTTAGTTAAAGTTGTTGTGTACGGTCTGTTATAAAATTCTAATAGACGAACATAGTAAAGATTTTCATACCTAGAAAATGTGATTGAAGGTAATTCATAGTCTTTCTGACTCAAAATAGCTAAAAATTTATAGCGCTCTATTTCAGATAAATCAGCATATTCTTTTAGAAATGTTCTTTTATATTGTTGTACTATTTCTTCACTGTTAACTTTCCCACTAAGGATAGAGTTTATTTCTTTCCGAGTTCGACTTGATAGATTTAAATATTTCACAACTTCTCTAAAATCAACCAATCTTATTACTTTGAATTTTGTTGCTTTTAAGTAATAGTAAGAAGCATAGAACACATCTTCTGAATCTAGCTCCACTTCATAAACAAATGGTGTAAATCGAAAGCTTTCGTTATCATTGAGATAATCAATGAAATTATAATAAAATCTTGAATTTCGATTATCTCCTAATGAATAATAAGTATGATTTTCTTGTTTTGCTATACCTGTAAATAAATAGCATTTAATAAGCATATATTAGCTCCTTTCGCTCTATTATATTATACAATAAATAAAAAGAAAAAGCAACTTAACAGTTGCTTCTTTAAATATACTTATAATCTTCATTCTTGAAAATCTTTTGAGCTATTTGTGTGATAGTAAAGACTCTTTCATTATTATCATAATCAAAATCTCTAATTTTATATCCTTTTCTTAGAAGTAATAAAGTTTGATAATTATTGGTGCTTAAACCTTTTTTTACCAAATCTAATACTAACTCAGGATTAGAATAAATTACATAAGGATAGAATTGCTCTTTATATTTTGGTAAAATTTCATATCCAGCACCCACACATTCATCTGCATTATAAATCTTATCTTTATTTTTAAACTTATATTCGCAATATTCTTCAAATTTTTTCTGCGACAATTTCCTAGTCTGTAAAAGTACCCTAATATCGTGTTCTCTAAGCAAATCATTTATAGTACAATCTGACAAATTTTCAAATATTCTACTGCCATAAAACTTTTCTTTATTATAAGATACAAAACTATAACCCTTTCCAGCAAGAGCATATCTATGTGACTGATTATAAAATTCTAATAGGCGAACGTATTTAAATGCTCTAAAGCAAGAAAATTCAATTAGCGGCAATTTATAATGTTTTTGACTTACAATAGCAATAAATTTATAAAACTCCACCCTAGATAAATCACTATAGTCTTTTGTGAGCAATTTTTTATATTGTTGAATGATTCTCTCTTTGCCAACTGAGCCATTAAGGATAGCTTTTAATTCGTTTCGAGTTCTACTTGAAATGTCTAAAACTCTTACAATTTCGCTAAATTCAACTATTCTTGTTATCTTAAACTTTGTTGCTTCTAAATGATAGTAAGTAATTTTATATATATCTTCCGAATCCAATTCTACTTCGTAAACAAATGACGATAACTTAAAATTCTCTTTATTGAGTCCATCTAGCAAATTATGATAAAATCTTGAATTTCGATTATCTCCTAATGAATAATAAGTATGATTTTCTTGTTTTGCTATGCCTGTAAATAAATAGCCTTTAATTTTCATTGTTTTCTCTTTCTATCTAATCATCAAGCTCTATATATTGATACTCGTCATTCTTAAAAATTCGTCTAGCGGTTTCAATATTAGTAGCCCAATAAGAATGATGATAATTATAATCTTTCAATTTATAGCCTAACAAGAGTAATCTAGCTCTAGCATAATCATTGTCTAAATGTTTCGTCTTTAATTCTGTTACCCAACTTTCGTGTTTAAATATGATTTCGGGAAAGAATAAGTGCCTACCCTCATGAGGAATTTCATAATTTGCTCGTAATGCTGTATTAACAAATTTCTTTTTGTCAGCTGTAGTTAAAAAAGGACTATACATACAACAATACTCAAATTGATTTTGAGTTAATTTTCTTGTTGCCACTAATTTTAAAAAACTTGTCATATCATACATAAGAATTTCGCAATCTTCATTTTCAATATATTCAAATCTTTTAGACCCCAAGGCAGCTTCAGCTTCAAACACTTTGAAAAAAGGTTTATGATTAGAATCAAATTCATATTCTCTGCCATAAAATTCATAAGCTCGCAAATAGCTTTTATTTCCATTAGTGATTACTCTTGTAGGCAATTCATATTTTTTCTGGCTCAAAACAGCATGCAATTTAAAAATTTGAGCTGTAGTCAATAAAGCAATTGGGGTTATAATAGTTTTATCATAAAATTCTAACACTTTATCTTGAGGTACAGAACCATTACAAATTGATTTCAAATGACTCTTTGTTCTATCTTTCAAAGATGAAGCTTCAATCCAATCTAAAATATTAACTTCTTCTACTATTTGAAATTTGAGTGCTCTTAAGCCATTATTAGCAATATAAAACACATCATTTGAGTCAACTCTAACTTTATAAGGGTACGTATTAAAACGTATATTGTCTAAATTACAAAGGTTTAAATCAAAATAGAAAAATTCCCCAAACATATAATCATAATTAGTATAGTAAATATGGTCTATTTTTCGAGCTATGTTTGATAAGAAATAACAATCAATAAACAATTCTATACCTCTTTCTTTCAGTATCTATTATATTATATAACTTTTCAAAGGAAAAAGCAACCGTTAGGTTGCTTATTCTTCAATCAATTCTTTTGCTTTGGCGATTACTTCTTCATCAACTGTAATTCCTTTATTGAAATTCACGAAAGCATTTACAAGTGTTTTCATGTCTGGGCGTTCATATGCGTTGTCACCATATTTTTGAGTCATAGTCAAACCCACAATTCTACGATTAAGGATTTTACGTTTATCATAGTCTAGCAATTCTTCAAACAACAATCCTTTAACAGCAATTTTGTTTGTTAGAAATTCATAGACTGTTTGTAAACGTTGTTTACCATCAAGAACTTCGTAAATATGATTGTCACCATTGTAATAACTTACAAGGTAAGGAGTGATAATGACTCCACCTTTAATCCAATCTAGCAAAAATTCTTCTTTGTGTTCATGACTCCAAACAAATCCACGTTGGTATTCAGCTTCAAGGTATAGCTCTCCATTTTCAACCATACGGATAAGCCCTTGTGGTTCAATAGTAATTGAATTAGTCAATTCAATGTTAGAAAAATCATCATCAATAGTTAGTACTTGAGCACCATTTACTAATTTAACAAGGAGAATTACTTCAATGTCTAGTTTTCCTTGCCATGTTACTCGATAAGTGTGAGCATCAAGTACTTCTGCTTTTAATTTGTTATCTGTTGGAATTTCTGTTAGTACTTCTACTGAATGAAGTGCAAGATTAGCATCTTTTACTGCCTGGCTAAGAGTTCGAGTTACAGTAGAAATATTATAAGCTGAAGCAACTCCTGCTGTATTGATTTTTGTGTGGTATTGTTTAGCGATTTCCATTTTATTTATCTCTCATTTCTTTATTGTAGTTATATTATACAACATAATTTACAACCTGTCAACACATTTTCAAAAAAAATTAAAAAAGAAAAAGCAACATTTAAGTTGCTTTTGAAAATTAAATTTTTATATATTTATAATTATCATTTTTCAAAATGCTTCTAGTTTTCTTAATCGAATTTGCCCATTCTGAATTGTAATTGCCATTCTCTACTTTATAGCCAATCGTTAAAAATCTTGTTACATAATCATCATATTTACAAGAGAGGGAGAGGTGTTCTGTCTTTAAATCTTTTATCCAATCTGGGTATTTAAATACAGCTTCTGGTAAAAAAATATCTTTATATTTGTTAGGTATTTCATAATTGGCAAATATAGTTCTTTCTACTAAATATTTTTTATCATTATCATCTAATATATTCATAAATCCCTCACAAAACACCTCAAAAGTATTTTGTGTTATCTTTCGGCTCTTTATCAAATCACAAAAAAACGAAAGTTTTGCAGCGCTTAAAACCACAAACTCTTGGTTAATGAAACATTTTTCAAAATTTTTAGAACCTAATAGTTTCTCTCGCTTTGCTTTTTGACTTACATAAATTGATAAAGCATTTTCCCTTATGTCATATTCTCTATTGTAATATTCAAACACCCGGACAAGAGATGTATCTCTTTGCTCATCAACATAAAAAATTGGCAATTTATATTTCTTTTGACTTAATATAGCATGAAGTTTAAGTGTGTATATAGAACTTAATGGATAATACTTTTTGTTTAAAGTCAGTAATTCTTCATATTTTTTAATAACTTTATGTTCAGGTAAAGTTCCTTTAATAATAGACATTATTTCAGCTTTTGTTAAGCTCGGAAGCGAAAGCTCTGTTACAAAATCTCTAAAAGGAACTTCTTCTACCACTTGATACTTGAGTGCATATAATCCATATTTACCAAGGTAATGCACATCTTCTGAATTTACTTTGATTTTATAAATGAAAGTAAAAGTTGAAAATGAATCAACATGATAATCTTTTAGATAGTACAATAGTAATTTGTAATTTTCAATATTATAATAAGTATGATTTGGTTCGAGTGCTATATCTGAAAACACATAACAATCAATAATCACTTTAATAACCCCTTTCGTTTTTGAACAAGAAAAAACAACCGTTAGGTTGTCCTTTCTTATAAAGTTTTTAATTCTACTCCTAATTCTTTCTTAACTTTTAGAATTTCTTCAAATTCTGAATAATCCGCTCCTTTGATTAAAAAGTTATTGAGCAATAATCCTTTTAAGATTAAATCTTCATGTCCTTTGAAATCTTCAAAAGCTTTAATTGGATTTAAATAAGATTCAGCTCTAGCTCTATCTTTATCAATTTTATCAAATTCCCAACGTCCAGTGTTATATCCATAAGCTGTTGTTAATTTATTGAAAATTAAGTATTGTGACTCTTTTAACAGTTTAAGAACAAAATCAAAATTATAATTTTCTGATTCAATTAAAGCTTCAAGAATATTTGGAATGTCAAATAAGTCTGTTTCAAGAGCGTTAATGATTTCATTTTCTGTTGCAATGTTCATTTTGACTTTTGAACTTACTCGTAAATCTTTATTAAACAATTTACCATATTTTGCATGAAGCATTAAAGTTGTTTCTGACAATTCCTTTTCAGATTTTGTTAATTCATATTTATCTTGAGATAAACAAGCAATATATAGAAAACGTTGATTGTGGCCCAATGCTTCAAAACTTCTCTTAGTTAAAGAAGCCCAAGTAGTTTCAAATTCTTCTTTAGTTAAATCGCCATTATAGATTTTTTCAAATTTTTCTTTTGTTGAAGAAGTTAAATCAATAGCTTGTACTACTTCTAAATATGACACTTCACGAACTGCAACAGCTTTTGTAGTTTGAAAATAATCTGGCAGCCATGTTTGGCTTTTTGAAATGTTCCAAACATCTTCAATCTTAGCTTCTACTTCATAAATATATGGATAGATAACAGAGTCATTTGTACCAGCATTATAAACATCTTTTAATTCAAATAAGATACCATCAGCTAAATAAGAATTTGTATTGCTATATTCTTTTCCTAATTCATGTTTGTTGAAAGTTTTAATATATCCTTTAATTGTTTTAGTCATTGTAAATTCCTCTTTTCATTTCTTAATTACAATAATATTGTATCATGGAATTTACAACTTGTCAACACATTATATTAAATTTTCTCAAAACTTTTTATAAAAGCTTTATTACAAATATATTCTGTTCCTTTCTTAATTAAAGAACTAAATTCCGGTCTTACAGTATAAATAATTGCTTCTCCACCGAATCGTTCAGCAGCTTTTTTAGCATATTTTATAGCAGATGGCTTAGAGATGGTAATAAAAACTTTATCTTGTAAATTCTTTCTGAAATCTTCTCTAAGCCAACCTGTTTCATTTGGAGGTAATAAGATTTTATTTATTTTAATATTAGTAGTTGTTCCATGGTAAAAAATCATTTTTTAGCCTTTCTTTTTGAAAACCATAATATATTCGTCTGTTTTTTGGATTACTTTTTCATCTTTTGGACTGTATCTATTGATAGGCGAAAGTGGAATATTTTCAATAAATTCAAAGCCTTCTTCAATAGCAATTCTTTTACTATCTGCTTCAAGAGTAAATTTAGAGTAATCTTTAATGTTAATCATAAAGTAGCCTTCATCAATAAGATACTCTTTAATATTTCTAAAAGTTGGTCTTAAATATAGTTCTTGCCAATCTTCATAACTTGTATCTTGTTGAGCAGATTGTTCCCCAGTTTTGTAATCTTCCAAAAGGAAATAAGGTGGACTTGAAAATGCTAGGCCCATTTTATTTTTCCAATCTTCATGAAATACTTCAGAACCAGTGTTCCTAATGTCAACTGTTGAATTAGAGAACATTGCTACTGATTTGTAATCTTCTTTTAATTCAAGTAATCTTTCATATAGTTCATGATTTGGGTCTGTACCAAAATAATTAACATTATTTCTCATAGCTGAAAGAAGTCTAACTCCCCAACCACAAGAATAATCATAATAATTATTATTTACATTATATTTTGAAAGCAATAAGTTATCAATATTTTTAATATTAAAATTAGTAATAGGTGCAGCTATTCCTTTTGCTCCAATTCTTAATGCAGTTTCGATTTTCTTAATGTCTGGGCCATCTTCTTTTGTATAAACATTTTGATTGTGTATTCGAGCTAGAAAAATACCCATTAGAGCATTACTCTCAAAAACATCAGCAACTGCCCATTTACTATTCCATTTCTTTACTCTTGCTTGTAAATCTCTGAAATAATATTTATTAACTTTACTAATAAGGCTCCCACCACGAGAGATAGTTTTTAATTCTTTTTTGACTTCGTTTATGCTTGGTTTTTGATAATATTCTTTTCTTAATTCTTCTAACTTTTCATCAGAGACTTCTTCCCACCACATCACATCGGCAGTTAGACCCTTATACTCTACTAAAGTCATTTTAACTCCTTTTTATTTTTATTATTCTTATTGTGAACTTCATTTGACAACTTTAATTTTTTTTATTACAATATATCTTAAACCAAATTAAAATAAAAAGCAAGGAAAATTGAAAAATGAATGAAAACATTAAAGAAAAAATTAAGGAACTAGAAGAAGCAATAGAAAGACACTCAGTTGACGATGAGCTTGTTACTGTTTGTGGAGATACACTAGTTTTAATCTATCATGTAGCTCTTGATGAGTTTACATATGAAATTACAGTTAAAGATGATTGTTATATTGTAATTGAGAAGTTTTACTCAGAAGTAACTGGAGTAACTATCGAGGGAAATAGTAAATTTAATACATTAGAAGAAGTTTTAGATTTTATTTACTAAGGAGAAGCCAAAATGAGTAACAAAATAAAAGAATTGAAAGATGCAATAGAAAATAGTTCAATATCATATACTAGATTAGATGATTTAGGTGATGAATTAGAACTAATTCAACTTTACGCTTCTGAAATTGTAACTTATGAAATTACAGAAAAAGATAAATATTTTGTAGTAATTAGAAATTATCACTCAGAAGAAAATGGAGTAACTCACGAAGATGAACAAACATTTGAAAGTGTAAAAGAAGTTTTAGCATATATAGATTAACGAAAGGAGAACAAATATGACTTTTAAATTTCCTAGAACTCCTCATATGAAAGGGTCAAAGGGTACAGATGATGATGTCTTTAAAAATCATTATAGATATGACGGTTTAGTAATTGCTACTGAAAAAATGGACGGTTCTAATATTTCTTTAGGAAAAGAAACTTGGTTTACAAGAGCTGGCAATAATTACAATAAAGAATGGACTTATCCAATCAACAATTGGTACTATCCAATTAAAGATAAATTAAAAGATAATGAAGTTGTACTTGGAGAATTTCTTCATTGGAGAAAATCTGTTCCTTATAATGATTTACCATCTGATTATATGCTATTTGGAATTAAAGAAGATGATTTAATCTTAGATTGGGAAACAACTAAGAAAAGAGCTAAAGAACTTGGAATCCCAATTGTAAAAGAATTATCAAAGGTTGGAACATTTGATGAAGTAGTAAAAGAAGCTACTGCTAATTTAACAAAAGATATTGAAGGTTTTGTAATTCGACCTATTGATAGCTTCCCTATGGATAAATATGACTTCTATGTACGAAAACTCGTTCAAGGACATTTTGAATCTGTAAGATTTAGTGAGGGCAAAAATAACTTTAAAGAGGATTGGCATAATGAAAATTAAAGAAGAAACATTAAACTTAGTCTTGAATTTTCCGCTATCTAAAATTAAAGACTTCAATAAAGATAATTATGAACATTTAAAAGAAAAAGTAAATTATCATAGTAATTTTATTATCTATAATTACTCTTTTGATAATATTGGTATTACTAATCAATCAGAATTAAAAATCCAAAATGAATCGAAAAACAAAATCATTGATTTATTAACTATATTATTTACTAAAAGAGCACAATTCTACTACGATAAGAGTACAGATTCTTATTTATTCTTGCCCTATAAAGATGATTTTAATTTTGATGATGGTGAAGAAGTGCTCATTTGCGAAGTAGAAATGAGGTAAAGAATGGAAAATATAAGATTTTATTTTGACCAACCGCTTATAAAAGCAACAATTGAGTCACGAATAAATAGATTTATTTTTATAGTAAATTTGAATGGAACAAAAGTAGAAGCACATTGCCCATCAGGCGGTACTATAGCTGGAATACCAAGAAAAGAATTTAAAAATATTCCATGCTTGATGAGCGATAATGGAGAAAATCCAAATAGACGAACAAGATATACTGTTGAAGCAATAAGCTTGGATAATGGTCTAACTTATGCTGGCATCAATCAAGTTAAATCTAATAAGTTTGTTAATTATTTCTTACAAGATGAAGCAATTCAAAATATTTTAGGCATTAAAGCCCCAATTACGAGAGAAAAGAAACTTGGAAAAAGTAGAATTGATTTTAAATCAAGTGATGGTTATATAGAAGTCAAAACAATGGTAGCAGAATACTATGCTGAAGCGTCTGAACAACTCAAACAATTGATGAAAGAACAAGAACCATCAATTGAAAGACTTCAAAAACATATTAAAGAATTAACTAATGAAGTAAAAGCACACAATTCCAAAGCAATTGTCTTAACAGTGTTTCAATATAATGCTCCTAAATTTAAACCGCCTGTAAACAATCCAATATATAAAGATTTTGTAAAAGATTTAAAAATTGCTAAAAAGTATGGCGTAAAGCAATTTCAAATGAATATAAAGATTACAGATGAATATGCTGAGCTTCTATCTATTTCAGAAAATGAAGTTATATAGAAATTCAAGGAGATTAAGCTAATGAAAAAATTGTCAATTGCACTTACTGGTCATAGGCCGCCTAAATTAGCTGGTTATGATTACAATAATATATTTTACAAAAGACTTTATAAAAAATTAGACAATATAGTCAAACAAGCTCTTACTAGATATGACTTCCTTGAATTACACTCTGGCATGGCATTAGGTGCTGATACTATCTGGGCTAAAGTTATTGTTGATAATAAAAAACAATTTCCAAATAAAATTAAATTTATTGCTGATGTTCCCAACATGGAACAATGGAGAAAATGGCCACCCAATAGTAATAGCAAAGAGATTTGGCTCAAACTTATGAAATATGCTGATGAAGTAGTGACTTATGAGGATAAAAACCCAGGAAAGAGTATTGGATATATTCTTAATGCTAGAAACTGGGGTATGATTGAGCCTTGTGAAGTTTTAATTGCTGTTTATAATGGTGATAAGACTGGGGGAACTGCCAATGCTGTAAAATATGGCTTATCCAAAAATAAGAAAATTATTTATATACATCCAGATGAACTAAGATAAAAAAGCTATCAAAGAAAATTTGATAGCTTTTTCATTTAATCAATTTCTATATATTTATAATAGAAGCAGAAACTTTTTATAGATATTTCTTGTAGATTATTATAACTTTTTGATTATCCTTAATTGATAATAATTTAAAAATTTGTTATAATAGTAATAATAAATACAATAAAAGGAGAATAATGAAAAAGAAAAAAGTTCATTGGAAAAGTTTTAATATAAATATGCCATCAGAACTTATACCCATTTATGATTTCTTACAAAATGAGTTAAATTTTATTCTTTCCAATGATGAAGCAAGAGTTGTTTTAGATAATATAGACCTATCAAAACATAGAGGTGATGTATGGCGAGATATGAGAGATAATCTCAAGTGGCGAATCAAAGATTGGCCATTACATAATAAAACCTGGCACTCGTACATCTTGTTTGAAAACATTAGACGAGAAATAAAGTCAAAACAAGAAGCAATCATCATTTGGAATGAATTAGTTAAGAATGATTTCGACATCAATGAAGAACTATTCAAATCATTGCACAAATTAAACCTTTATCCAACAAGAAGTAGAGTTTCTAATATTAAAAGAAGTAATTCTATACCAGAATTAGCAAGAAGTGCTGTATTTAATTTAGATTACACTGTTTCATCAACCCAATTCTTTAGAATGAAAAATGCTAATATTTGTGAAATAAAAGTTGGTGAAAAAGATTGGATAGAGTATGAAATAGTGTTCCCAAGTAGTATTGATTCACGATTTACAGGTAAAATTGCGAAGCCTAGATTTATCAAACGAAAAAGAGATGGTCAATATATTGGTATTTGTTTTTATGAATATAAAGTTGGAGATTATGAATTAGAAGATAAAATTTTAGGAGTAGACATTGGTAAGATTAAATTATTTAGTTCTGTTGTCATGGATAAAAATGGTGAATTTAGTGATGAATTTGTCAATACTAACCGCAACCAAGAAACAGAATATAAAATCAATAGACTTTATGAAAATAAACAAATTCTATATAATAAAATCAAATCTTATGAAGATTTAAGATTAACCAATCACCCTAAATATGAAGTTTGGAAAAATCTTTATTCTACCATTAAAACTAAGATTACAAACACTAAAGATTATCAAGCTAAACTTCTTTCAAGTGAAATTGTAAAATTAGCATTAGAAAAGAAGTGTAAAACTATTCATATTGAAGATTTATCTTGGTTAAATTCTCAAGGTGGAAAATGGAATCATTCTCAAATCCATTCTAAAATTATTGAAAAAGCTGCTATGTATGGAATCAAAGTGAAAAGAATTTCTGCCTTTAACACAAGTAAAGAGCACCCAATAACAAAAGAAATTGGTGTAATTCAAGATAGAACAGTTGAATTTACCACTGGAAAGATTGATAGGGATTTATTAGCTGCTATCAATATTGCAATACGTTCTACTAACATTAAACTTAAAAAATCTTTACCTAAAAAGGCAAAGACAAAAAGAGTTAAATTAAAATCAAACAAAAAAGAAATTAAGGAAAAAGTAAATAAGATTAAAGGAAATGGTCAAATTGTGTCATTTCTAACGAATGTACTTGATTCAACGATTGAAGTTGAATTAGGAGTTCGTCCTCTACATGAGGTGTTACCTTACAACTCACTTATTGATTATTACAATAAGTTACAGGTGTAAACAACAATGTTGTAATAAAAGTAAAAAAATCACTCATTTCAGCATCTAAAACTGATTTTGAATATCGTTATATCGTCACTAGTGAAACGGTAAAACAGTCAAAACTGAATTTCGATAAATGTATCGACTTTCCAGTAAAACAGCTTAGAGTCGCTTATTTTAACGATAAAAAAGAATTGCTATTTTACAAGCAATTCTTTTATTTTTACCATATATAAGTATGTTTTCTATAATCATAATCTTTTGGATTAGCTAAGAGAGTATTTTCAGCAAGTTCGTTTTCGTCTAAATGAGAATTGGCTTCCCTAACAATTTCTCTCAATTCATCACGGACATGAGCTCTACCCTCAGTTTCTTTCCACATACCACCATACAAGTCATATTCTTTAGACACAATTTCTTGTAACTCATCAAATGGCGATTCGTTATCAACCCATTGTCTAATTTTATTCTTTTTAGTTGGTAATGGATTTAAGAAGTGTTTAGAGTATTTTTCAATATTTTCTTCAGTCAACACTAAAGAATCAAAATCTAAATCTTTGGTAGCATAATAGTTTCGACCATTACATCTATAAACATACAATACTTGATAAACCATATAGCGGTCATCTAATTCAGAAACATATGGCTTTCCACTTAAAAACCAATCACAATTATGAGCATCCCAATTATAACGTTCAGCGGTGTAAACACCTTTACCAAAGATTTCTTCCAATTCTTTTTTAGAAGCAAAGCTATCAACATAACCTAATAAGCGTTTTTCTTTTTCATGGTAATTGTATAGGATTGGATAAGTTTTACCTATTACTTGGCGAACTTTATCTCTTTGCCACAATTTTCCATTAGCTAAAGCTTTCTTTACATCTCTAATCTTACCTTTCTTTTTACGTTCATAACGATTGACACGATTTTTAGTAGCGGAAGTTAAAGATAATTCTTTTAGTTGTTCTTTTGCTTTTTTAGTAAATGGCATATATCACACCTCATTCTTTGTTTTGTTAATCTGAGCTATCAATCATAATTTTACTGAAATGAACTGGTTCATTTGTTAATGTTCCTTTATTATCATCAACAGTATAAATGTGTGGTAATGAATTGTAAGCGTCATGAGTTCTTGTCATACGCCAATTCCATGTAGTAGTCATACTTAATTCTTTTTTATCCCCATTAAGTGTTTCTACTTCCAAGTAACTTCTTCCAATTCCACCATATGCACCTTCTTCATGGCCAGTTTTTAATACTTTGTAAACTTCACCATCAGATTTTGCATAAACATTAGTAAAATGTCCTTTTTCATCAATTCTAACTTTATCAGAAGTTTCAGTACGAGGAATGGCGTTTAATTCTGAAAGTTTATGACCAGTACGTTCTTCAAATAATTGCTCTTTATGAAGCTGTTCGTATTTTTTAATTTCAGTACTTACTTTTTCATATTCTTCTCTATCTTTAGTAGTATCAATACGCTCTGGTTGTTGTTTAAGCTTCTCTAAATCTTCTTGCATTTCTTTGATTTCATTATCAGTGAATGGTCTGTCTTTTGGAGCATAAGCATAACTAGCGTCAATATATTTTTGTTCTTCTTCTTTAATCTCTCTTAGTTTGTCTTTAATCTTATTATAAGCTGACCATTCGTCTTTTTGAATGTCTTTAACAAATAGCTTACCTGCTGGAGAAATAGTTAATCTTTCACCAAAAGGATTGTTTTGTTGAATTTCTGCTAATGCTTTTTCTTTGTAAGCATCTCTATCAGCTAAAACCATTTCTCTATTAGCTAGATAAGCTTTTTCATTAGCAATTCTTTCGGGATTGCTTGCAATAGCAGTTTCAATTTGTTCAGCAGTTCCATAAGAAGAATAGAAAATACTTCTATTTCGTTGTTCAATACCATTGATTTTTTGAGCTAGATATTCTTGTCTTTCTTTATATGCTTTTAATCTTCCAGCGGTTTCAAAAGCATTTGTTGATTCTGGTAATTCTTGATGTCGGTTAAGAGCTGCTTCTGTTTCGTAATAGCTGTCTATGATAGTTTGAACTTCCTCTCTTGTTTTTCCATGAGATTCATCACCACCAAGAGGGCATTTTCCTTTAGCGTGGCAAGCAGCCGTGTTACCTCTTTTTCCAATATGAAATTTTGGCATTCGGAAAACTCCTTTTTATTTTTCTATATCAATCAAATCTCTTTACTAGTCTTTTTTATAACTATTATAACAAATTTAAGCAAAAAGTCAAACTAAAACTAAAAAAAGAACTTATTGAAAAGTTCTTTTTATCGTGTTACTGATACCCAAAATCCTGAGCCGTAATAACCATTATCGTTACCGTTATTTCCATTCATAGTTACAGAACTGTTGTCAGTCATATAAATAAAGATTTTGAAACTGTCTGAGCGTTTGTTGCTCATGTCTTTATATTCAACATTCATAACAGCAGCGTCAAAGTATGGATTGCTTGGAGTAATGTTCATTTCTGCCCATCCAGCATTACAAACATCACAATCCTTATTTGGGTCAATAGTTAAGATAGTTCCATTTTCTAGTTCAATAGTATTATTTGTAATTTTATAAATTCGTTGGCCTACAAGTTCTTTGTTTAACATTTCTGACAATTTGTAGCCGTTATAATTTTTGCGGTTACCCCACATTTTAATTCTCCTTTTTAATCAGTATATTTGTAATCGTAATAGATACCGATTACATCTTGTTCCTTAATGTCAATCCATAATCGGTCCTTACGTTCTTTGTTTTCAAAAATCCAATTTGTACAAAGATAAGTTGCTTCAATTCCCAAAGACTCTGAATCTTTTACTTTTGTTCCAGCCTTTAAATCTTTAAGTTGAATTTCATTTCTTGTTGCGAAGTTTTCTAAAGCAATTAGTGCTTGTAAACATTCCATTTGTGAAATATTATCAACCATAGAAATTACAAAGTCTTGAAGTTCATCATCAGCATAATCAATGTTTGAGTAAAGTTCTTGAACTTTTTCTTGTTGTTCTTTTACTTGTTGTTCTAATTCATTTAATTCAGTTAAAATTGTCATTTTTAGTTCCACCTATTCATTTAAAATTTATTTGTTATAAGTAATTCTTAAAACAGCCTTAGCTTGTTTGTAATTTTCCTGGTCTTTAAAAAATTCAATTTTTACAATGCGTTTATTGTGTTTTTGAATTTCAGCAATCAATTGATTAGCTTCATCTTGGCTTTTTGTTTCAAAGATTGTTTCTTCTTCAACATTAGCAACTTGTGTAATTTGATTCTGCCTTTTAAGATTTTCAGCTTCGTAGCGCTCTTTACTTATAATTACAGAGGAAGTAATAATAGCAATAAGAGCAATAATTCCAATAATAACAGCTGCAATTTTAATAAATTTTTTCATGAGTTTTTCCTCTTTCTTTTCTATATTTATATAATACAACAAATTTTTCATTTTGTCAACAATAAAATGCAAAAAAAAGAGTTTTTGGAAAACTCTTTTTATTTTAATAAATATTTATTGTTAATAGCTTTGAAATTAGGACGGAAATCTAATTCTTCAAAAAGTTCACGTTCTTTATTCCACCAAACAATACCTTCTGCTTGAACATTAGGATTAAGTAATGATTTCAAACCATATGCTTGAGCAATAGCTTCTTCAACTGTTTCGGGGAATGGTAAATCATATGTTTTAACTTTAAATTCTTCTAATTCTTTTGGTAATTCACGATTAGGACTTTCCCAATCAAAGATTAGCAATTTCTTACCTTGTAATTTGAGTGGGTTCTTTTGAATACCTTCACCAGCAATTTCACCTTTAATTACTTCATTTGGTTTTAGGATTTCGTCTAACTTATAATCTTTAATAATTTTATAGTGAGCAGAATCTTTTACAATTGAGATTTCATAGTTACGTGAAGCTACATGAATCTTATTATTTTCATCTTTCCACCAAGTAGAAGATGTACCATCAACTTTTTCTGTTGCTTTCCAAGTAGCTGATTTTTTGAGTTTTTGCAAAATTTCATCAGAAAGATTTTGCACTCGTTCTGAATCTGTCTTAACAGTAAAGCTTGGATAATTACCAATAATAGAAGAATCTAAAGGAACTGGTTTTTCATATTTGAATACTCCTAATTCATTATAGAAGTAATCTTCTAGGTCTTTTTGAGTGTGTAATTCTTTATCAAAATCTTCAGGTTTGAGAACTAATCCTTGTGATAATGCTCCCCTCAAACGAATTGATTTCAAAACATGGCCTTCTACTTCATTTCCTTTTTCATCTAATGCTTTTTTAGAGCTTTTTTCAACTAAGAAAGCAAATTGTTTAATTCCTTTTGGTAAGAATGAATCAATTTCAAAGTAAATAACTTTATCTCCTACTTTAAATTCACCTTTCTTAACTACAACTTGCCAACCACCAAAACAAACTAATTCAATGGCGTCAGCATTTTCAATTGTTTTAATCTTTTCTACAGTTTTAAAACTTACAATTTTGCGAATATCTTCATTATTCATTTTTAATATACCTTTCTATACTCTAAGTATTTTTTAATCTTATTAGTTAAAATTTCTAAATCCTTGTCTGTTAAGCCGTATGTAGGATTTGGCTGCAAATGAAAATCCGAACTTACTTCTGTTTTTGCCAAATCATCATCAATAGAAACAATTTTAGCTAATGGATATAAGCTTCTTAATTTATTGATTTGTTTCTTTTTGATAGTTAATGAGTCCACTTCTTTAGGGTTAATATACTCATTTGAAACTGGAAAATTTTCAATTCCTATCTTTTGGTTAATTTCATTACACTCATTTTGCCAAGTTGACAACCAAATAAATTGTACGTTAATGAAGTAATCCATTTCTTTTATCCATTTTAGAACATTATTTCTAATCTTCCATATTGTTGATGAAGTAACATAAGTAAAATCATCATCAGTTTGGTTAATATTTAAAACTCCGTCAACATCAAGAAAAACAAAAACTTTACCAAGTCCTTTTTCATATAATTCTTTTCTCTGCTGTATTCGTGCATATTCTTTTTTGTCAATGCGCCTTAACCAGCAATCAAAATATTTCATTAAGAGCTCCTTAAGTTTTATTCATTCTTATTTTATCAAATTAACTATATAAAGTCAATAAAAAAGGAGCAAATCATTGCTCCTATTAGTTTTATATTTTATTTTATAATGCCCAAGGTTGAAGTCCATTTCCATAAGCAGATTTAGCTGCATTATAAGCTTTTAATGCTGTTTGGATTTGTGCTTCTACAGTTGAAGTATCTCCCCAGAAAGGCATTGTTTGGAAAAGACCTGATGCACCACTTGGATTATAAGCATTTGGATTTCCATTGCTTTCTCTAGCGATAATATATTCCCATGTAGATTGTGCTACCCCAGTAGCTTCAGCCATACGTTTAGCCGCATATGTTCCAACTTCACCAGGTGTGTTACCATTTGACAATACAACATTAGATGGTTCAGATGGTGTATAAGAAGTTGGTTCTGCTTTTGCAGTTGTTGGAGCAGAAGTTGTTTGAGCTTGTGTTGTAGTTTCAGGTTCTGTAATTTGTGATTCTAATTCTCTTAGACGAGCATATAAAGTTTCTTTTTCAGAGTCAGACAAATCTGAACCAGCAATTTCTGTAGCAGCTTTATTGAAAGCTTCAACTGTTTTGTCTTTTTCTGCTTTTTCTACTAAATCAGAGTAAGGTTTGATTTTAGCAGCTTTTTCTTCTTCAGCTTTTTTCGCTTCAGCTTCTTTTTTCTTGTTATCAGATTTTAGAATAGCTTCATCAAGAATTTGTTTAATTCTATCTTTAGAATTTGCTTCTTTTAATGATTGAATAATGTCTGTCTTTTCTGTTTCTGTTAAATCAAGTTCTTTTAGCTTTTCGATAGCATTATCTGCTTCTTTTTTAACTTCTTCTTGTGTTTTTGCTACAGCATCCAAATCAAATTTTTCTGTTTCTGGTTCTTTAGTAGTAGTTTCAGTCTGCGTGTGAGCAGAATGATTTACATTTGAAGCAATGGTAGAAATAATTGGAGTTCCAACCATAAGAACAAGTGCTCCACCAGCAATAATTCGATTTTTGTTTTTCTTGAGTAATTCTTTGTTAATCATATTTTTAATTCCTTTTCTTTATTTTAGTATCCACCGTAATTAAATGTTCCCCATAATTTGAGCAATTGATGAATTGAACCACCAAACTCTCTACGGCCATTAACTTGTCTTTCAACAAAAGCTCTATGTGTTGCAGGTGAATCAACCCCAGCCAAGCCATCAGCAGTTTGACCAAATCCAGGGCCTTCAATTCTATGAATAACATGAATAGCTTCTGCAGCTGATAGTTGGTCAATAATAGGGTCAATTTGTGTATGATATGCTGAACCATTCATATGATTAGGAATTGCAAGTAATAATGTAATAACTCTTTCAGCATTGTCGCTTGTGTGTTCTACAAGTAATCCATTAGAGTCAAATTGAATAGTATTACGTTTAGCTTGTTCAGCTTTTTCTTTAGCAATTCTTTCATCTTCAATTCTCTTTTGTTCTTCTTTGTAAGATTTGTCTAACTTTTCTAAAAGAGTCTTTTGTTCAGATGTATCAAAGATAGTAGCAATGTAATCTTTAGCAGTTTTGTAATTATCTTCTGTTTTACTAGAATTATATTTATCTACCAATTCAGAAGCTTTATTGTTTTCTGCTTTTGAATTATTTTCTGATTCTGTTTTAGCGGTTTTTACTATATTATAAACTTCATCTTCAGGCATTTTAACTTTAATAGAGTCTTTAGTAGACTCTTTATATTCCTTAGATAGATTAAGTTCATTTATAGTATCTTTAGCCTTAGTTACATCTTCTTTAGTAGCAACTTTTGTATTAGTAACAAAGTTCAAAGTATCAGTTGCAACGGTTTGAATCTCTTCAGTATATGCAATTGTACTAAATAAAGAAACACTGGCTAATAAACCAATAATTATCTTCTTAGTATATTTTCTCAAATAAATTTCTCCTTTTTGAAAGTATTTATTTTATATCGTTATTTTATCACAAAAACTGACATTTCTCAAATAATCCTCTTTTGGAGTAAATCTTAGTTATTAGTTACGTTCTAATTCGTTATGAGTGGCCGTAACTCAGCTGCTAAGACAGTTTTATATTACTCTCGATAGAATATGTGCATTATACTGACAAACGCTTAGCGTTGCTTAAAATAAGAAAAAGAGCTATATAAAATACAGCTCTTTTATTACATTTTTATTTCAGTTTCTTTACCAATTTTACAAATTCATGATAACTTTGTGAATCATCTTTGAAAACAAGTTCTTCTACTTCGAGGAAACTATTACCACTTCCGTCAAATGAGATAGAATCTTCAATCACTTCTTTCGATTCAATTGGTTTAAAAATTTCAATCTTATCTAAGTCTTTCTTCAATTCTTTATCATCTTTATATAAGTTATCTTTGAATTTTTCAGCAATTTTAATTAAATTCATTCTCTATATCCTTTCTTAAATTCATTAAAGTCAATTTTCTTAGCAATATCCGTATTGTCGTAAACAATTGGAGTTGGGAAGCCCTCTGCTTCTAATTTACTTCCCATTGTAACTAATGTTTCAGCATTAGCAGTATTAAATCTATTAGTACGAGCTTTTTGTTTGTCTGCTACAAATGATGGTACCCATCTTCCACCTAAATCAAAATTATTTAATCCTACCATATATCTTGTTTTAGCTCTACCTTTAGAAACAGATAATGGAACATCTACAAAGACTATTCTTATATCTTCATTTTGATAACCGAAGTTATTCAACGTTCCAATTCTAGTCATAGTAGTTGATTCAGATTTCATAGTAAAATCATAAATTAAATTCTTTCTTTGGTTAGCTAAATTAAGTAATAATCTATCTGCCAAGTGAGAGGATTCTTCATGTACAAGACTTGACGCTTCCATAGGAGTTAAGCCTTCAACATGAGGTATTGCACCTTCTCTAGCAAGCAATTCTTTGAAATCATCTGATGAAACAGTAGCATAATTTTGAAAATCAATTCCCATTTTAGATAGAATTGTAGTTTTACCTGCACCTGAAATTCCACCCGACATAAAGACTTTTGCTTCACATGGTACATCTTTGTATTTGTCTAAAACTTCTCTTAGTAATTTATTGTGAAGTGCTTTTCTTTCTGGTGAATAATCTTCAATCGTTTCATCATAGTATAAGCTTTTTGAGTCCAATTTTTCAATTGTTCTAGCGTATTCTACTCTTTTCTCTACATATTCACCTCTTTTTAGAGCTTCTTGCATAGTATAATCTTCATCATGAATAAATTTATGCCTAAAAATATCTGCTTCAATATATTCCATTCTAGCTAAATCTTCAGGTAAATTACTATTGATAACAGCTTCATTCATTCTGTCAGCATATTCTATTGCTTCTGCTTGATGGTCAAAATGTGCTCCACCTAAAGGGCAATGTTCCATTGCTCTACATATAGCAACTTCACCTTTTAAATTTATATGATACTTACCCATTTTGGAATTACTCCTTTTAGGTGTTATATCTTTTTATTCAAATAAATTAGCTAATACATCTTTGTATCGTACAAGTTGTCTTTGAGAAAAATATTTACTTTCTTTAAAAATTTTATAAAACTCTAAATAATACCAATGTTGTTCATCTTTTCCACAATTGAATCTTTCCCAAAGCTTTTCTTTTTCTAATTGATAATCACTATCCATTTCAGTTAAGTTCGCCATCTTATCAGCAAAAGCAATAAGAATAACTTTTGAATTATTTTCTTTTAATTCATTGATTTGTTTTAATTTTCTATCTTTCCATGGCAGAGATTTATCTTCAGTTTCCAACTCTACATAACGACAAACAGTACGATTAAATTCTTTTTTAAGTTCTTCCAATGTAATTGGTGTATCTTCAATAACATCATGAAGCCACCCTGCGGCTAAAATTTCTTCATCATCTGTTAAAGACTCTAAATAGAGATTAACTAATTTTAAGTGATAAATAAAAGGAGTATCTTTTCCTTTTCTTTTCATTCCTTTATGAGCTTCATAAGCAAATTGTTTGGCTTTCTTCTCTATTTCTCGCATAATTCTCCTTTATGATTTTATCTGATAGATAGAATAGTAGTTCGTTCAATCTTAACTAATCCTTGTGTATTTTCTTGCTTTGTGATTTTGACAAAATCAATATATCCTGAGCCTGGTTTACCCATGCTATTTTGAAAATTTTTCATATTGTTTACAGCTTCAACTAATGTAGTAAATCTACCCACACAATGACGGTGCTCATGCTCTCCACCTTGATAAACATAATGCTCATAATAAGAAGTAGCATGAAATTCACTATCTTTATAGATTGGATTCTCTAGCAAAACAAGTTTCTTTTGTTCTTCTAAGTAGCGTTCTGCTTCCTCTTGAGTATCAAACGATTCATTTCCTACTCGATACAATTTAATAACTTCAATTTCTGACATAATATAAAACTCCTTTATTTCTTTAATTTATTTCATTGTAACAAAAAAAGTTGATTTTGTCAACAGAAAAGTAAATCTTTATAAACTGAAAAATGAGCTGTTCTCAGCTGTTCTTTTCGAAGTTTCGATAGATTTATCGAAGTTGGAAAACAATAGCATTTTGAACAACTCATTGGCGATATAACAACCCTCAAAATCAGTTTGAGAGTTATTAAGCACGAGTAAATTTACCTGTTTTAATGTTTTTGAAGATTACTACATTGCCCCGTTTTTTAGAATATGGACAATTTTCCTTAGCATCTTTTTTATCTTTATAAGTGCTATACCAAGGACTCATATATTGAGCAATATTTTCTTCTGAAGTAGTAGTCAAGCCATTTTTGATTAGGTCAGCAACTTCATATTCTGACAGTTTGTTTGGATAAGTTTTGTCAGCTTGTTTATTTCTATCATAGTACCATACTTCAATCATTGTTATTTTTCCTCATTTCTCATTTCTATAATATCATTATACAATAGGAATTTTAATTTGTCAACAGAAAAATAAAACTTTTTTAAAATTTTTTATAAAAAGAAAAACTGCCTTAATGAGCAGTTTATTTTTCTTTTTGAGATTTGTTATTCATCTTTGATAGAGTAGGGAATCCTCCAAGAATATATTCTTTGGCTTTCTTTTCGACTGAAGCAATATACTCTTGTTTTAAATGTCCGATTAGAGCTTCTTCTAATCGTGGATTTGTTTCTACTAGATGAAGCAAAACTTTTGCTTTTTTAGCTACAATTTCTTTTTGTTCTTCTTGGGAATATTCATTCCAATCTTTTTCTAGCTCAAAAATGCCTTTGAGCATTTCATATCCTTTACGTTCCATTTAGTTTCCTTTTCCAGTCCAATCTACACATAGCATTTCGTCTTTCTTAAGTTCGACAGTAGAGCTCCATTTTTTCATCAATTCTCTAGTGTCAAAACCACGACTGACGATAACTGCATGCCCATTTGGAGTTTTGTGAACTTCAATTTCCAAAGGAGTAGAAGCTTTATCACATTCTTTAATATCATGGATAAACTCATCAAGTTTATCTTCAGTATCATCAAAATCAAATAGCCACTTTCGTTCAGCTGCACATTCTTTTTTATTTGCAATACCAGCAATTTTTGCTTCAGCAGATACTAAATTAAAGTTATCATTAAAGATTAGTTCTTTGATAAGATTCTTTTTAACTAATTCTCGGTCACGAGCATTGATTTTCATATAGAAGCGACAGAACTCTCCCTCTCGTCCTAGAGCGCTCCAATTTTCAAAATCTTTTTTAAGTTCTTCTGCTGTTTTAGTAGTTAGGCGAACATATCTTCGTTCCTTAAAGTTAGGGATATGTTTATTATCTTTATTTCGACTAACAAACAAGATAGATTTTAGTGGTTTGTTTTCTTTAGCCATTTTTGTTACTCCTTTAATATTCACGATTTTTATGTTTAGGGCGGCGTTTAAATCCTTTTCCATTTTTAGTTACAGAAGCTCCACGGCGCATTTCATTCAAGTGAGCTTGTAAATCTTCGGGAGATTTCTTCGTGTTACGTTTTGGTGTAAATGTGATAGTGATTACTTTTTTATTCTTTGCCATTGTTAATTTCCTCTTTCGTTTTTCTATATTTATATAATACAACAAGTTTTTTAGTTTGTCAACACATTTAAATAAAAAATTTTAAAATTTTGCAAAAAAGAAAAAGGTAGTTATCCCACCACCTTTATTTTATATGTGGTACAAGAATTGTAGAATAGTGTATATTCCATAATTCAAGATTGTTTTTCGTCCGTGACCACAATGACTATTTCATCTTTAATCAGATGAACATTTTAATTTCATTTTCTTCTTAGTTTCACCACGGAGGAATTACAACTTCAAAGATTATGAAAAGTTATTTTAATTTGAATTTCCACACAGAGCCAGACATCAATC
>ERZ773197.606-NODE-606-length-27575-cov-6.232740_pt1 | contig 27575 bp, 20 predicted proteins | sample MGYA00580999_ERZ773197 | MGnify/ENA primary metagenome ERZ773197 (study PRJEB29015, sample SAMEA2738166) | human oral metagenome | biome: human oral; feature: human-associated habitat; material: saliva | place: China | collected 2185 ...
AAGTAGAGATGTTCGAAGGCTTTGTCCCATTTCGGCGAGATGTCAGCTACTACCAACCCGTCAAAGACTGCCCCATTGACCAAGTCCGACAACATCCTCAGTGGCGCCAGTATGCTTCTCAACTACGTTATGGACATTTTGAAGTTTCGAAAGAATTTTTTCTCTATGTCTTTGGACAGATGAAGGAAGAATAGGAGGCTGGTACATCCTAACCTTGCTAAATCAGCATGAAAATCGGGCAGAGGCTAAAACGAGCGAAATCCAAGACTGGATTTTCTAGCCCAGCTGTCCCGGCCGCTTTTCCTTCTTCTTGGGTGGGAATTTGCGGTCAAACATTTCCAACTCCGTCTCATTTACTTCATAACCTTCTGGATCTCGATAGAGCCAAGGTCCAGTTTCCCGAGTCACACTGCCGTCCCTCTGGAGGTCCAGCGCCATGACAAAATCCAAAATCTCCTCCTTGTCCTGACCGTCCAGATAAATACCATAATCACTAGCCGTTACAAAACCGTATTTAGGATAGTAGGCAGGATTGCCGAAGAGAACGATATGGGAAAAGCCTTCCTCCCTCGCCTGACGGATAGCTGCTTGGGCTAATTTTTCTCCAAAACCTTGCTTTTGAAAAACTGGTAGGATAGCAAAAGGACCAAAGGTAGCAATTTCCTTGACCTGTCCAGTCTGCTCATGGCGAAGCTGGGCTTTGCTAAACATAATCTGCCCTGCAAGTTGACCATCTACCAAAATAACTTTGGATAGGTTTTCTAAATAGTTTGGATGCTGACGAAATTGGTGCAAAATCAGATGTTCCGCACAACCCGGCCGATAGACATTCCAAAAGGCCTCTCTGACTAGATTTTCAACCTCATGGTATTCTGAAGGATATTCCTTGCGAATTTCAATCATCATTGCTTCTCCTCTATATTTTTAACGTATTTCATTTGTTCTAAGCAGAAAATTCTCATCTCTCTGCCAAATATGTCTCTATTTCTTGAGCGCTTAGCTTCCTTACCTGACTTTCAGGAAATTCCTGATAAGAAGGCATGATAAAACTAGGCTGACGGCTGGCACAGCTTTTATCGGGATTCTTCTTCAGATAGGCTTCTAAATCAGTCAGATTGGCAAAAATCTTGTAAGACACTCGTCCCTTGTCTGACTGGATTTGATAAATACCGCAGGGCGCCTGCATGGTCACATCCGCTACCCGCAAATAATACTTGGCAATCTCTAAAGATTTGAAAGGGAAATTCCAGCGTTGCAGACCATTTTTTGTCTGCTCAATGCAGATACAACGTCCACAATGCCCACAGATATACTGCCTATGCTCTCTCAGACAGTCCAAGGGATGAAGCAAGGGTGTCACCCTGCTCTGGTCAATATAACACTCTACACACATAGCCAAAACTCCTTCTACTTAGTCATTTCTAATATAGCAAGTTTTTGAAGAAAAAGAAAGAAAAGATCCCATTTACCCCCTTGCAAACCTTTTCACTTTTTGCTAGAATGATGTCAAAAAAAATAAGAAGGACAAGATTATGCCACAAAATCTCTTTAAAGAATTAGCCCAACTGGAGCAAGTGGAAGCTCTGGCTCTCGGAGGTTCACGGGCTGGCCAGTATTTTGACCAAGACTCAGACTATGATGTCTATGTCTACCTGAGCGCTCCTCTCGAGCCAGCCATCCGTCAGGAAATCCTCAGCAAGTACTGTTCCTATATGGAAATCGGCAATCAATTTTGGGAACTGGAAGACGACTGCGTCCTCAATAATGGTATCGAGATTGAGCTGATTTACCGCTCGCTGGACGACTTTGACCAAGACCTGCAGACCGTCGTCTTAGAGCACCAAGCCCAGAATTCTTACACCACCTGTATGTGGTACAATCTGGTTCACAGCAAGATTCTCTACGATCGAGACGGCCGCTACGCTGCCCTCCAACATAAGTACAGCCTGCCCTATCCAGCTGAGCTGAAAAAGAATATCATCAGCAAGCAGCTCCTGCTCCTCGACCAGGCTATGCCAGCTTTTTCAAGACAGATCAAAAAAGCTCTCAAACGCCAAGACCTGCTCAGCATCAATCACCGCAGCAGCGAGTTTTTCGCCTCTTACTTTGATGCCCTCTTTGCCCTCAATGAGCAGCTCCATCCAGGCGAAAAGCGCATGCTCCAGTATGCCAAAGAAAATTGCTCCCGCCTGCCTCAGGATTTTGAAGCCAATGTCCAAGACTACTTCCAACATCTTTACCAGCCAGACCAGCAACAGAAAGCGGTCCTAGCCTTGGATAGCCTCCTAGACAATCTTAAGCACTTGATTGAAGCCTCCATCTAGAATTTCAACAAATAAAAAGCTCATGAAGCCAGTTTTTCAGCTGATTCATGAGCTTTTTTCTATTTTCGACAAGCAACCTAAGGCTTATTTGTTAAAGATTGACTGTCTGAAGTCGTCTGTCTCACGAAGATAGGCGTTGTAAATCTTCTTCTTGAGCAGGTTGACCCAGCTAGCTTCAACACGATTTGTCGCATTGGTAATGTTGCGCACATCCTCTGCGACTGCTTCGTCCATCAGCTTCTGCATCTCTGCATAAGAACGAATGGTTACTTGCTTGGTACTGTTTGGATTTCTGAGTTCGTACTCAATGGTGATTGGTTTGAGCTTGGTCAGCTGGTCAATCCGCTCTTGGTACATGGCCTTCTTGAAGGCTGCCCATGAAGCATACTCACCCTTGAATACATTTTCCAAGACCTTCTGGTCTGTCACCAGACCAACATCTCTCCTGAGCCAGCCATCCCAAGTTGTCTTGCCTTCTGAGACAGCTTCTTCGGAGAATTTACCTGAAACATAAGGGACAAATCCTTCATGGTAGCCCTTGGCTGCTAGTAATTCATAGGCCGTGCGACGGAACATGACATCACCCGGCGCCCCAGTCGGGTTGCTCAAGGCTGAGTAAATTGGCGAGAAGAGACTGAGACTGAGGTAGCCATTGCGTGGGTACTGTCCGCTATCCTTATTCTCCCGACGGGTGATGACATCATTGTCAATCAGGGACTCAAAGCTGGTCAGCTGCTTGATTTCCTCAGCAGTGAAGCTGCGTGTCTGGTTACCAGCATGGGTCTGCTTACCATATTTATCTGTGATATAGTAATTCTCCATCTTTCTGAACCACTGGAGCTTGGCTGCATCGCTCTGCTTGACCATCGAAGTCCCCTCTAGGTAATCCAGCGTGTAAATCATGTCAAACATGCCATGGACATAGTGCTGCAAATCTGCCGCATTTTGGACACGTTCCTTGAAGTTGTAGGTATGCATCCGTGTCTTAGAATCCTTGTCCGTCTTGAAGAGGGTATTGAGGGTAATGGTAGGCTCATTTGGACTTGGTGTAGACTGCAAGAGACCACGCGCATAGAGCTCAGCCCCCAGTCCTTCGCGGCGACCATAACCTTCAAAGTAGATAGAACCATCGGAATTATGGGTCATCTCATGGGTGTAGACGGAGTTACCATAGTCTTCTAACAAACGAGCAGCATCAAAGTGGGTGACACTTCCCGTAGCATAGGCATTGTATCCCTTGCTTGGATACCACTTGCCGGCTGGTCCAAAGAATTCCTGCATAGCTAGTGATTTCTTGTCATTAGCTGGAGCCCAATATTTTTTACCATCCTTGTCAACCAATGAGAATCCATCGTAAACCAGAACAGAACGGAAGAGCTTGTCCTTGCTTTCAGGGCTTAGGATCTTATACCAGAAATCATAGTGGTCACGCTGCCATTCAGCTGACTTTCTAACTCGGTCTTCGACATACTCAACCAATTCTGCATCTGTTCGCACCCTGTTATTGGCATCAAGGCGGTAGCGATCATAAGCTCCCATAGAGACGGTGGACATATTGGAGATGACATAGACACCCTTCTCAGTCATGGTCAAGAGTGGCAGGAGCATGCCCTTGTGTTCCCAATTATCCGCAGTAATCTTGTCGTAAACGCCGACAGAATACTTGCTCTTGTCCTTAGCTGCATCCTGAAGCTGTCTAGCTTCTGCTATATCCGACTTAGACTCAACAATGTAGGCTTTTGTATTGGTCTTGAGCCATTCGTTATTGGTCTTGTCTGGCAGGAAGAGCTGGCGATAGCTTTCCAGATAGTTGAAGAGACCGCGCTTACCAGTCGCTTCAGCGAGCGAGTTATCGTAAGCCAGATGATTATTCTTGGCCTTGAGATTTTCAAAACCAGACTGACCGAGTGCAATGATGGTGTCTAGCGTCGAAGCCTTATGATTACCAAAGAAGTCAAACTTATAGGCCGACAAATCCTTGACATTGGTCTTATCATAGTTGATATTATACCAACGGTTGAGATAGGTCAGACCCAGCAGGAAGGCTTCCTTATTGGCTGTAATCTTCTGAGCTACATAGTCAGCCACGACATCGCCTTCAGTATTGATGGACTTGTCCATAGCCAGAACCTTGCGTAACTCTTCTGCCAGCTTGGTCTTGACTTGCTCAAAGGCTGTGTCCAGATAGAGCTCATCCAGAGAAACATCCGCATTCACACCTAAAACAGTTCGCATGGCTGGTGAGTCAAGGACAACCTTGCTCAACTCTAGCAGCACTTGATTGAGAACTCTGCTATAGTCTGATAGGAAGGCTTCTGGTGTATAAAGGAGGTCTAAGCCGTTTACAGTGTATTCTGCGATAGCTTGATGTTTGAAGTCTCCTTTATAGGTCAGATTTAGATAATCAACTGTCTTATCCTCAAAGTGCAGCATCAGGCGGTTAATCGCAGTCTTGTTGCTATGGATATCAGTGATCATCTGGTCGCCCTTCATCGGAACCACATCCAGCAGATACTCTGTATTGAGCTTGTGATGATCTGGAAGTTTATTTCCGTAGGCAACAATGGTTTCCTTATTGTAGAATGGCAGGAGTTTTTCCATATTGGCATAGGCTATCAGACGGTCTTCACGAGCATTCTTTTCCTTGCTGTAGTCAACAGTATGGAGATTGAGATTGCTGTCTTCTAGCGTGGTTGTAATGTCTAAGCTAGCCAGCTTCGCTTCTGCCTCGTCCAAGCTTAGAGTAGACGTGACAAACTGATCATTGCCTAGAGTTTCGTTTCCTTCAACGGCATAGGCTTCTCTGATGCGATCATTCTTGTAATCTTGGTCGCCAGAAATGCTGTAAACATTTGTACCGCTGACATTGCTGATAACATTATCAATCAAGCCATTAAAATAATTGGAACCAACTACTCCGCCGATTTGACCATTCTTGGTAGAATTTTGGATCTTTCCAGTCACATAAGAACGGCTGATACGGGCATTGTCTTCCAAGCGACCGACCAAACCGCCGAAGCGCTGTTCGTTTGTTCGAGCACCTGCTAGAATGGTCACATCTGCCCTGCTCTGACTCAGCAAGGAATTTCCTCCCTTGAGGTTGGCAACCAAACCGCCGACATTATAGGCCTTATACTGCTTGTCATTGGTCTGGATAGTTCCAGTAAAGGAGCTGTTGGTGATTTGGCTATTGCTTGCAACAACGACCAAACCAGCTACCTGGGAAGCATTGCCCACTACCGACACTCTACCTTGGGCAGAAACATCCGTGATTTGCGCATTATCTGCACTACGGGCCAAAGCAGCAGAGTCATAGGTGCCGATAATATTGACCTCTTTCAGGTCCAGATTAGAAATAGAGGAACCGCTCTTGAGGTTTTCAAACAAAGGTTTGGCTAGATTATAAATCGCATACTGCTTGCCATTGTGATTACCAGTCAGACTGCCTGTGAAGTTTCCTCGGAGATAGACATAATCCGCAGGTGCCAGACTGACCTCGCTCGCATCCAAATCGGCTCCTAGAACAAAGTTGCCAGCCATATTTTTCTTCATGGCGTCTACCAAACCAGCAAAGCTCGTGTAGACATTTTGCTGGCTAGGCACTGCCCTGCTGATATAGAAGTCATAGCCAGACTTGTAGCCTGTGTCACCCTCTTGCACCAGCTCAGGCAAAGAGACCCTAACCTTGTAGACAGCCTTGCCATCCTTCTGGCCTTCTGCCATGCTGTGAACCGGAAGGAGCATGTCCTTGGATTCACTCGATTTGACTTTGACAAAGTAGGTAGACAGGTCCGTAGGTATGGCGCTCATGGAAACGACACGCTTGAACTGGTCCTTTTCTTTTCTGTAAAACTCTGCCGAATCAATATCACGGAAGGAAATCTTCTTGTATTGCAACTCAAAGTTGCGGCTATCTTTTTCAAGGTCAGTCAGGCTGCCCGTATCCAGCTCATAAGTCAGCTTGGTTTTTAGCGTATAGCCTGTATAGTAATCCAAGTCAGCAATCTTCAGACTTCCTGCCACATTATCAATTGGAAGCGAGCGGACAAGCTGGTCTCCCTTGTACAATTCAGCTGTCGCTGAGCGCAAGGATTTTGTCTTGTCTTTCAAGCTGTATTGAACCGTGACCGACTTGTCCTCTGGATTTTCTGTCAGACTTAAGATCGAAACTGTCGGCTTTACTTTGGCCACACCATTTAGAGCCGTCTTGCTTGCTGTCAGGCTGGCAAAAGCTTGATTGACCTGCACTTGTGTGGCGGTTTGATTATTCAGAATTCCCTCTGCCTTGGCCAATTCGTTTGTATAGGCTGCTTTCTTATCTGCATCCGCATTCTTGTATTGGACGGTCGTCTGCACAGTTCTCCCCAAATCATGTTCATTCCGCAAGCGCGTTTTGTCTACTTCAAGACCCTGTAACTGAGCCTTGGCTTGATTGATTTGGTTCACCAACTGGTCGACTTCCGCTTGGCTGGCTTGTGACTGATTGAGAAGCGCTTGACCTGCCACTAAAGCAGTATCATAGGCTGCTTGGCGACTGTGACTATCGTTAAAATAACGAGCCTGAGCTTTGATTTGCTCTGCTTCTGTCAGTAGATCATGAAGCGAAATCAAATCGAACTCTTTCAAGGCTTCCACTTGCGGTGCATCGCTTGGTACCATGTGCGGTTTTATTGTGCCAACTTTGACAAGCTGAGCAACTGCTGCCCGCGTTTCCTCATTGGACAGCTCTTGACGGGCAATCTCTTGATCGTTGGAGGTATAAACTCTAGTCTTGATGGTACGTTCGCCCTGCACACCTGGAGTGACGATTTGACGAGCACCCTGCACAAGATCATCCGTCTCTTCTTCACGTGTGGTAAAGTCGATTTTCTCTACTCGCGTTTCATCCTTATAGGTCAGCGGATACTCTGGGAGGGCAGATGCTTGCGGCGCAGTGCTCGGTACCATATAGGACTTGGCCGTGCCGACTTTGACAACTTGTGTGACTGGGGCTAGCGTCTCCTCGTTGGACAACTCTTGGCGGGCAAGTTCTTGACCATTGGAAGTATAAACTCGAGTCTTGATCGTACGTTCACCCTGCACACCTGGAGTGACGATTTGGCGAGCGCCTTGAGGCAACTCATCAGTATATTGTTCCTCGATGTTAAAAGCAATCTTCTCCACACGAGTTTCATCCTTTGTAATCAACTCTAATTCAGGGAGTTCATGCACGGGAGCAGTATTGGGAACCGTGCCATAACTAGTAAGCTCGGGAACCTCGTGCACAGGAGCGGTATCGGGAACGGCGCCATAATTAGTGAGCTCGGGAACCTCGTGCACGGGGGCGGTATCGGGGACCGTGCCATAGCCAGTGAACTCAGGAACTTCGTGCACGGGAGCGCTATCTGGAACAGTGCCATAATCAGTTAACTCAGGAACTTCATGAACGGGAGCGCTATCTGGAACTGTACCATAATCAGTTAATTCAGGAACCTCGTGCACGGGAGCAGTGTCGGGAACCGTGCCATAGCCAGTTAACTCGGGAACTTCGTGTACAGGAGCAGTATCAGGAACGGTGCCATAATTAGTGAGCTCAGGTTTCTCATGGACTGGAGCACTAGCGGGAACCGTGCCATAGTCAGTTAACTCGGGGACTTCATGCACGGGGGCGCTAGCAGGGACTGTGCCATAACTAGTAAGCTCGGGAACCTCTTGCACAGGAGCTGTATCGGGAACCGTGCCATAATTAGTGAACTCAGGAACTTCATGCACGGGAGCGCTATCCGGAATCGTGCCATAGCCAGACAACTCGGGGACTTCGTGTACGGGAGCAGTAGTGGGAACGGTGCCATAGCCAGTGAACGCGGGAACCTCGTGCACGGGAGCGCTATCCGGAACTGTACCATAGGTAGCCATCTCGGGAACTTCGTGTACAGGAGCACTATCTGGAACGATGCCATAACTAGTGAGCTCGGGTTTCTCATGTACGGGAGCAGTATCTGGGACCGTGCCATAGCCAGTTAACTCGGGTTTCTCGTGCACGGGGGCACTATCTGGAACGGTGCCATAATCAGCTAACTCAGGCTTATCGCGCACAGGAGCGCTATCGGGGACCGTGCCATAACTAGATAGCTCAGGCTTATCATGCACGGGAGCACTAGCGGGAACCATGCCATAACTAGTGAGCTCATGTACTTCATGAACTGGAGCTTCTTTAGGAACAGCCTTATTTGCTGCAGTCCCGACTAAAACAACTTCTGAAATAGGCTCAGTGGTTACTTGATCAGAAATCTGCTTGCTCTCTACGATTTTTCCTTCAACACTATAGTAACGTGTTACGATCTTACGAATCCCTGGAATGCCCGCGCGGATCACTCGAGATTGTCCTTCAGCTAAGTCATCTGAATACTGATACTCCGTTTTATAGGGAATTTCTTGAGTCTGGGTCCTTGCTTGACTTGTAAATTGCAGTTCTGGTCGCTCATGAACAGGTGTTTGACGAGCAAATTCCCCTTCTTTAGCAGCAATTTCCTCCCTTTCCTTCTCGGAGAGATGGTCTCCGCCAGCAAGCTGCGCCTCTTTCGGAGCTTCAGTATTTTTAGGGCCACTTGCTAGGTCTTTCAACTCCTGATCAGGCTGACTAACTGAGGCTTCCTTTTGAAGAGCTGAAAGCTGAGAATTTCCCGTTTGAGCCAGTTGATGCTGCGCTTCTTTTTTAAGGTAACCAATATACTGGTAGCCAGTAATTTTCAATGGTTCTGGCAACTGATCGCCAACGGCCAACGTCAGACTTTGATTATAGGCAGCCAAATCCGTACTGCTGACTGCCAAAACAGAAGCTGGCAGAAGCACAGAACCTAAGCCTGTCACAAGCAAAATAGAAGACAGGCATCTCTTGCCATTTTTCCCTCGCGCCAGCACTAAAACAACCAAGGCCAGTCCTGTAGCCGCAAAAGCCGCTCCCAAAAGACCTGACTCGCCTGTCTTAGGGAGCTTTCCTAACAAGCTTTCCTGCTTTGTCGGACGGTAAACCAAATAATAAGCGTCCGAATTTTCTTCCGCAAATTTGGGTAGTTCCTTCACAATAGCAGCTTTTTCAGCCTCAGTCAGATCGCTCTCCACCACATAGTGATACTGAACAAGGGTAGAATGATTGGCAGACACTTCCGCTGCCTCAACAGAGTTGACACCTCCTCCCATTGTCGTGCACAAAAAGAAGCTTCCGATAGTAGCGGAAACTAGACCTACAGACAGCTTTCTAAAAGAATAGCGCTGGTATATGTCACCAGTGACTCTTTTTTTCATAAAATTCCCTTTTCTTCATATAATAAACTAATAAAAATTTTACTGGATTTTACTCAAAATTGCAATCCCTTAGCCTTATAAAATACTTTTCTTTCAGCTGTCGAGAGGGAGAGAAAGGTTTTTATTTTTAGCGAAAAGCAAAAAGCAGATTCTCTGGGAGAGAACCTACTGTGTTACAGATCATCCAAGCCCCAAATCCAACTCAAAGAGACCATACTCATGCTTGTCTCCTTGCAATTCTGCTGCATAGTGGCGCGTGACGGTATTTTGGTGAATCAGGGCGCCGATAGCCGAGGCTTGCCGTTTCTGCGCTTCTTTAAAAATCGGATAGGCCAAGGCAGAGCCCAAGCCCAAGAATTCTTCATCCACTCCCAGATACATAATCGTATAACGTTTGGCAAAGCGCTTGGTCCAAAAAAGTTTAGCTAGGTTGAGAGGAGTCAGTTTTTGATAAACCAGAGAGCCGTAGTCCGGCATAGCAATCAGAAAACCCGCTAGCCTGCCCTCCTTATAGGCCAGCTTGACCATGGAAAAATCAAGAATATACTGGTATTTTTGAAAAATCTGACTGAACTGCTGACTGGAAATAGACCGATAAATCGGAAAATCTTGATAGAGGCGATTGAGAAGTTCGAAAACCTGCAGCGAGGCTTGTTCCCAGTCCTTCTTTTTGGGAGAACAAATGATGAAACCTGCTTTTTCAAAAAACTCAAAGCGATGAGCTAGCTTGTCCTGATGAGTTTGATTGCTGACCTTGGGATAAAAATTGGATAGATAGCTCTCCTTGAGTTCAAAACCAGCAGCCTGCCACAGCTCAGGATAATAGGCTGGATTATGAGGTTCACCAGTAAAAGGGACCTCCTCTGTTCCAGTCAGCTGCATTCGATAGCCCAGCCAAAAGCTTGCCTGTACAGGACCGATTATCTTGCTAGCTCCGAGACTGCGAGCAAAACCTGCTAAATGGTCGATAAAAGCAGATGCCAGCTGTTGGTCATGGATTGACTCGAAAAATCCCAAGTAAGCAGCCTCATCATCTGGATAGAAGGTCAGAAGTCCGCGAATAGAAGGCTGACTGTCCACATAGCCAATAAAAGCATAGGTTTCTAGGTCAGAACTCAGCGGGTGATTGCCCTCAATCAAAGCTAATTCTTCCTCTTCCGACCGCATGAGGTGGTCTGGCTGGTAAATCTTCTTGGGCAGAGCTAGAAAATCGTTCAGCTCTGCAGTATTGGGTTTGACTGGTTTAATTTCCAGCATGGTCTTCCTCCTTGATCAGTCGAATCTTGCCAGTCAGGCCATCCATCTCGATCCAGTCGCCATTTCGCAGCTGGCTGCAGGCGCCTCTGACATTGACAATGGAAGGAATACCTAACTCGCGGGAAATAATGGCCGTGTGCGAGAGCAAGGACCCCTGCTCTGCAATGACCCCCTTGGCTTGGGTCAGAAGATAGACCCAGCCCGGATCGGTCATCTTGGTCACGATAATCCGATCCTGAGCAGACTCAATCTCCTGCACATCTTCCACGACCAAAACCTGAGCCTTAACGCAGCCAGGCGAGCAGCCAATTCCTTGTAAGGCTTGATTGCCCGTATTATGACTGCTGGTGCGGTTTTGCGGTTTCAGGTATTTCTCAAAGACCTGTCCAGCAAAAACATAGCGACTAAAGGTTGGTAGTTCCTTATCAGCCTCCAACTTCTCCCGACGCTCGGCTATCAAGCCACTAACATCTCTGGGCTTTCTGGTCAACTCAAACAACTCTTCCTTTGTCAGGTAAAAAACATCGTCAGGCGTAGCCAGCAGCCCTTGCTCGGCTAATTGCTGCCCAAGTGTTCGGAAAATCTGCCGCATCATGCCGTAGATCCGTGTGCGGTTTAAGCGGGAGCTTTCCCGATATTTAACACCAGTCATGGCTCGCTTGCGAAGAAAATTCGCCCACCAGCCTGATTTTTGCACCTCTTCTTCAAGTTTCTGAGGGGCCAGCTTCTTCTCCTCTTGCTGGCACATTTGCAGCAGGAGCTTGAGCAGACGCTCTGGGTGCGTTCGGAAGGTTGGTGTTTCTAACTTCAACTCTTCCGGAGCCCGATCACCAAATTCATGGATAAAATGGGCAATTTCTTGGACCAAAGGGTGCTGGCGAGTCAGAAAGACTGCTGGACTTTCACTTGCCATGGCCTGTCTAATCGCTGCATTTTCTTCTGCTTTCAGCTGAGCTGTTAAAGCCTGCAGAGCCAAAGCTGGACGCATACTTTCAATCTGCTCAATTCCCGCAATCTCAGCCTGAACAGCCCCACCGCGACGCGACTTCTTCAGGAGTCCAGTATAGACAAAAGCATACAAATCATTGACCAGCGTAATGTCCCAATGAGCCAGAATATCCTCTTTCAGCTTGCTGACCAAGCCAATCAAGGTCTCTGCATCTGCATCGGGAGAAAAGCTCGCTTCGTATTCGCGCTGAATCTGGGCAAACTGTTCTTCCAATTGCCGCATTTGCTTGGGTGCTGTCCAAAACTCTCGGAGGATACGAAGCATGATTTGCAGGCGTTTGAAAGCAGACAGGTGTACCGGCATCTGAGGCACCTCTGTCTCTCGCACTCCCAGCATATCCTGCCAGATTGGAATGATTTTCTTCGAAAAAGGCAGAAGCTGCAAGAGCTGATACCAGCTCTGAATCTGGTAATAGACTCGGCTATTGACCGGCTGCAGCATATTTTGAAAGGTGGCTTCATAGGCAGCTAACTCAGGGGTATCCTTGCCAACCAAGCGCTGAGCCAGACTGCGGAAAATGCTGGCATAAGCCTCTTGGATAAAGCTAATGGTCAAAGGACTAGAAACTCCTGGATAACTCTCGACAATGTTGCTGTTATCCAGAATAATCTGCTGTCCCTCTGGCAAGGTGGTAATAGGTCGTGCCTGCAAGAGATAGAGTTGGCCATTTGCGAAGGTGAACTCCATATCCATATAAGGTCCGAAAAGCTGACTTACCTGACCAGCCAAGGCTTGTAACTTCTCAAGTTGTTCCTGTGATAAGTCTGGTGAGTCCTCCGTCTGCTCTATATAAAAGAGCTGGTCCTTGGGATGGAGGGCCACCATTGTTGTAGGAATCTTATCCTCGACAACCTTATTGCCCAAGCCCCGACCGATGACAATGATGTGCTCGTTCAGAATGCCCTTGGGATTAGCTGTGAAGTAAATCCCAGACAGTTCTCCCTCCTGCATGACCTGAACAAGGCAAATCATCTGCGCTTGCTTCAAAGATAGGCCTTGCTCAAATAGATAACTAAGAGCCGACTCCTGATAAAGAGAGAGCAAGGTCGCTTGAATAGCTTCTTTAAGCCCCTCTGGCTTCACATTGAGCTGGCTCTCAAACTGACCGGCAAAGGATGAAGCCTTCCCATCCTCAATGGTTGCAGATGAGCGGACTGCAAAGCGACAGTCTTTCTGAGAAAACTCCTGCCGAATCCAGTTTTCAGCCGCTGTTAGATCTTCTTGACTAAACTGCTCTCCGGCCCAGTCCTGCAGCTGCTGACTGAGCTGGGACAAGTCCAACTCTCCAGACCGATAGGCTGCTTCCATCCGCTCCAAGTCAGCAGAGCTAGCAGATTTTTGAAAAAAGTCAAAAGCAAACACTGCAAAGTCAGGAATCGGCAAACCAGCAGCCTGCATTTTCAGCAAATGATAGGCCTTGCCTCCGACCTGGTCAAGCCCTGTCTGCTTGATTCTTTTCATCAAAGTACCCCCATCAAGAGATAAACAGCAACGGACAGAACCATGGTCGTCTCCGTGATATAGGTATAGCGCTCCACCCGCTCCCTGATATTAAAACGAGTTGGATCCTTGATAAACTGCTCAAACTGGACGGTCATCCAGATGACATTCAGCACCAAGACTAGCACTCCGACATGGGAAATATTCCAGAGGAGGACAAAATTGGTCAAGATATCCAGCAGAGTCACTACCTCGATAAAGCGAGTGGCTTTTTTGTAGCCAAAAAGCATAGAATAAGTCACATACTCGGTCTCGTCTTTTGGCGCCCGAATCTTGCGGCAGACTTCCCAGATCAGACTTGGGAAATACATGGTAAAGGCCAGCAAGACGGTCGGAAGGGACAAGAGAGGCAGATTGTACTTGTAGCAGACGAAAGAGATGGTATAGAGATTCAAAATCATCATGACCGGATTATGGGTCACTAGAGCCAGTGGCAGAGAATTTTGAATCTTGTCACGCTTGAAGAACCAGAAGGACATGAGGGTTCCGTAGATATAGAGAAAGAGGAACCAACCAACATTGTTCATAAAGAGGACATTGAGAAGCACTGATACAGCTACGATAAAGCTGAGGGCAATAGCCAAGTCCTTCTTTTTCACTCGTCCAGATGGCAGAGCCCGATGAGGAAAGAGGCGTCTATCAGTCTCATAGTCCTTGAAATCATCCGCAATCCGCAGAATCATCAGAAAGACAAAAATCGTAAAAATTCCGATTAACTCCTGATGGTCAAAGTGAAAGGTGGTCACTCCGTCATTGAGCAAGAGCACAAAATAAATCTCAAAAAACATGATGGCAGCCACAAAAAAGCGCGGCAGCAAAGGAAACATTTCCTTATAATAAACAGCTAATCGTTTAAACATAGCTTTTCTCCAATCTTTTCACCCATTTGAATCTGGGTTTCTATTCCGAGGTCTGAGTAAGTCAGGATATCCTGATCCAAGCGAATCGTGTCTGCCGGATAGAGGACAAGAATGGTTGAGCCACCCAGACCAAAGCAACCCTTCTCCTGTCCCCTGACCAAACGGTCCTGACTGTGATTGTATATTCTTCCGACCAAGAGAGCCCCTACTTCCATCTGCAGGACAGGTCCTAGGTCGGTATCTAAAAGACAGTATTCTCTTTTATTTTCCTTGTAAATCAGGCGCCACTTCTGGGCTACCTGCCTGACCGTATGCAGGCGGCCTTTAATTTTTCGACTTTGGGTAATCCTACCGGATTCAGCCGCCAGATAGCGGTGCAGGTCTTCCACTCCCAAACGATAGACAAGTGCTATTCCGCCACTAAAGAGCTGAGCTAAGTCATCATCCAGCAGTAAGTCAGCTAGCCTGTATGTCTGACCCTTTATCGTCAGCTGCAAGTTCTGACTGATGGTAAAAGCCTCTAGCTTGGCATCTGCCACTGCCAGTACTTGACTGTCAGAACAGACCGGACGCAGACTAGGCTTGATTTTCCTCTGGAAGAAAGCCGCGAAGCTAGAATAGGGAGCATCTTCATAGTCAGCCAGATCCAGCTGATAATTTTCTACAAAAGCTGCTATTTTCTTACGAGAAAAAGGAGTGTAGTCTTTCAAAGTCAGAAGATAAGATAGGCTAGGTCGGGTCAAGATAGGCAATAAGAAGCGACCCCAAGCAGTACCATAAAGTTTATCTAACAGCCCCGCCTTGTATTCAATCAGTTCCACTACTTGGCCAGTCTTTCTCTGATAGACCTTAACCATGGGGGAGAACCCCCAGACCAATCAGACTTACAACAGCTAAAATCGCAAAGACCAGATAGGCCAGCCTATTTGGCTTGGGAATGCGGCAGTTGTAGACAAATAGGAAGGTCAGCAAAAGAGACAAACCTAGCCACACCCAAGCAAAGAGACCAGGCGCCAGCCATTGACAGACCAGATAGGTCAGAGGGAAAAAGAGGGCGCTGTATGTCACGGGCAAGCCGATAAAATAAGAGCCAGATCCTTCATCATGCTTGGCCAAGCGATTAAAATGAGCCAAGCGCGTAACTGCAGCTAAGACATAGAGAACAGCCAAGATGATATTGGCCGCTCCCAAGGGCAGCTGAGTCATGAGGAGCACAGCCGGAAGAGCCGCAAAGCTAATCATGTCGCAGAGCGAATCAATCTCAATGCCGAAGCGCTTCTGACTTTCAGTCCGCTTCATCCGTCGAGCCACCACACCGTCAAAGAGATCACAGATACCGCTAACGATAAAGGCCATCATGGCTAGCCGCAGCTGGGACTGAATGATGGCATAGACTGCCAAAAGTGCAAAAGCAGCGCCCATATAGGTTAGGATTACAGATTTGTCGTATTCACCGATAAACAAAGGTTCATTCTTCTTCATGAATTCTTATTTCTCCTCTTCTTCCATCTAAAGTAACCAGCATGCCAGTTTTTAGCAGCTGAGTTGCATTCTTAGCACAGACCAGAGCTGGAATCCCGCATTCCCGAGCGACAATGGAGGCATGGCAGAGAACCCCGCCATACTCTGTCACAAGACCGCCTAGAATACCGAAAACATAGCTCCAGCCCGTATCTGTATAGCGAGTGACAAGAATTTCTCCCGGTTCAATCGTCTCAATATCCGCCAAATCCAAGAGAACTCGAACCCGACCGGTTACCTGGCCGCTGCTGGCTGGCATTCCCGTCAGCAGGGCCTGACTCTCATGGACCCGCTCTTCCAAGCTCATCTCTTTGTCGGTCAAATCACCCACTGGCTCAAAATTCCGATAGGCCTGGCAATAATGCCGATTATCAGCTGCTTCTTCTTGAAGCTGGTCTGCAGTCTTTTGCCCTTCCATAAAGGCAGTCAGACTTTCTTTCTTAATGTAAAAAACATCTTGAGAATCTTTCAGAAAGCCTCGCTTTTCATAGGCTCGGCCGAGTTTGAGGCTAATCTGACGAATGAGGTGGTAATAGCGCGTGGAAATATCCTTGAACTCCTCCCGCCACCAGAGCAAGTTCCGCAGGTCTTGACTGATTTTTTCTATCTTTTTCTGCTTGGTTCGAGATAGATGAGCCAAATCCAGCTCAGACCCTGAGACAGGACTGAGCGAAGCTTTAGCCGCTTGGTAGTAAGCAGGATCAGCAATCAACTGCTGGATCACTGTCATAACTTGATGAGCATCTTCTTCATAACTAGCTACTCGCAAGTCCAGCTCCCGTGCCGAGTGATAGCCAAAGTCCTTTTGAAAATCCTGAATCTTGATGAAATCTGTTCGCTCAGGATATTGTGCAGCCAGTTGCTGCAACTCTTCCACCGATAGCTTCAACCAATCGTCTGTCAACTTTTCGTCTGTCAAAATAATATCCGCAGCTTCCAACATTTTAGCCAAAGGCTTGGTATGCGAAACATTTCCTAATTTAGCTATCAGTCGGAAAAATTCATCGACCGTTAGCCATTTGAGTAGACTGGTCTTTTTCATAGACAGCTGGACCGTATTGATGTAGGCCTGCCAGAAATAAGTTCCCTCACTGTCTAAATAAGCCTGATTTAGCACTAACTGCCAAAGACTCTCAACCTGCCGCAGTGGACTTTGGTTGTCTAGTTCTCGTATTTCTTGATTCAGGCGGGTAAATTGCTGGCGCAACTCTTGCAGCTTGTCTGGCGCCTGATGCAGAAAGGTTTTAGTTACTTTTTGTGTTTTTAAAGCTACCCGCAGGAAATTCAAGAGCAAGGCTGGACTTAATTTGCTGGTAAAACCTTGACCTTGGTAGTCTTTATTAACTCCCAGCTCATCATCAAAGTCTCGCTCAATATAACCCGGAATCTGCTCCATGCCTTGCTTGACCACACCTAAGTTCCAGAAAGGCCGAGCATAATGGAGACGCATCAGCGGCGACATAACTCCTTCAGGCTCTAGGCCAATAGCCAGCAAAAAGCTAGAAAGGGCCTCTTGCCAAGAATAGCGGTAAAGGCTCCACATCAGGTTGGGACAGGGCTGAGCCGCCACGCCTCCATCCCGAAAATTCGCCGTTGTCCAGCGACCACTGTCGATTTTAGTTGGTACTGTCGTGATGGGCCGAGCCTGCAGCAAATAGACTTGCTCTTGGACGGCACACCACTCAATATCCATCGGCCGACCAAAATACGCTACAATCTCCAAAACCTGCGAGTGCAGCTTCTGCAAGACTGCCAGAGGTATTTCAGCCTTTTCAAACTGGCTCCAGTCCGGCTTGTACCAAGCAAGAGTCAGCTGCTCAGGATTAATTTGACCGCTAACCAAGCTCTCAGCCGAGCCTTTTACATACTCTAATAACATGGTCTGGTCCTGATTGGTTGCCACATCTAGGGAAAAGCAAACACCGCTGAAGTCGGGCTCTATCTGCTCCTGAATCAGCACTGCCATGGCAAAATCCTTCTCAGCCAGACCCTGGCGCTGCCAATAGGCCAAGGCTTCTGGATTAAAGAGTGAAAGCAGACAGGAACGAATGCCCTGCTCAATTTCTGACAGTGTCCGGCAATCGCCAATCGAGTCATATTGGCCGGCAAATGACATGGCCAGTCCGTCTTCTAAGAGGGCACTGCTGCGAACGATATAGGCTTGATTTTCCTGACAAAAGGATGCTAACTCCTGTAGCCAAGCTGACTCCAAGGGATATTGCTGCAAACGCTCCGCAATTTCCTCCTTGCCCAAATGAATTAACTCTTTAAGTCCCTGTTTTGAATATTCTGGCAGAGCCGCTCTTAGCCAAGCCATTACTTGGTCCGCTGGCAAAATCAACCCCTTAGGAACCGAAAACCCCAGCTGACAGAGGTTGATTAACTGATTGATTTTACCGCCATAGACGGCCGAAGGCTCTTTTTCCAGCCATAGTTCTTTCATCAAAAACTCCCATCTCACATACGATTTTTTCTAAGCTTAGCCCAGTAGAGCAGGCGGTTGACTCCTAGATGCGTGCCCGCCCCTAGGATTAGAATGCCCAGCATCTGCTGCCAAGACAGAGGGATATAGAAAAGTAAGAAAATAATACAGCCAATCAAGGAATCAATCTGGTCTATCCAGATAAAGGTCCATTTCCAGCCATTCTCCGCCGTCTTGCCCTCTCTGATTTCCAAACGGCGCTTGATAAAGCTATTAGGCAGCTCAAACAAAACATAGGCCAGCCCCAAAAGAGCCCCAAGCACCAGATTAAAGAGCACGGTATTTTCGTAGAAGGCATAGACCAAGTGCAGCTTCTCTAGAGTGGGAATACTCTTTAAGAGCAATCCCCAGAGAATCTGAGCCAAAGCTCCCCAGACAATCATGCCAAAGAAACCTTTCCAGGTCTTGTTAGCCCCAAAAAGCCTCTTCCCATCCTTTAAAACCAGCCCAGCATCCATGGGTCGGTATGCCGCCTCTAGCAGTGAAGACTTGCAAAAGATCATATTCAGAACCCCAGCCAGAATGACCGGCATCAGGGTGACGTACAAGGCAAGAATCCAACTCATACTTATTTCCTATTCTTTTTATGAAGATCAGTCTGAAAAATCAAGAGATTCCTCAATCTTTTATATATCATTATACCATAAGTCGTAAAGCCCCTTTCCAATAAGCCCTAGACATCTGTCGCATCTGACAAGGAGCAACGCTTGACTGCCCTTCCGCTCTATCAACTCCAAAGCCGCCTGCTAGAATAATATCGCCTTTAAACCACACAAAAAGCCTCATAAGAACTTCTAAGGAAACCAGCACTGGTTTATTAAAAGTTACTTATGAAGCCTATAAATATCAGTTTTCTCTAGAAAAGAAACAAACTATTTTTGCTTGGTCTTAAACCACTAACCTTCAAAAGGCGCGCAATTCTTTCATCGATTTTTGGTGTCAAGCAAAATAGTCACTGGGCCATCATTTACCAATTCTACCTGCATATCTGCTCCGAACACGCCCGTCTTGACTGGCACTTGCTCAGCTAACAGCTGGTTAAACTTGTCATAAAAGGGACTAGCCATATCCGGCTTGGCTGCACCTGTGAAGGCTGGCCGATTTCCCTTCTTGGTATCTGCATGGAGCGTAAATTGGGAAATGGAAAGAATCTCCCCTCCAATATCTTGAACAGAAAGATTCATCTTATCTTCCGCATCGGAAAAAATCCGCATATTGACAATCTTCCTGACCGCGTAGTCCATATCTTCCTGACTATCATCAGGCCCGACACCTACCAAGAGCAGGAGACCTTGTTCAATGCTGCTATGCAGCTGCTGGTCAATACTGACCTGAGCACGTTTGACACGCTGAATGACAATTTTCATATCTTTTCCTTTATTTCTGACTACTATCTACTCTGACAAGCTCGCACCTAGCCATTGGTTCGTTTAACCGAATACACCTCTGGCACACTCTTGATCTTATCCACTACCGTCGTCAGCATGGACAGGTTGGCAATGCCAAAAGAAACATGGATATTAGCAAATTTCATATCCTTAGTTGGCTGGGCATTAACCGTTGAGATATTTTTGGTGGTATTGGACAGCACCTGCAGTACATCGTTAAGGAGGCCAGACCGATTAAGACCATAAATATCAATGTGGGCTGTATACTCTTTGGTCGAATTATTTTCTTCCCATTCCACATCAAGCAAGCGCTGCTCGTAATTTTCCTGAGCCTTGAGATTCATACAGTCTTGCCGGTGAATAGCTACGCCGCGTCCTTTGGTAATGTAACCAACAATGTCGTCACCAGGCACAGGATTACAGCATTTGGCAATCCGAATGAGGAGACCAGATGCTCCTTGAATGACCACGCCGCCTTCATGCTTGACCTTGAGGGTGTCTTTTTTGTTCTCGACCTTGACTTCGCCGCCCTTGACCAATTCCTCTGCTTCTGCTCTAGCCTTAGCCCGCTCTTCCTCACGACGCTCTTTTTCTGTCAGACGGTTGAAAATACTAATGGCCCCAACCTCACCGAAGCCAATCGCCGCAAAAAGCGCTTCTTCGGTCTTATAGCTGGTCTTTTGCAGCACTTCTTCCATGTGCTTCTTGTCCATGTACTTATTGGCTACATAACCATTCTCCTGAAATTGAGCCTGCAAGAGCTCCCGTCCTTTAGAGATAGATAGCTCCTTGTCTTGATTTTTAAAGAACTGACGGATTTTATTTCTGGCCTTGCTGGTCTTGACGATATTGAGCCAGTCGCGGCTCGGTCCAAAGGAGTTGGCATTGGTGATGATTTCCACCTGATCCCCAGTCTTCAGCTTGGTATTGAGCGGCACCATGCGGCCATTAACCTTGGCTCCTGTCGCCTTCTCCCCAACCTTAGTATGGATCTCATAGGCAAAATCGATGGGTCCTGAGTCCTTAGGCAAAGACCGCACTGCTCCATCCGGTGTGAAGACATAGATTTCCTCAGCCAGATAGCTTTCCTTAACCGAATCAACAAATTCCTTTGCATCACCAGACTGATTCTGCAACTCCATCAGTTCCTTGATCCAATTCATCCCGATGGCAGATTCCTTGCTGTCAACCTGACCCTTCATTCCTTTTTTATAGGCCCAATGAGCAGCAACCCCGTATTCTGCCACTTCGTGCATTTCCTTGGTTCGAATCTGGAACTCAATCGGACCTTTAGGACCATAAACGGTCGTATGGATAGACTGGTAACCGTTGGCCTTGCGATTAGCAATATAATCCTTGAAACGCCCCGGCATGGGTTTCCAAAGCTCATGGATGTAGCCCAGCATGGCATAGACATCACTGTGAGTGCTCAAAATGCAACGAATGGCAATCAGATCGTAGATCTCATCAAACCGCTTCTTCTTGTCCTGCATTTTGCGGTAGATGGAGTAAATATGCTTGGGACGACCGTAAATCTTCCCATGTAGATTGCGCTCACCCGCGTAGGTTTCAATCTTGTGGACAACTTCCTCTACCAGAGCTTCCCGCTCTCGACGCTTCTCCTTCATCATGTGGGAGATTTTATAAAATTCCGTCGGATTGAGATAACGGAAAGACAAGTCTTCCAATTCCCATTTGACACTGGAAATCCCCAAACGATGGGCCAGAGGAGCATAGATTTCCATCGTTTCCTGCGAGATCCGCTCTTGTTTGTCTGGCCGTAAATGATTCAGAGTACGCATATTATGCAGACGGTCAGCCAGCTTGACCAAGATCACTCGAAGGTCTTCTGACATGGCCATGAGCATCTTGCGATGATTTTCCGCCAACTGTTCTTCGTGAGACTTGTATTTGACTTTCCCCAGCTTGGTCACACCGTCCACAATCACGCGCACATCATGACCAAATTCCTGCTCCAGATCGTCCAAGGTCGCAGATGTGTCCTCTACGACATCATGCAAAAAACCACAGGCTACTGAAACAGCATCCAGCTTGAGCTTGGCTAAAATTCCCGCCACCTGAATCGGATGGACAATATAAGGTTCTCCTGACTTGCGAGTCTGCCCGCTATGGCATTCTACCGCATAAATCAGTGCTTTTTGAACAAAAGCCACATCCTCTGCAGCTAAATATTTTTTTGTTAGGGCTACAACCTGATTCCCCGTTAAATTTTCTTCTTTTGGCATGCATTCTCTCCGCTTTCTTGCCTACTATTTTAACATTTTTAAATCAATATGAAAACCAAGAGGACTAGAATATCAGGAAGGCGCTAGGATAGCACTAAAGTTTCAAACATCCAGCTTGGCTCCCTGTTTCTGAGCACAGCTTTAAAAGCTTTCCCAGACCTTACAAATAGTCCCAGCCCCACGAGCTTGCTCGACAATCCATGGCTATTGAGCAAGCAGCTGCAACCTCAAGGATCTCTTTCTAATAAAAAGCGAGGCCGAGACACCTTTGTCTCAACCTCCGTGATGAAAATGATGTACTTTCTCCATATGAGCCACTTCTTTTAGAAACTCATAATAGGCATAGATGAGGTAAGCAGCAGAGGCCACACCCAAAATAGCTATTGATACTTCAAATAAGGTAGACAAAGACATGATAAACCTCCTCTCCTTATTTCAAACTACAATGTGCAAAGCGACCATTAGCGGCTGTTTCGTTCCCGATTTTTTCCTTTCTAGCCTGCCTCTGGATTCACCTTTATTATACCAAATTTAAGAAAGGAAAACAATGAAAATCCCTTTATAAAAATACTTTTTCAGGTTTGATGAAGCAAATGACTTGCTTCAGTTGTCCATTTCTCCACCTACTCTTTAATCAAAAAAGCTAGGATTACTTTCCTAACTTTCTTTTTTATCAAGGAACTCTCAGATCAGTCAGTTCGTTCTTAAAAAGGAAGTTCCTCCTCTTCCAGCACCAAATCTGCTAGGTCTGCTCCAGTATTATTCTCACGGAGTGCTCTCTGGGCTCGGCTTTCTAACAGCTGAAAACCACTGCAAAGAACTTCTGTCACATAATGAGTGGTTCCATCTTTTTCATAGCGACGACTCCGCAATTCTCCATCCAGAGAAATCAAACTCCCCTTACTAGCGTAACTTGCCAAGGTTTCAGCCAAGCGCCCCCAGACAACAAGGTTGATAAAATCCGCTTCACGCTCTCCATTTTGGCTCTTGTAACGGCGATTCACAGCCACTGTCGCACGCGCGACTGACTTGTCATTTGCTGTCTTGTGTAACTCTGGTGTAGCCGTCAACCGGCCAATGATGATGACTTTATTATACATATTCTTTCCTCCTATCTATTTATTCGCGAGAAAAGACAAAAAAATCGTGAAAATCACGATTTCCTTTTTTATACTAATTCTTAAGACTGCCAGTGTTTAGCTGGATCAAAAGCCGTTCCGACCGTTTCGCTATCCGCCAATTCAATGATCCCACGTTTTTGTGGTGCATTTGGCAACTGGAGCTCCCGTGGGCTGCACATCATACCAAAACTCTTTTCGCCACGGAGTTCTCCTGGGAAGATGAGATTGCCCTTCGGCATCATAGCACCAGGCAAAGCCACGATCGTCTTAAGACCGACACGAGCATTCGGAGCACCAGCCACGATTTGAACGGTCTGATCAGCTGCCACCTGCACTTGGCAGATATTGAGGTGGTCACTATCTGGATGGGCTACCATCTCAAGGATTTCCCCCACAACAAACTTAGGTTCACGATCATTAACCAGCTCGGCTTGGAAGCCTTCTTTGGTCAATTCTTGATTGAGAGTCGCAACCTGCTCATCCGTCAGCTGAACTTGTCCGCGCTCTGTAATTTCAAAAAGATCTGACAGTTCAAAAATGTTCCAAGCTACTGTCTGTCCATTATCTTCGCGGTAAACACGCGCAACATTTCCTTTGCGCTCAGCAGCCAACTTAGCTCCCTGATCATCAGCAGCGATGACCATGAGAACATCTCCGACATGCTCTTTGTTGTATGTAAAAATCATTTCTTCCTCCAAAAATACTTTTAAACCTTCTTATAAACTCGCTAAAAAATCATTGATTTGACTCTTGGTCTTGCGGTCGCGATTGACATAGCGACCAATCTCTCGCCCATCTTCCACAACAACCAGACTAGGAATCCCATAAACATCCCATTTTTGGGCGACAGCCATATACTGATCCCGATCCACCTCAACAAAGGTAAATTCAGGATTTTCAGCTTCTATCTCTGGCAGAAAAGGCTTGATAAAGCGACAGTCTCCACACCAGTCTGCTGTGAAAAAGAAGACAGTCTTCCCCTTGTGCTCTACATAAGAAGCCAACTCCTCCATGCTTTGCGGCTGAATCATCACTCTTCCTCGTAGGTCAACTGACCATTTTCATAGACGAAGGTAAAATGGCGGTCATCTTCTAGGACAACCCCTCCAACTGTACGGTTGTCGGTTGATTCATAAAGTTCCACATAGACTGTTGCAATCGGTCCTCGGCTGGCAAAAAATTCCCGCACAACCTGAACAATCTCTTCTCTATTACGCAGTCTTTTCTGCTCCTGCACAAGCTTGGCAGCTCCAAAGGCCACGGCTCCCGCTCCCAAAAGAGCGGTTGTCGTTAAAATGATTTTTTTAGCTTTCATGTAGAATATTTTAACACAAAAGCGCAGAGGCGACAAACAATATTACAGATTTCTCAGCTTCTTTTAGTTCATCCTGTTCTTCCCTCTAAAAAAGTGATAAAATAGAATCAGAAAGAAGGTAAACTTATGTCTGATTTATTTTCAAAAATCAAGGAAGTGACTGAGCTCTCAGCAATCTCCGGTCACGAGGCACCTGTCCGCAGCTATCTGCGAGAAAAAATCACTCCTCACGTTGATGAGGTTGTTACCGACGGTTTAGGCGGCATCTTCGGGGTTCGGCATTCTCAAGCTGAAAATGCTCCCCGAATTCTGGTTGCGGCTCACATGGACGAGGTTGGCTTCATGGTCAGCGAGATCAAGCCCGACGGGACTTTCCGTGTAGTAGAAATCGGTGGCTGGAATCCGCTAGTCGTGAGCAGCCAACGCTTCAAACTCTTTACCCGCGAAGGCCGAGAAATCCCTGTCATCTCAGGCTCTGTCCCTCCTCATCTGACACGTGGTTCTGGCGGACCAGTTATGCCACAGGTTGCGGACATTGTCTTTGACGGCGGCTTTGCAGATAAGGCAGAAGCTGAAAGCTACGGCATCCGTCCAGGAGACACGATCGTTCCAGACAGTTCTGCCATTCTTACAGCTAACGGTAAAAATGTCATCTCTAAAGCCTGGGACAACCGCTACGGCGTCCTTATGGTCAGCGAATTGGCTCAAGCCTTGTCTGGTCAACCACTAGGCAGCCAACTCTATGTCGGTGCCAATGTTCAAGAAGAGGTTGGCCTGCGTGGTGCCCATGCTTCAACGACAAAATTTGCTCCTGAGGTCTTCCTGGCTGTGGACTGCTCCCCAGCAGGCGACATCTATGGCGGTCAAGGGGCCATCGGCGACGGAACCTTGATTCGCTTCTTTGATCCTGGTCATCTCATGCTGCCAGCTATGAAGGACTTCCTCTTGACAACCGCAGAAGAAGCTGGCATTAAGTATCAATATTACTGCGGCAAGGGCGGAACGGATGCTGGTGCTGCCCATCTCCAAAGCGGTGGCGTACCATCTACCACCATTGGTGTCTGCGCCCGCTACATTCATTCCCACCAAACTCTCTATGCCATGGACGATTTCCTGCAGGCCCAAGCCTTCCTACAAGCGCTGGTTAAAAAACTGGATCGCTCAACCGTGGACACGATTACCAACTACTAATTTCGAGAAGCAGCCCGTTCTTCATCCGGGCTGCTATCTATTTTATCTAATTATAATCTCTTTTAATTTTCCAATTTGAAGAAAATTTTGTTATAATGCTTAGCAGAGGTGAAACTATACATGAAAAAAATTGCTTTTGATTCAGAAAAATACTTAAACCTGCAGCGCGACCATATCTTGGAGCGCATTAATCAATTTGAGGGCAAATTGTACATGGAATTCGGCGGTAAAATGCTGGAAGACTTCCATGCTGCCCGTGTCCTGCCAGGTTATGAGCCGGACAATAAAATCAGACTGCTCAAAGAGCTCAAAGACCAAGTAGAGATTGTCATTGCCATCAATGCCAACAACATTGAGCACTCTAAGGCGCGTGGCGATTTGGGTATTTCCTACGACCAAGAAGTTCTGCGCCTGATCGATACCTTTAATGAGCTGGATATTTATGTAGGATCAGTGGTCATTACCCAGTATTCTGGCCAGCCAGCAGCTGATCTCTTCCGCGCTCAGCTAGAAAAGAACGGGATTGACTCCTATATCCACTATCCAATCAAGGGCTATCCTACTGATATGGACCATATCATCTCACCTGAGGGAATGGGCAAGAACGACTATATTAAGACCAGTCGAAATCTGGTCGTAGTGACTGCGCCTGGTCCTGGTTCTGGTAAGTTAGCTACTTGCTTGTCCAATATGTACCACGACCAAATCAATGGCATCAAATCAGGCTACGCCAAGTTTGAAACCTTCCCCGTTTGGAATCTGCCCCTGCACCATCCGGTCAATCTAGCTTACGAGGCAGCAACAGCGGACTTGGACGATGTCAATATGATTGACCCTTTCCACCTGCAAACCTACGGCGAAACCACTGTCAACTACAACCGTGATATCGAAATTTTCCCAGTCCTTAAGCGTATGCTGGAGCGCATCCTGGGTAAATCACCTTATGCTTCTCCAACAGACATGGGCGTCAACATGGTCGGCTTTGCCATTGTAGATAATGATGCGGCTATCGAGGCTTCCCAGCAGGAAATCATCCGCCGCTACTACCAGACGATTCTAGACTTCAAGGCAGAGCGCGTTTCAGAATCTGCTATCAAGAAAATCGAACTCTTGATGAACGACTTGGGCATCACACCGCTGGATCGTAAAGTAACCGTTGCTGCGCGTGCCAAGGCTGAAAGCACTGGCGAACCAGCTCTTGCCTTGGAATTGCCAAATGGCGAAATCGTAACCGGTAAGACCTCTGAACTCTTTGGTCCTACGGCTGCTGTATTGATTAATGCCATTAAAAAATTAGCCAATATTGCCAAAGAGACCAAGCTGATTGAGCCTGAGTATGTCAAGCCAATCCAAGGCCTGAAAATCAATCATCTGGGCAGCCGTAATCCTCGCCTCCACTCAAACGAAATCTTGATGGCTCTGGCAATCACAGCCATGGAAAATCAAGATGCGGCAAATGCCATGCAACAACTCGGCAATCTCAAGGGCAGCGAGGCCCACTCCACTGTCACTCTGACAGATGAAGACAAAAACGTCCTACGTAAGTTGGGCATCCATGTTACCATGGACCCCGTTTACCAGTATGATAGACTCTATAGAAAATAAAAACAAGCTCTGTTAAAAGCTTGTTTAGAAAGCTGGCGTCGCCAGCTTTTTTTGTTAATAACGCTTGGACAGGAGAAAGCGCAAAAGATAGTAAAGTCCCAAAACCAAGATAATGGTCAAGGTCAGAAACTGATTGAGACTTAAGATGATTGGAAAAACCATAGACAAAACGCTCAAGCACGCTGCCAGAAGCAAAAGAATATTAAAAAGCAGAGTGCGAGTCTTTTCGTCAATCATGCGATTGCGCTCATCAGTCACCTGAATGTAGAGCTTCTCAAAATTTTCCTCCCGTCTTAGTGCAAGATTATACCGAATGGTCAGCAAAGAAAGCCCCAGCAGGATGCCGACCATGACTCCTTCCTGCTGATCATCCAGAGAATGAAAGTGGCTCCAGGCCAGTCCTAGCAAGATGATAAAGGTTAAGATTCGCCCCACGATAACTTTCCTTTGAAGTTTTTTCCGAAATTCTTGT
>ERZ773197.610-NODE-610-length-27473-cov-12.177693_pt1 | contig 27473 bp, 30 predicted proteins | sample MGYA00580999_ERZ773197 | MGnify/ENA primary metagenome ERZ773197 (study PRJEB29015, sample SAMEA2738166) | human oral metagenome | biome: human oral; feature: human-associated habitat; material: saliva | place: China | collected 2185 ...
CTGTTAACAAAAAAGATGTTGAAGAGTACATCCCACACGCTGACCTTCGTCTTGTCATCAACCAACCATTCGCAGTTACTTCAACTGCAGGTTCATACGACGTTTTCGTTAACGTTGTAGGTGGTGGATACGCTGGTCAATCAGGAGCTATCCGTCACGGTATCGCTCGTGCCCTTCTTCAAGTAGACCCAGACTTCCGCGATTCATTGAAACGCGCAGGACTTCTTACACGTGACTCACGTAAAGTTGAACGTAAGAAACCAGGTCTTAAGAAAGCTCGTAAAGCATCACAATTTAGTAAACGTTAATCAATCCGATTATATCAACGTTTCAAAGCACTCAAAGGTTTGCCCTATGGGTGCTTTTTTCTGTACTTTCTACAAAAATTTGCCCTAAAATTTGCCCTAAAATTACCCTACTTGTTTTTAAGATGTTGGTAGGCAACTTGTCCAGCAGATAATGGAACTATGTTTGAAGCATTAACATAAGTTTTAGTTGTAATTGTATCGCTATGAGTTAATGCTTCAGAAATGGCTTCTAAGCTCATTCCAGCCTTTTTAGCAAGTGTCGCTCCTGTATGTCGTAATTTATGCGGTGTAGCATGTTTTAACTTTGGGTGTCTTCTTTTTACGGAGTTCATTTTGTTATTGAGATAATCAACGTGTAGAGGGCTATTTACATTACCTTTCGTATCTATATAGGTAAAGACTAGTTGATCGGATGTTTGCATTATACCAAATTTCGCTAACTCATATTTCTGTTGTTTTTTCCATTCTGAAAGAAGTGATACAAGGTAACTAGGAATTGAAAAAATCGTTTTCTTATTTCCTTTTGTTGACTTCACATTTTTATATTTGTCAAGTGCATGCCTTAAGTCGATTTGAGCATTTGCCAAGTCTATGTTTTTCCAATGTAGAGCATAGGATTCTGATTTTCTATCGCTCAAAATAAAGGTTGTAAAGAATAGGACATAATCTTTTAGTGATAATTTATCGTTCTCTAAATCTTCTCTAAAAGCATCAAACCAATCTTGTAATTCTTCACTAGATAGATACAGGTCGTCCTCATTTTTGGAGTTTTGGAGTTTTAGCTTTTTGGTAGCTTTAATTCGCTTAATTGTCTTGGATAATCGATTTGATTCTATGTACTCTAATTCCTCAGCCCAATCGAAAATTGAGTTTACATAGCTTCGAATAACCTTGAAATTAGCATACTCTTCAGCTTTAGCAGTCATTAAGTTTAGTACGACTTGCTTATTCTGATTCAGAAAATTGATTGAATAATTACCGAACATTGGTAAGATATGTTTTCTGAAAACAGTTTTAGTATTATCAATAGTAACCTGTGTTGGGGGTTTAGTTGTTGAAGTTGTTTGACCAGCTTTGTATGAATCCCACCAAATATTATTAAAGAACTCAGAGAATAGAATATCGCTAGTTTTAGAAAGTAGGATATCCTCACCATTTTCAAGTTGATGTATCTTAGTTAAAATTTCTAGTTCAGCTTCTTTGGCCTCCTTTCTTGTTTTATAGCGTTTAACAAAGTGATTTCCTTTAATTCCCATTTTAGATCGAATTTCTTTAGGTATATACACTTTAAGATTGTAAGTGTTACTATTTGTTTTTGTAACAGTCATGATGTTCTCCTTTAACGAGTCAGGATATATCATTAGAGATATTATAGCATAGCTTTTCTACAAAGCCACTTATCAATCTCGTTTTTATTGAATCGGACAGTCTTACCAATTTTAATAACGGGTAGCCCCTTTTGTATCCAGCCATCTAATGTATTGTTAGATATCCCTAGATATTTGCAAGTTTGCCCCTTGTTAAGGTAAGGACTATCTAAACCTAAATCTTCTTTGAAATGAGAAATTTCATTTTGTAAGAGATTAGTAATCATCGACTGTATTTCTTGAACTTGTTCTGTTGGTAGAATAACTTGCATTTTTTCTTACTCCTTACTTAATTTTATTTTTTTGTATTTGACTTTATTGTCAATTAAGTGTCCTTTTCGAAATACTTTGCTAATATAGTTGCTTTCATATAGGATATCTTCATTCTTAACAAGGTTATCTAAGGATTCACTTGTAAATAATTTTATTTCTTCAGGCTTTTGTAAATTACGAGAAGAATAAAAAGCCTTCTTTCCTAGACTCTCTAATAATTCCTGTCCTATGCCTTTTTCCATATATTTTGCAACATAACGACCAGCATTAGAAGAATCATCTAACTTATTTAGTTTGTTTATCCGAACTGCACCTAACCCCCAAATTGTCAGTAATTCTTTATGAGGGATAAAAGGAAATGAAAAAAGGAGAATGTGTGCATGCCACGCTCCCCTTTTTTGTCGTTCTAATACTGCAATATATTTAATAAGTCTTTTTTTGGAATGGTATATGTGATAGTTTAAACGTTTAATAAATTTATCAAAAAGTAAATTAAACTCATATCTGTTTTGTATATTTTCTTTGGTTGTAAGGGTAAGGAAACTAGTTCTGTCATCAAAATTTGTATCTATTAGGCGTTGAAGTTTCCATTTAGAATTTTTACGAGTGTTAGAAATTCTTTTTATTCGTTCATCTTGCTCAGCAGTTGTGAGTTCTTCAAAAGTTCTACGTTTCTTCTTTTCTTTTAGTGAAATGTGTTCTTCATCAATTTGAGTAGTATCATTTGAAAAAATTGGAGATTCGTATTCCCATATTTCAAGGTACGAAGAAGTTCGGATAATTTTGCGATTGTAACTCACAAAATCATCTCCTTTTCTCGTAATGTTTGCTTATATAATAAATAAACTAGGAGAAGCAAAGCTCCTCCATACTTCTATCATGTGTTTCTAAGCATCGCTCTGCTAAACACGCTTCCAGCTTGCCGACTTCCAGTCGGCAGTTTCGCTTAGTCACATGATGAGAAGTAGTAGTTAAATTTGAGGTTTAGGTAATTGTTTTAATGTTTGGTCTGTAGCCCAGTCAGTTGAAATGATTTCAAGATGTCCTTGGTCATAAACGAGCAAATCTCCGTTACCAATAAATTGATATTTATTATCTTTGTCAATATATAATGAAAAAGTATCTATACCAATAACATTTTTAGAAATATCGATAGATTCTTTAGGGGTATGTCCAACAATTTGTTTAGGGTAGTTGTTATTAGGGATTAGCTCTAGTTCTCTAAAATGAGCCCATAAAGGAGAACCAGCCATATCTCCTCCTCCACGCATATATCCTACTGCATTAGCAAGGATTTCTAATTCTTCTTCATATTCTTCAGTAAAAGGTTTAAAGTGCCATTCTTTTGGGTCAAATAGCAAATTGAAACCAGCATGGCTAACTAAATAATCATCTAGTTGATAAGCTACTTGTAAATTCAAATCTTGTAATAATTGTTGAACTGCGAAAAAGACCTCTAGATTTTGAATTGAGAAAGGAACTTGTTCTCCAAGTAAATAATAAACATCGTGATTGCCCATAAGGTTAATAACTTCTATTGAATTTAATTCTTTTTCTATTTTCCAATCGTATAGAAAAGTGAGATCTTTGGCATATAGTTGGATATTGTTAGTTTGTCCATGTAAATCAACATAATCACCAAGAAAAATGATTCTTTTAATATTATGTGTTTGTATAATCTTGTCAACAATGGGTAAAATTAGTTGAGATTTTAAATGTAAGTCGCCAATTAATAATGTCTTCATATAGATTCCCCTCTTTATTTTTGTTATTAGTATAAGAATAGAATTAAGTTTGCTAAAATTTTTATGTAATAGAGAAGTATTTTTTTAATATTGATAGGATTTTGTAACTGTATCATAGCAGATAACAGGTATTGTTTTGCTATTCTTTACATCTCCATCGATAAAGTAATGACTTTTACTATCATGGTAAATCTTACCTTGGTAAGTTTTATCTTTAGCTACTTCCCAAGAAGCAACATGACCAGAAACAATATCTTTTAAAAATCCACCAGTGGTAAGAGGAAATTTATTTGTAAACATCTCTGAACTCGTTAGCTCTTTCCAAAGCTTGCCAGCTTCTTCATCAATGCCAGCATGAACAAAAATTTGGGTATCAGTTTCATAATAGCGTTTATCCCTATATCGTTTTTTAAACCAGTTTATGAATGAGTTGAACTTGATATTATTTTTAATTTCATTTCTAACACCTGTTTCAAAGTTGTTAGGATTCGATTTAAAAATATAGTTCAATTCCTCCGGAGAGAAGAAACTTTTTATTGTTTCTGAAAATGCAGAAGAAGTAGGCTTTTCTAAAATCAACCAATCATAAAACCATTCTTCATGATTTCCTAATAGAGTGATAATTTGATTAGGATAAACTTCCTCAAGTTCAATTATTTTAGAAATAACTTGAAAAGATTGAAGTCCATTGTCAATATAGTCTCCGATTAGAATAAGACGATTGTTTTTATCAGATAGGTCTACTTTACTGAGAGCACTTATGAACTCATCTAGGTGACCGTGTATATCAGATATTGCAAAAAGTTTAGCCATAAATAGTATCACCGAATTATTTAGAAATAGGGACTACATCGTTACAAGAAAACCATAAATTTCCGTTAAATTGTCCAACTGTTAAATTAGATAATTTAACGGGGCATGTTTTTTTATCCGATAATAATTGAGGAGTAGCAGTAGGAGATAACGTATTAACTTTTATCTGAATCATTTCCATAAAGAAATCAGAATCCTCATCTTGAATTGAAACATTAAGACGTAGTGCTACAGGTTTATTTGTTTCTCTGTCTAGAACTTCTGTATATCCTTTTACTGCCACGAATTTATTTCCTAATAATTCTGGTTTAAGAAAATCGTTAATTTTCATATAATACCTCGTTTCTTTTTGTCATCGCTTAAGCGATGAGGAATAGATATTTTTGCTGAAAATCTATTGAATTTAAGCAAAAATATCTATTGAAATTATTTTGACTTTGTTACGTATAATTGTAGTTCTTTTATAAAATCGAATTGTGTTGTATCAAGATAAGGGCTTTCCCAATATTGAGCTTTTTCTTTCCCTGAGCCTTGCATATAAAGATATCCTGCTCCTTTTTCTTCAATAGATTTAAACTTATCAGGTGTAGCTGAGCCAAAGACCATGCGGTATCCCTCTATTGAGTTTGCTCCTAAAGCTATTCTTAGTCCTAAGTTATCTCTAAGATCAGTGTTTAAAGTTTCAGCTCTCATTTGTTGAGCAGATACAAGGATAAATACTCCTGCTTGTCGCCCTAGTAGAATGATTTGTTTGATACCGTCCATTGCTTCGGTGATAACTTCTTTAGATTTTTTATCTGTTGCTGAAGCTTGAAATGCTCCCATTTCATCAAATATAAGCCATACTGGTTTAAATCCATGATCGGCAAAATTTGAACCGTAATGAAAGTTATCACGCATGGCTTGATATCGTTCCTGCATTTGTTCAACTACCAAACGTACAATACGAGCAATATTATTGGGAGTTGTAGCTATATATTTATCACTTAAATAATGAGATAAACTACCTAAATCACTGTTCTTAGGATCTGCAATATATAGTGTTGAATTTCTTTTAAGAAGTTCAATAATTAAGAAAGATATAAATATAGATTTTCCGCTACCTGTACCACCTGAAACTAAAATATGAGGACATTTTATAGGATTATAAGTTATATCATATCCTAAGTCTATTTCAAGACTATCTATCTCTTTTTTATGATTATGGGGTGATAATATTAGTCTATCAGGTTTCTTGTAATAAAAGTGATATTCCACAATATTAGGATGAATAATTTTTTCTTCTAGTTCAAGTTCTAGAACTCCAGCTAATACATCATCAAGTGTCTGAACCTTTTTACTAAATTCGTCACCTCTGATAAGCGCTTTAATGACAACACGACCGTTTTGATTATCTAATTCATATTTTAAAATCGCACTTCTAATAATTTCTTCGTAACCTGAATTATCCTTTTCCGAAGTGTAGAGATGATTTGTATATAAAACAAATAGTAAGCTTTCCCTGATAATTAAATCAAAATCTAGTTCGTATCTAAAATCTTTTAATTTATTATTTATTTTATAGATTGCTAGAATACCAAAGACAATACATAAGATTTGAATAAAAGCAGGAGCTCTAATACTTACTATTAAACCTAATAAAACAAAGATAGAAAAGATAATTATTATCAGATGTAATAATTTTAAACGTGAACTTGTAATAAAATAATTTCTTTTTAAGTCAGCTTCTTTTTTTAATTTAAACATAAGCAACCTCCAAATGAGTAGTAAAACAACTATACAATGATTTATATAAGGAACCTAAGCAGGTTTTGCTTAGGTTATTGTTGTGTCTTCCAATAGGAATATACAACAAGTTTAATGATGTAACTAAGCCTTGGTAATCTAGTAGCACCATCTTCTTTCATTAAATGATATCGAAATTCATCAAGACCATTTAGAACATTTTCATCTAAATAGAGTCTAGGGGTTACCGATGTTTCTAGACTGGGATTGACAGTTTTGATATCTTTTTCCATTTCTTGACGCAAATTCTGCCATTTAGCAATGGAGTAATTTTTTGTATTTCTATATGCTTCTTCAATAATACTTCCGATAGAAGCTTTTAAAACGATATTGAAAGAAACACCATTTAATTCATCGTAATGATTTGATAGAAGTGTTTGTTCTAGGGTGTTTAGAAAATTATCCTGATTTAGTTCTTTGATTTTACGCTCTTTTTTTTGAATAAGCTCATCTATCCATACTTTGGCTTCGTATGCAAGACGAACACTTTTATATACTCTGACCACAAATCCTCCTTTTTAAAATTCATTAGAAAATCTTATTGTATCCATATTTTTAATTTCCTTATAGAAATTGAAATCTTTTTGATCTAACTTATCACAGATTTGTTTAATGATAAATTTACCACGTTCTTCAATTCGCTCATTGACTTTTTTGAGGAAAATTGGGAAATCTTTTTCTTTAGGTAAGTTATTGTTATCATGGTTATACCAAAATAACTGAACACTATAATCAGTATTAACATAAGGTTGAAGGTAGTACTTTTTGATGAAGTTTGGCCATGCTTCCGGAGATAAAATGTTTAAAAATTCTTGAAGTGACATTAAAGTAATGTCCCAGTAGTCAGATAGGCACATGCCTCGACCACAATTCATCCAGTTAGGTAATACAGTGAAGTTTCCAATTGTGTGAGTTGATTTTGCAAATAAATTAAAATCCTTTAAATTATTTTGAACAATTTCAAATTTTAAATTATTTTTATTTTCGTAAAGAGTAGAAGTTGGAATAGATCTTCTTGTTATGCCGATTTCGGTTGATACTTCAGAAAAATTTGAACTATTTCTAATTGCTTCGTTAAAAGTGGTAATAAAGGAGTTCATTGCTTCCCCTCTAATAATATCCTCACTAGTGTTCTGCCAACCTAAAATTTGATATAGATGTAGTGCTTCTTTGTCACAATCTGCATACATGCCACTTTTACCAGTAATACAAAATTCAGTTCTATCTGTTAAGTTATAGGACTTATATTTTAAAATATTATGTAAATTGTTCTTTGTTAAATCGTTAGAATAACAATTTTTAAAATCCCATTCCCATGGTTTGATATTATTTTCATCACAATATCTCAACCAATCAATAACTTCTTGATGTTCCATAAGCTTTTCCTTTCGGCCTTATTAAAGTTAAGTTTTGATAATCTTAAGCAACTGTTTGAAGAGTATTTTTATTTTATGATGATCTAGTGCTTACAGCGTAAATGTATGCTAAATAATTTGCAAAATCGCCCTGACGTTGTCGATCATCCGTAATTTTGTCAAACCAGCTAGTATTTCCTCCTGTAGATTCGATTTCGCTTTTTAGTGCATTTAATTGTATGATGAAAGCATTATGAGCAGAAGTTCTTAGCTCCCCATGCTTGCCTTGTCTTTCTTTTGATAATGTTGCAGATTTGACACGAATTTCAGTATACTCTGCAGCTAACTCAATCAACATTGTCCAGTCATCAAGGAAAATTGGATCTTTTATGTCAAATGAACTAATTAGTTCATTATAGATTTTATGTGCATCTTCAAAAGTCAAAGCAGTTTTCTCTTGAAGAAAATCGGAATAAGTGTAAATTTCCATAAAGGGCCTCCACGAAAATATTTTTTGTCTAACTACGACTATACTTTTATTATAATCCTATCTAAAAATAATGTCAAGGATTTTTGTAAGTTTTTTAGAAAAAATTTTTTTATAAGTGGCTTTATAAGTGATATCACTTATGAAATAATAAAGGAGGTTTGGCAAAAACTCAATTTTAGTAAAAAATGGAGTAAATCTTCCTACAATAAAACGCATAGTATCAAGGTTTTTCAACGCCTGATATTATACATTTTTGATTTTAAAGACTTTTTGCTCAGACTTTATTTTATCAATGAGATGTTATCTTTGAAATTATTCAATATGTTTTCTAGTATATTATAATTTATGGGAGCAACTATATCGTGCAAATTTTGTTTTAATTCCTCTATTGCTTCCATGGTAGATAAATTTTTATCTGTATTTATCTTTCCTGTTTTATTTAATATAATAGCTCCTTTTAACATAAATTTAACAGCAACTCCGATGGTTACACTTCTAGTAGTTGTAAAATTTGGTAATAGTATTTTTAACTCCCTAATGCCCTTTTCAACCTCATCACTTATTTGTACTTTTACATTAGTTCCGTAGCCTTTTTGATATTCTAAATATTCTAATGATATTGTTTCTGTATCATTAATGATAGATGTCCAATTGCTAATAACTTTAGTTTCTTTGAAAGCTCTAGTGAGTATTTGACTACGCGTGAGTTCAATTTTAGAATTATTTGAATACATTTTTTTCAATTTTTCAAAATAAAAAATAGCTTCACTTGATACTCTAACTTGAAATTCCACTTATAAATTCTCCTTTATAGTAATTGTGTAGTTTATTATAATTAAAAATGGATTTGTTTTAGGGAAAAGTACAAAAGATAATGCATGTTATCAATAAACAATTCAGTTTCTATAGTAATAGTACATTGCGACTTCTAAAATATCGCTAGAAATCAACTTGGCCTTCTCAACCGATTTGTTCAAATTTTATTTTATTCCACTATAAGTACCTAAGGAAGTTAAATGTTTATCAAGAACCTCAAGTAATGTGGCTAACTTTTACTTTTCTCTATATGTATTGTATAGGTAAACGATTATTGTTAGAATCTGTTATTGTAAAATGTTTTGTTAAATGTAACGTTTGATCGAGTTGAATATTTCCAGCAACAAACATGTCATTTTCTTTTTTTATAATACCAAAACAAGCTATCCATTCTCCTTGTGTAGAAATTGGAATCATATCACTGTTAAAATAGAGAGAATATGTCTTAATGCTTTGTTTTGGGCGAGGATCAGGTATAACTAAAACATTGTTGCTAAAAATAAAATCAAAACTATTTCCTGAATCAATATAAGCATCTATTACTGGGAAGACAAAATCGGAATTTGAATAATCTAAAGTTATATTTCTCGCCACTACCTTTTCTTTTTGAATTTGGTAGACTAAAACATTAGGGGCGTTAAAAAAGAATATTGATGCCATAAGTTCTCCTTTTAATTCTAGAATGTCATTCAGTTTATTTACTCAACTTTAATGAGAAGTTAGTCTAGTCTGTTGTAATAACCACACCGAATTCATGGTCAGTAATGGCTTTAGTAGGAAAATAATCAATCCCATCTTGATTGATATCAAAATTAGCCAATACATAATCTCCTGGAGTATTACATCCTTCATGAGACCAAATTTTATGGATTTTATGGATAGGATTTTCTAATAAATTATCTAGTGCTTTATTATTCTTGAAGTTCACGGTATTAAAATCTCCAATGAGCAACAACTTGTTGTTCTTGAATTCTTGTACAAAATTATTGATTTCCTTCCAGAAACTCTCAACATCGCCACTTGGTGGAACATGTGTACCGTAAATTACTAAATCATTTACTTGTATTGCATATGCTCTGCCATTACGCAAATGGCCTGTCGAAATATCTTTGTCTCCTAGACCGTTTTTAACAAAGAATACTGTCATAGATGGACGTGTTTTTGGTTGTACTGATTTTAGAATATAACCTTTCTTACGCATCAGGGGTACAAAAATATCTTGACATTCTGTAGAATTTATATCATATTCTTGTATGATAATAATATCAGGTTTGTATTCATCAATTTTACTGATAAAAGAATTTATTGTTTCCTTTTTATCCAGCTTGTCCCATTCTTGAATATATTTGTCATTTCCAAGTTTGTTTTTAAAATCTTCACGATGGTTTTCGGGGCCACCAAAGTCATTAATATTAATGTTTAGTATTTTCATATTCTGATTTCCTTTTTAATTTTAGCTTTTTCAATAGTTGAATGTGTTAAGGAGGCATAATAAACACGAACTTCTTAAGTAAATAATGATTTGTTAGGTAATGATACATATGTAATCCAAAAATATATTTTGTAATTCAATTTTATCAAGAAACTAGATATTTGTCAACCTTAATTATTGGGGAAAATAAAAGGAATATTTTAATCTTTCTATTCCAACAATGTAGTAGAAGGTGGTTAGCATTTTGGTGTTTAATTTACTACTTATATAAAACGTACCATCTTTACTTTTTTGAAAGTAGAGATGGTACGCTTGGTTTATTGATTTAGTCATTGATTTTTTGTGCTATAGGCCAAATTGTTGATATACCTGACTCATATTTGTTTATTTTGTAGAATAATTTGCCCTATTTAGATAAAATTATTTGAAAATAGATAAAAATCAACTTAATGTTTTACAGATAGATATTGCTTAAACAAAGGTATTTGAATTAATTTAATTTTTCAGTTAGCCAAACCAGGTCTTAAGAAAGCTCGTAAAGCTAGCCAGTTCTCTAAACGTTAAGAAACGGCTACAATACAGCATTTATCAACACTTCATGGTTCACACCATGGGGTGTTTTTTGATGTTTTTTTAGCAAAATTCACACCATTACTTTTTAAGGTTACGGTAGGCAAATTCACCAACGGCCATAGGAACTACATTAGAAGTGTTGACATAAATCTGAGTTGTACCTGTATCGCTATGTGTTAGAGCTTCTGAAATGTCCTCTAGTGATGTGCCAAATTGTTTGGCAAGAGTTGCACCCGTATGACGTAATTTATGAGGTGTAGCGTGTGTTAGTTCTGGATGACGTGAGGTAGTCAGAGTGTAGTGGACCGTTAACATTGCTCTTCATATCGATATAAGTAAAGACATACTGTTCATCAGATTGGATAATTCCAAATTTTGCTAGTTCTCTTTTTTGTTGCTTTTCCCATGACTGAAGTAAATCAGTTAGTTCAACAGGAATTCGGGAAATTGTTTTTTATTTCCTTAGGTTGGTATTAGTAATAGACTTCCTGCGAAACAAAAATATGATACAATAAAACTATGAATTATGAATCAAGTAAAGTATTAAGTGATGCACGATTTAAGCGCCTTGTTGGTGTTCAGCGCACTACTTTTGAAGAGATGTTAGCTGTGTTAAAAACAGCTTATCAACGTAAACACGCGAAAGGTGGACGAACCCCTAAGTTAAGCCTAGATGACCTCCTCATGGCTACTCTTCAATATATGCGAGAATACCGCACTTATGAACAAATTGCGGCTGATTTTGGCATTCACGAAAGCAACTTAATTCGTCGGAGTCAATGGGTTGAAGAAACTCTTGTTCAAAATGGTTTTACGATTTCAAAAACTCATCTTAGTGCTGAGGATACGGTGATTGTGGATGCAACAGAGGTAAAAATCAATCGTCCTAAAAAAATCAACTAGCCAATTATTCTGGTAAAAAGAAATATCATGCTATGAAGGCTCAAGCGATTGTCACAAGCCAAGGGAGAATTGTTTCTTTGGATATTGCAGTGAACTATTGCCACGATATGAAGTTGTTCAAAATGAGTCGCAGAAACATCGGACAAGCTGGTAAAATCTTAGCAGACAGTGGTTATCAAGGGATCATGAAGATGTATTCACAAACGCAAACTCCGAGGAAATCAAGTAAACTTAAGCCACTAACTCTTAAAGATAAATCCTATAATCATGTGCTATCTAAAGAGAGAATCAAGGTTGAGAATATTTTTGCCAAAGTAAAAACGTTTAAAATATTTTCAACAACCTATCGAAATCGACGCAAACGGTTTGGATTACGAATGAATTTGATTGCTGGCATTATCAACCGTGAACTAGGATTTTAGTTTCGCAGGAAGTCTAATAAAAGCCATTAATTATATATCAAATACAATCTATACTACTTATCAGTTAGTAAAAGATTTAAAAGATTTGACTAGTGAAACGATTGCTAGCGAGGTTCAGGATATGAGTGAAGAGCTACTCAAAAGAGATATTGCAATTGATAGTAGCCTAGTTCATTATGATGACGGTCTTCTTTTGGGAAGTTTAATCAATATTGAGGATAGCCAAGGAACACGACGAGTGTTATCTAATTTATCATATGAACTAACGCTTATGCATTTTTCACAGTTTCATCAAGGTTATGAGGTAGTTGGTATTTTACAATCTTTGCGACAAAAGTAATTGAGTTATTTATTAAGCAAATTATGATGATTGGAGTAATTGTGCTGAGAAATAATATAAAACGCAATCAACTTTTAAATTGATTGCGTTCTGTTTAGTTTTATTCTTTTCCATAAAGGTAACGACTAGCAATTAACCAAGTAGCAATATACATTATCACGTTAACCAAAAATGCGATAACGATGACTATATTCCAATCATGGGATAAATTAGTAGTTACAATCCCCATAATTGTTGTACCAAAAAGTCCACCAATCTGTTTGTTAGCGTTTAGAGTTGCACCAGCAATTCCAGATAATTCTTGACCAGCAGCTTCCATAAGAATGGTTGTAGTTGCTGGAGTTAACACTCCGATACCTAGACTCATTAAAGAAAATAAAGGAATTAGGATGTATAGTTGAATTTCATGAAAAAGAACTCCAATTCCAAAAATTCCTGCTGCTCCTACAATGGCAAAAATAATTGAGACAGTAGCGAGGCTTCCCACGGAAAATCGTTTTACAGCACGTGCGTAAAATAAATTACCAATAATTAAGACAATCATTCCTGGTAGAATGAGGAGTCCAGAAACCATTGAGGAAAGGTTTAAATAAGTTTGAAAATAGAGTCCTAGCACCAAAACAATGCCATATAGTGAAATGTTAATTACTAAACCTAATAGATTAGAGACAATAAACTTAGCATTTTTTAATAGTTGGTGGGGAACAATAGGTGCTTTACTTTTTTTATCGTGGACTACTAAACCAATAGCAAATAATATAAATAGGAGAAGAAACAATAAAAGATTTGAGTTACTATAACCATATTGATTCCCTTCAACAAGGTAAATAACTAGACTTCCGATAGTTGTAACCAGAAATATATTACTAAAGATGTCAATTCTGGTCTTTAGATTGGCAATATTATTTTTCACGAGAAGTAATATTGAAATTACTGTCAAAATTCCAAATGGAATATTGACCAAGAAAATACCCCTCCATCCGAAGTAGTTAATTATTAGTCCACCAATAAAAGAACCAGTACCGGTTGCAACAGAAATAATTGCTGTCCAGATTCCTAACATACGTGCTCTTTTAGTAGAATCGGGGTATGAAATGAATAAAAGTGCTAATGAACTTGGCATAAACAAAGAAGCACCGAAACCTTGAATGAATCTAAGTATAATTAATGTTTCAATATTTGGTGAAAAAGAGCACCCAAACGAGGATAGTGTAAAAATTGTCATTCCAATTAATAAAATTCGTTTAGCACCATATTTTGTTGTTAGATTTCCTGAAAGTAGGAGTAAAGACCCTAAAGCTAGTGTATAGGCGTTAATAATCCAAATGGATTGCTCTAATGAGACGCTCATAGCTGTTTCAATATGGGGAACAGCAAGAACCACTCCGGTTGTATCTAGGACCGCCATAATGTATCCTAGTGAAAGAATAAAAAGTAGATAAGCTGGCGCTTTTGTATTTGTTTTTTTCATCAATCTTCCTCCGTTATTTCATCAAACCAATTTTCATTTATCAATAGAGGACGACCAAAAGCAAGTAAATCAAACCCTCCTTCTTTAAAATCAGAAACTAAATTATTCGAGTAAAAAATTTGTGCCTTTTTCCTTTGTAAATGAAGATATGACATTTTAGGTTGTGATGTTATTTCTGTAATAAGTGTTGGAATATCTTTGTATAGAATTTCAGGTGAACCTATGCCTCCAGTTGTTATTGTAGGCTTATTTGCAATTTTTTTCACCCAGTATGATAAATTGCCTGATTTTCCAGTGACAGCAGAATCTGTATAGTTTATTTCAGAGCAGTCAAAGATATCAACACCTGCAATTGAAATTGGTATTATGATTTGTTTTAATTCCTCTAAAGTTTTTGCTAATTTTGCAGTAGGATCATAACTTTTAAAATTTGATAGGCGAATGAAAATCGGAAAATTGTCCCCAACAACTTTTCTACATTCCTTAATAACTCTTTCTGCAAAGTAAGTTCTATTTTTAAAACCAAACTCATCAGTTCTCTGGTTGGTCTCTGCTGTTAAAAAATCATGAATTAAACTACCGTGTGCAGCATGAATATCAACTCCATCAAAACCAGATATTTGAGCTTTTCTGGCGGCTTCAGCAAATTTTTGGACAATAAGGTTAATTTCTTCAACTGATAAAGGTGACCCCACTTTCTTTTTTCCAATGTATCCAGATGGAGTAGAGACCTTAAGAGATAAATCAGTTTTTGAAAATGCTCTTGAACTCCCACTATGCCAAAGCTCAGCAATAGCCTTACTTTTTTCTTGGTGAATTGCCTTGGTTACTTGTTTCCATACCTCAATATAACGACTGGTTGAAATATTTGGTATATTTTCATTGTTAGTAGCAGTTTCATGCTCAATATTTATAGCGCCTATAATAAATAGCCCTACATTTTTTGCTCTTCGCTTATAGAACTCGGCAATTTCTGGTTTGGGAACACCACTTTCTACAAATCCTGTTGGAACTGGATTCATTACAATCCGATTTCTTAAAGATAGTTGGGATGTCTCAAACTTGGAAAAGAGGATATTTCTCAAATCTTTATCCATATTATTTACCCTCCTGAACGATATTATAGTTTTGCGCTTCCTTTTTTGCTAAAGAAACTGCTTGTTCAATACTTATTACAGGTTTTAGTTGATAAATTTCTGAAATCTTCTGGAGTCTTTCCTCGATAGTACCGCCCACGATATGGTAAGGAATTTTTAATTCATCCAGTGTTATTAATAGCAAATCGTTTGAGCGTTTTCTAAATAATTCTGACACAGGACGATGGCCATCTGGAGCTAAAGGAAATTCAATAGGCAAATGTACAAATGATTCATAAGTTTCTTTAGCATAGTCTTTTGCAACAGACCCAAAATTTTTCATAACTTCTCTAAGATATTTGAGGTCATCAGTTAAAATAATATTTCCTTTATCTGTCTCTTGGTTGGGATTCATTCCTAATTCGGTTCTCACCATACCGTATACCCATTCATGTAAAGAGGAGCCATCAGAAACAAAAGAGTCAAGATGAGACTCCCTAACTGCTCGCTCCATTAGACGACGAATTCCTAATTGAACCAGCTCAGGACCAGTGGCGTCTTCTAATCTTTTTCCGGGTAAAGCTATGGGAAGAATCTCTCTCATAGTTTTTGCGTGTGTACGTGGTAAACCAGTATAAAAAGCTAGTGCTAAAGTTGTTGTCGTTTTTCCTGTCGAATAAGTTCCTGAAATTGCTATTTTCATATTAGTCCTCTTTCTATTTATCTTATAGCTCTTGAGCCACGGAATATATCAATGTTGACTCTCCAAGTTTTGAAATCATATCACTAACTCGAACATTCTTTCCTTTTAAAGGTACTATTTTAGTTTTTAGAACTTGAACTTTAATGTTGCCTTCACTTAACTGTGAATCGTTTGAAAGGTTGCGTAGGATTTTAATTTTACGCATTATCAATGTTTTCGAAAATTCTCTAGGGGTTCTGTCCAAATATGAATGTAACACTTCCGTAAGTTCAGCTGTTACAATTATATGGTCTAAGATAGATGGTAATCTCTTTTTCAAGAGATGTGCTGATTCAATACCACTAAATTTATCTGAATAGGAAAAAGAAGTAGTAGCTGAAATAGAATTTAATTCTGTTTTCACCGAAATATCAGTTAGTTTGGTATCAACTGTTTTAAAGTTTGAAAAATAGTAATCTTCTCCAGAATTTATTTTAAGTTGTTTTGAGTCATCAAATAAATCGACAACTAATTCAACCGAAAACGAAGCTATCCTTCCCTTGAAGGATAGCTTATCATCAGATGATAAGCTCAATTTTGCTGTAACATTTTTCAAATCTTCTACAAGAGATTTTCCTGCTTTTACCGAGAAACTAGAAATTAGAGCATTATTGATTGTGTCCTCTTCTATGACTAATTCTTCTCTAAGAAAATCGCTGACTAGTTTCACAGCAAGTACAATAGAATCTAAAGAGCTAAAATATGGTTTTATTGACTCAATATTTTTCTTAGTTGATCAACTCTTCGGATAGTTAATTTCAAATACTGACTCAATTCCTTCAAAAGTAATATGTTTAACTTTCTGAAAATATTTTACTTGTGTATATCCATTACCAAAGTATATTCCATCAGGACTGCCGAGAATATCTTCAATACGGTCAAACTTAGTTATAATGTCCATAGTAATTTCTCCCTTCAAGTGATATAATTAATTTATCATGTAATTATTTATAAAACAAGAAGGGAAAAAAAGTATAGTAACTATCAAAAAAGGAGGAAATGAATGGAGACTTGCAAGATGCAACCTTTGAAAAAATCAATTTGTCCAGCAAGAAGGGTCTTGAATTTACTAAAGGGTAAATTTACTCTTGAGATTTTATCTGAAATTATTAATGGTAATATACATTATGGTAGTCTTTTGCGTAGTGTAGAAGGTATTAATCCTAGAATATTAGCTCAACGGTTACATGATTTCGAGCAAGAAGGTATTTTATCAAGAAAAGTTTTACCGACATCGCCTCCACAGGTTGAATATAAAATGACAAAAAAAGGTATTGCTCTAAGAAGTATCGTTGAAGAAATGAAAAAATGGGAGCAAACTTATAGAAATTAGATTGAATTTACATAATTTATTATTAATATTTTTCTATAAAATAGAAAATGTAATTCTGAAAGATTTGGTAATCTTGTTAATCAAAGCAACGTAAAAACCTAGTTCAAATGTGTGACTAGGATTTTTTGGCTCTATAATTTTTGTCGTGGGTAAGACCATAGGTAAAAACAGGCAAAATAAAAAATCATCTAAATAGTGGTGTGAACTTTTCGGTACATTCTAGCTCATTTTTTTGATTTTTTGGGGTGAAATTCACACCATTCAACTGAAATTTATTCAAATTAGATGAAATTCTGTTTTCTGAAAAAGTTGGAAAACATTGATTTTAAGCATTTACTGAAGGTTATTCAAATCATAGTTTTTCCAACCAGGTCTTAAGAAAGCTCGTAAAGCATCACAATTTAGTAAACGTTAATCAATCCGATTATATCAACGTTTCAAAGCACTCAAAGGTTTGCCCTATGGGTGCTTTTTTCTGTACTTTCTACAAAAATTTGCCCTAAAATTTGCCCTAAAATTACCCTACTTGTTTTTAAGATGTTGGTAGGCAACTTGTCCAGCAGATAATGGAACTATGTTTGAAGCATTAACATAAGTTTTAGTTGTAATTGTATCGCTATGTGTTAGAGCTTCTGAAATGTCCTCTAGTGATGTGCCAAATTGTTTGGCAAGAGTTGCACCCGTATGACGTAATTTATGAGGTGTAGCGTGTGTTAGTTCTGGATGACGTGAGGTAGTCAGAGTGTAGTGGACCGTTAACATTGCTCTTCATATCGATATAAGTAAAGACATACTGTTCATCGGATTGGATAATTCCAAACCTTGATAGTTCAGCATTTTGATGTTTTTTCCATATATTTTGTTAGGATTTGGGTAGAATCATTGATAACAGACTGTTACAAATCTAGTTAGCTGTATGATTTATGATTATCTACTTTTCTAGTAACCAATCTATGATATTTTTCTTCTCAATTCCATTGTAATTGGCTGTTGGCTGAATCGTATCCATTGTTAATAGATACTTGGGGAATTGATCTTTAATGGCTTCTAGTGGTCTAAGTTCTCTGTCTAGTCTTTCTGGAGCAAGTGTTGTTTCACTGACTTGATAATAAGCGTAGTGGCCAAGATCAGTTACAACAACAAAATCAACCTCATATTTATCTAAATTACCAACATATACCTGTGAATATCTACGTCTCAATTCCAAATAGACAATATTTTCCAAGATATGCCCAATATCTTCTTTGTGGTCTGGTAATAGGAGATGTCGTAAACCTAAATCAACGGGATAATATTTTTCTAAGCGTTGCAATAATGCTCTGCCTTTTACATCAAAACGTGGAACGGAATAAAAAAGTAAACTGTCTGTCAAAGTCGTCAAATAATTTTCCAAAGTATTATGGGATATTGAAACATTTTGGCTGACTAGGGTATTGCGAATTTTATTTGTTGATATTAAGCTACCTGTACTACTGAGAAGGGTTCGGACAATGCGCTCAATAATAGTAGGATTTGGATTTCCTAATCTAGTGACAATATCATTTAACAGTATGGAGTTATATATTCCTCTTAGATAGTCAATTTTTTCAGCGTAAGATGATGTTTGCAATAAGTAAGGGAAAGCACTAAAGAGATAATTGTTAAAAATTTCTGTTGTATTCAGATTCTCTGAGAGAGCTTGACCTGATAGGTATTCTTCAAATGACAATGGAAGAATACCTATCTCAACATAACGCCCAGTCAAATTTGTAGCTAATTGGCTGCTCATAAAGTAGGCGTTTGATCCAGTCAAATAGAGGTCAACATTTGGCAAGATGAATAGACTATCTGCTACTAGCTCAAATTTTTCAACATGTTGAATTTCATCTAAAAAGATATAGTATGTTTTTTCCTCAACTAATCTTTCTTTTATATAAGCGAATAATGTTTGAAAATCTCGCAGGTCATAATAACTCAGATCTTCAAAATTGATGGATATGATTTGATCCTCGTCTACTCCAGCTGCTAGTAACTCCTCTTTATAGAGTTGAAAGAGAACAGATTTACCAGCTCGTCTAACTCCACTCACAACTTTGATGATTTGTCGGTCACGATGTCTTCTTAAAAAATCTAAATAATGTGGTCTTTTAATATAGTTCATAAATAGATACCTCAAAGATAGTATAATACAAATAGAAATTATTTTCAAATATTTAGAAATAATATTTAATTTGTTCAATTATTTCTAAGTATTTAGAAATAGTGTTTTTCTGCAATTAAAAAATAGTCCATTTTGGTATGGCATGATAGTAAATCTTGTGAGGTTTTGTAGCAAGTATTCAAATAAAAAGCGCATACTATCAGGAATGTAAAAGCTTGATAGTATACGTTTTATCCTAGAAATATTTACTGGCTGTTTTTCTCAAACTGACTTTTTAAGAAGTTACCTTATCAGCAATTTCAAATAAGTTTATGGAGCTATCTTTGGAAAAACTGTAGAATTTCAAAAATTACTACAGACCTTGAATTTTACTTATCATTTCAATGATTTAGATTGCTTACATTTTGTTTTGATAAGTTTTACGGTAATCTCCAGGAGAAAGTCCAGTCCTTTGTTTAAAAATTTTAGTAAAGTAAGAATAATTATCATACCCTACTTGACAAGATACTTGTGATATCGAGATATTTGTTTGAGATAGGAGAGATTTAGCAGCATTAATGCGCTTATCCGTTATATATTTAACAAGAGTTTCTCCAGTTTCTTTTTTAAAAATTCTAGCTAAATGATCTGCGCTGAGATAAACCATATCTGCTAATATAGAACGATTTATATCTTCATAGTAGTGATGATCTATGTATTCGACGATGCGTTGAATACTATTTTTTTGGTTTTCAATGTTTGTTGCAAATTTCTTAGCATGTGACCAGTAATAATCAAAGTAATCCTGAAAAGATTCAATTGAATGAAAGCGTCGTTGGAATAAGAAATCATGAGTGCTGTTTTGGAATAATTTATGTGCCGAAATTCCTTTTTGATCTAGATATATTCCTATTTGTTGAGTCCAATCTAGTAAAATTTGTTGTAGTGTGAAAGTAGGAATTTGAGAATTATAGGCAAGTGAATTAATTTTTTCTCTTAATTCGTATTCACTTAAGCTATCTAAAAAAGTAATTGAAAGAGTTTCTGTTTTAAAGGAAGTTGGAAAACTATGTGGAACACATGTAATAGTATCCCAATAAGAAACATATTGTTCATTATAAGTGTAGAGTTCTTTAGTATGAAATAAAACATCGGATATTTTATGGCAACTCTTATATATAATGTTGGAGCATTTACTAAAGTTATTAGAAATTTGAGAATGAATCTCACATGCTAATTTGTCACTACGTTTTGATGAGTCTACTCTAAAAAGACAAACATATTGATCAACCTGGCTTTCCATCTTAAACAAACTTATCAGTTTATAAGAAGGTTGTGAAATTCTTTGAAGTTCTCTTTTTAGTTGAGAAGTCCATGATGGAGTTTCTGCAGAATAATCTTCTTCATTAAGATTGATTGTTAAAACTGCAAGAAAAAAATACTGGTGTTTTTGAAGAATAAAATCTTGTTTGCTTGCTATATTTTCTAGCTCATCAATGCGAGAAATTTGAGGTTTTCTAAGGTAATCATACCAGAAATTATCTTCTATTTGTAAAAGTGCATCATTTTTTCCGTTTAAGTTATGATTCTCAATTTTACTAATGGCTTTTTGAATAATAAATTCTAATTTTTCAAAGTTAATGGGTTTTAGATAGTATTCGAAGCTTTGCAATTCAATTGCTTTTTGAGCATAGTTGAAGTCGGCGTAATTGGTTAAAAAAATTGTTTTTATATCATATTTTTCATTTCTAATCCAAGATAAGAGTTCGAGGCCGCTACCTTGAGGCATTTCTATATCGCTTATCATGAGATCAATAGGATGCTCTCTAATAATATTTTGAGCTTGAGTGAGGCTATAGGCAACATAAACAATGTCAATGTGTAGTTTATCCCAATTTATTTTCTCTCGTAAAGCTTCAATGATAAAACGATCGTCATCAACTAATAAGATGTTCATTATAACCTCCGTCTATAATCTTGTATGGAATGAGTAAAAGAATTTTAGCCCCACCTTCTTCATTATTTTCAAATGCAATACTATAGTCATTAGGATAGAGAAGATTTAAACGTTCGATGGTGTTTGTGATCCCAATATGATGTCCATCTTCTGTTATTAGAGACTGTTTCTGATTTAGTTTTGATAAAATTTCTTCAGAGAAACCTGGACCATTATCCTCGATACAAATCTGAATATAATCTGAGTTCTCAGTTTTTACTTTTTTTATCGATAGCAAAATTGTAAATAAATCCTGAAATGAAAAACCGTGTTTGATTGTGTTTTCAATAAATGTTTGTAACAGTAACGATGGAACAAGAGTATTTTGTAGGTCATCATTGTAGTTTAGTGAAAAGTAGATGCTATTTCCATATCGAATTCGTTGTATTTCTAAATAATCTTTAATATGCTGAACTTCATCTTTAAGTTCTGAAAAATCTTGATTAGCCATAAATAAATGACGGAGATAATTTGAAGTTAGGATAGTTAACTCTTCAATTTCCTTATAGTTTTTTGTTTGAAGCATACTATGAATCATTGATAACATATTTAAGTAGAAATGCGGACGAATTTGGTTCTTAAGATAATTAAGTTCAATCTTCTTAAGTTCTAGTTGTGAATGGTATTCCCGTATTTTTAATTCTTGCATGTCAAATATTACTTTATTAAGTTTATCATTTGCCTTATCAATTTCTAGTATACCTTCAGATATAAAAAATTCAGAAGGGGGGATGGAGTCTCCGAGTTGAGAGAGTCGTTTAGTGAGTCTTGTTATTGGTTTAATCATCCATTGACGAATATACAGGATAATGATGATTGATAAAATGGTGATAATGATAGGAACGGCTGATAAAAATACTTCTAAGAGTGTGATATTTCTAAAGACTTCGGCATAATCGACTAAAACATAAATATCGAAAGGTAAATGCGTTTTTTCATTTTGAGCATGGATTAGATAGTTTTCGGAGGGTATATTGTTAGGCTCTTTTAGGGAAAGTTTACCATTATTTCCAATATTGAGTTTTCTTAGAGGTTTTAGGATATCTTCTGAAGATATGACGGCATAAATGATTTTTCCTTCGTAATGAACAGATTTAACTAAGTATTCGCTGTTTTTAGTAGTTACATTTTTCCATTTACGGTCACTTATATCACTACGCAATGATTTTAGATTTGATTTTAACAGTAGATAATCTTCATATGGAATATAAAGATTGGAGACATTTATAAAATGATCAGTACTATCGGTTTCTAATAAGAATGTCATATGAGTTTCATTTTGATATTCAAACTCTGTAAAGCTAGTTTGAACTTTTTTAAGATTTTCTTGATACTCAAGAAACGTTTGTACATGATTTAATTTCTCTAAAGATTCATTATGCGTTATTGTTGAGTACATAAAGCGTTCTACAGAATGCAATTTCTCATTAACAGAATCAGCATAAATTTCAATTGAACTACGTAGGTGTACTATATTTTGGTTTTTAATAAAATTTCTGGTTATGTTACTCATAGCAATATTGATTAAAATATTTATCAATAGTAGTACAAGTAGGAGTTTAAAGAAAAAATGAATGGAATGTTTTTTTGATAAGTCGTGATTTAATTTCATATACTATTCTCCTCTTAAAATTATAGCACTTTGAAAATACGATATCATGTAACAAAACAGATATGTTTTATCAAGATGTCGGAAAAGTAATAGTTTTTAAAATTAAAAAACTGAAAAATTGATAAACCTAGTCCAAAAAGTTCTATTAAGGGAATTCTATATGGTGTAAAATAATCGTAGAAAATCAGATAGGAGGAAAAACATGAAAGTAGCATCTCAACTTCATAAAATAAAATTAAAGCATAGTATTCCGTTATATATATTACTTTTTCCTTCAATATTGCTATTAATTTTATTTTCCTATATTCCCATGTTGGGACTAATTATTGCATTTAAAGACTATTCACCAGCCAATGGTATCTTTGCTAGTCAGTGGGTAGGATTTAAGTACTTTACTCAATTTTTCTCATCATTCCAATTCGGGACAACTATGTTCAATACATTAAAAATTTCACTTTATAGTATTGTAGTAGGATTCCCCTTGCCTATTATACTAGCTATCATTAGTAATCAGTTAAGAGTTGGGAAATTTAGAAAAATATTTCAAGTGACAACTTACTTACCCCATTTTATCTCTACAATGGTTATGTGTGGGATGATTATCTTATTTTTATCTCCTACTAGTGGTTTGTTAGCGAATGTATTTAAGTCTGTTGGAATTACTATTCCAGATTTTTTATCAAAACCTACTAATTTTGCAGGTGTTTATGTTTGGAGTGATGTATGGCAACATATTGGTTGGGATAGTATTATTTATCTAGCAGCGCTTTCTGCAATTGATCCTACATATTATGAGGCTGCAACTATGGATGGTGCCTCTAGGTTACAAAAAATTCGGCATATAGAATTACCATTACTTTTGCCGACTGCTATGATTCTATTAATATTAAGAGCAGGTAGTTTATTAAGTGTAGGTTTTGAGAAAGTGTTACTACTACAGAATCCTCTTAATTTAGCAGGAAGTGAGATAATTTCGACCTATGTTTATAAAGTTGGTATGGTGAACTTTCAGTATAGTTATTCGACAGCTATAGGGTTATTTAACACGGTAGTCAATCTAATAATTTTGTTATCTGTCAACTGGTTCTCAAAAAGATATACTAGAACGGGTCTTTTTTAAAGGAAGGAGTGCTTAAGGTGAGATGGTTTCATAAATCAAGAAAAACAAACTCTGAATTATTATTTGATATAGTTACCTATGGTTTAGCAATTTTCCTTATCCTGTTAATTGTTTATCCGTTATGGTTTGTAGTGATTGCATCTTTTAGTAATCCTTCAGATGTTGCAAACGGGAAGGTATGGTTTATTCCAAGAGAATGGAAATTAGATGGATATTTACGTCTTATTCAACAACCTTTATTTTTACGTAGCTATTTAAATACAATTTTATATACTGTTGTTGGTACCTTAGTTGCTTTAGTAGTCAATATTCCAGCTGGTTATGCTTTATCTAGAAAAGAATTAGTTGGTAGAAAATGGATGAGTATTCTATACATAATCCCTATGTTTGTATCAGGTGGCTTGATTCCTACCTACTTAACAGTAAAGAATGTAGGCTTGATTGATACATTTTGGGTAATGGTAATACCTTTTGCGGTTTCATCATACAATATTATTGTTGCTAGAACTTTCTTTAATAATAGTATTCCAGACGGGATGTGGGAGGCTGCGCAAATTGATGGATGTGGTACAATTCGTTATTTTATTAAGATAGTCGTTCCTTTATCAAAAGCTATTATAGCAGTTATTGGACTTTGGACTGCAGTTGGTATTTGGAATTCGTGGTTTAATGCTTTAATTTATTTAACGAATGAAAATTTACAACCATTGCAATTAATTTTACGACGTTTACTAATTAGTAATCAAATGTTACAATCGCAAGCAACAGGAGAAGTTGCATCAGATCTTCGTATCAAAGCTGATATGATGAAATATGCAGCAATTGTTATTTCAACCGCTCCGATAATGTTGCTATATCCCTTTGTTCAAAAATATTTTAATCAAGGCGTAATGATTGGCGCCTTGAAAGAATAGGAGAAAAACATGAAAAATAAATCATTTACATATTTGTTCTTAGGAACAGTTACACTTGCTGGCTTAACAGCCTGTGCAAATTCTAATAATGCGAATAAGGATGATAAGTCTGGAGAAGATTCTTATAAAATCACAACTGTTCGTTGGTCTGACTGGGGGGAAGATTATCATAAAGGTTTTCTAACTGATTCTGCCAAAGAATCAGGTATCGATGTTAAATGGGATACACTTGTAGCTGCAGATTGGGCAGATAAGAAATCTGTGTTGGTTGCTAGTGGAGATTTACCAGATGCATTTTTAGGTTCAAATGCTTTTACAGATTCAGAAATTGCTCAGAACCAATCTTTATTTATTCCATTGGAAGATTTAATCAAAGAAAACATGCCAAATTTAACTAAGGCTATGGAAAAAGAGCCTAAGATTAAAGCTATGATTACTTCACCAGATGGTCATATCTACAGCCTACCTAAAAAATTACCGATGCGTCCTACTGTAGCTAATCAGCTATTTATTAATAAAAAGTGGCTGGATAATTTAGGATTAAAGGTTCCAGAAACTTATGATGATTTAGTAAAAGTACTACAAGAATTTAAGGATAAAGATGCGAACGGAAATGGAGACGCTTCTGATGAAATTCCATTCGGAGCAGGAAACTTTGATCCAACATTCTCATATATTCTTCCGTTCAATAATCGTTTAGGGGCAGATAATACATATGAAATGTCTGTAAAAGATGGAAAACCAGTCTACCTTCGTACAGAAGAAAGTTATAAACAAGGGATTGCAGCAATGCACGAATCTTATAAAAAAGGTTTGATTGATCCGGAAATCTTTACAGAAGATACCTCTATGAGTGTAGCAAAACGTATGGATAAGGGAGTATCTAGAGTAGGTGTTTCTAGTGGTTGGACAGCAGATGCAACGTTTGGCTTACATTCAAGTGAGTATATTGCTCTACCTGCTTTAAAAGGTATGGATGGTAAACAATATGTCTTTTCTGATCCAGATCATTACAACTATGGTCGAAATGAAATTTTGATTACAAATAAGAGCAAAAACCCTGCTAAATTATTGAAATGGTTGGATAAATTATATACAGATGAAGCAAGTATTCAGAATTTCTATGGATCATTTGGAATAGCTACTGAAAAGAATGGTGATAAGTTTAAAGTGTTACCTCCTAAAGATGGTAAATCAGCTGATGAATGGGCATGGATTAATTCACTTCGAGATTTTGGTCCTAAATACGTAAGCGATGATATCAATAGTCGCGTAGAAATCGATCAAACACAAGGTGATGGATTGAAATTGAAGATGGACCAAGATTTGAAACAATTTGCGTTACCAGCTTACCCTAATGTGATTTATTCACAAGAAGAACTTAACAAATTATCATCAATCTATGTGAGTATTGAATCTTATGTCAAACAACAAGCATCTAAATGGGTAGTTGAAGGCGGCATAGAAAAAGAATGGGACTCATACAAAGAAACTCTTAAGAATATGGGATTGGACGAATTTATGAAGATTCAACAGGAAGCATATAATCGTTACCAAAAAGAAGTAAAAGAGTAATATTTTATATGAACTCTTGGTTGTATGAACAAGGGACTAGCTAATTACAGGAAGCGAGACTGATAACATCAAATTATCTCGCTTCCTTTATTCTAATTTTTAAAGAAATTTGGAAATGTTTTTTAAATAATTTAGGTAATATTTTTGTGCAACTGACATTCTAAAATATAGAGTTAAGACGATTGATTTTATGGAGAATATATTATGCAAAAATTATTTTCATTAGATGGAAAAGTGGTTAGAATTTTAACTTTTTTGACAGATTTAATTATTTTAAATACTCTATTTATTGTTAGTTGTATTCCAATAGTTACAATTGGGGCATCACTAACTTCTCTTACGACAATGTGGTATCGTATTTTAAAAGGTAAAGATACCGATATTGCTTATCATTATTTTCGGATCTTTAGACAAAATTTTAAACAGTCAACTTTTATTTGGTTGTTTATCCTCCTAATAGAATTACTTTTATATGTGAACTATTGTCTTTGGGGCTATTCAAGTTTACTTTCAGAGTATAGTTTATTGTTAGTGTTGCCCTTTTTATTTGTTATAATACTTTTGATGAGTGTTATTTTTCCCTATATTGGTCTATTTAAAGATAATCTAAAAAATAGTATTGTAAATAGCGTATTAATTTGTATTTTAAATCCAATACAAGCTATCATGTTGGTTTTATTTAATATTTCTGTACTGTATATGAGTTTTAGTAGTCCAGAACGAGTTTTAACAGCTATTTACGTATTTACATTTGGGGGATTTGCTTTTTGCGGATTGATGAATGTAACGATAACAAATAAAATGTTTGATAAGGTAAAGAAATTTACTAAAAGGAGGAAAACAAATTGAAAATTTTTAAGGGAGAGTTTTATCGAATCTCTGTATTAACAGAC
>ERZ773197.611-NODE-611-length-27458-cov-64.028282_pt1 | contig 27458 bp, 23 predicted proteins | sample MGYA00580999_ERZ773197 | MGnify/ENA primary metagenome ERZ773197 (study PRJEB29015, sample SAMEA2738166) | human oral metagenome | biome: human oral; feature: human-associated habitat; material: saliva | place: China | collected 2185 ...
TAATAAAAAGAAGGTTATGACTTTATACATGCTGGCAACCTTTTCCTTGTTCTATGTTTATAATAAATTCCTCCAGAAAGCTCTTCCTGTTTACCAATCAAATGTATTTGTCCAGTTAGGAGCATTACTTCTAATCATGGAGGTTGGATAACCAGAGGTGCTTAAACGCCATGTGAAAGTCTCTTCTTGTCCTTCATTGTCAATTAATCGAACGGGTAGAAGTGTTGTTGCTTTACCTAATAAGCCTGCGAAATAGGCATATTGCATCTCGTTGCTTGGGTTTGTTTCCTATTCATCAGGGGCTGATATGACTCAAAAGTTATTTGTGGAAAGTGGGAATGAGAGGAGCTGTTTTGTAATAAAATACTGCTAATTGAGGGGCTTGTATTTGCGTTTTTTTTAGCAAGCAATGCCCTTCTCTGTAAATAGGCGAATTATGAGGAAGGAAAGGCGGGTTGTTGTAAGGTGTTGATAACTAATGGGTTGTGTGAAACAAAGCTATCTTTCGAGAGAGATTTGTGTACTAATTCCGTAAAAAGGAGCTTGTTTTTAGTCTAAAAGTAGGTACTTTTTGCTCAAAAGGGAGGTGCTTTTTACATGAAACGGAGGTATATTTTGCCCAAAACGGAGGTACGTTTTCACAAAAACGATAGTACTTTTTCATAAAGAGCTAGTAATCTTCTCGATTTTTCTTTATATTCTTCTCGTTGTAAAGCTAGAATGAGAAAACGGATTGTAAAGTATATTTTGCATAAAAAACTATGGGCTTTGTGCTATTCAATGAGCTAAAGATAATCCTTTTGTTAGTCCCTAACAGCTCCCTTGTAATTTGTTATTTTAGTTTCAGTTAGTTCTTTTCTCTGATTTAGAAGGTTATAATTGGAAAAAAAGTGCATAGATTTTCTTGTTAAGTGAAAATATATGTTTATATTTGCAAGTCATTTGTTTTGGAATCTTTCTAAAGGTTTTTTCAAACGATGATAAGTAGGCAGACTGGAGTTATTATTTTATATTGAAGTAAAGTATTCGGCCTTACCTGATTTTGATATCATAAACTTAGTAAAACAATAAAACGATTCAATGAAGTATCACCAACACATGTCAGGAATACGGAAGAAATTGCCTTCTTTGCTATTCCTTGCTACCTTCTTCTTGATGATTTCATGGACTTCTCCCGCCTTCTCTCAGGTGATTGGTAAGAAGTTCTCTATTTCTTTCAAGGATAAAGGGGTAGCAGAAATCTTAGACTTTATCGCTACGAAGGGCGATTATAAGATTAATTACACGGATGATGTACGGAACGACTCATTGCTATTGACCATTTCTTTTGATGAGGTTGATGAGTTGGGAGCCGTTCAAAGTCTGCTTTCTCACACTCCTTTCACTTATAATGTGAGTGAGAAGGACATCAATGTCTTTAAGATGAAGAACGCCACTCAGGGTCAGTTCATGTTGAGTGGTACGGTGAAAGACAAGGATGGGGCGGGGATTCCATTCGCCACTGTGCAGATTAAAGGAACGTCGCAGGGCGTTATTGCCGATATTGATGGCAATTTCTCAATGCCTGTAGAGAAGGAGGAGGGCATGATTAGCTTCTCCAGTGTGGGGTATGAGAGTAAGAACTTGAAGTATCACGCTGGAAAACCAATGAATGTTGTTTTGCCTTCTTCGGCTTATACGATGGGCGAGGTGACAGTGGTTGCTTATGGTAAGCGAAACACCCGTGAGCAAGTGGGTGCGATAACCTCTGTGAAGGTGGAAGACTTGCAGAAAGCTCCTACAGCCAGTCTTGAGAATCTTTTGCAAGGACGTATGGCGGGTGTAGATGTTACCAATCTTTCAGGTTCGCCAGGCGGTGGTGGCTCTCGAATCACGATTCGTGGCTTTAGTTCTTTGAATCAGCAAGGAGTGAATGATGGCAGTCCGTTATTCGTTATTGATGGTGTTCCTGTCAATAGTACAGGTAATGCGAATACGGGTGGTATCAATCCTTTGTCAGCCCTCGACCCCTCAAGTATCGAGTCAGTACAGGTGTTGAAGGATGCAGCTTCGGCTTCGCTCTATGGTTCGCGTGCTGGTAATGGTGTGATTCTGATTACAACAAAGAAAGGAAAGTCAGGGCGTACAGAGGTAAGCGTGAATGTTTCTCAGTCGCTTTCTTGGTTGCCACGCACACCATTACAGACACTTGGTAAGGGAGAGCGTGATATTGCTTTGCTATTAGCGAAGAACCAACGTACGTCTCATTATGACTATACAACCGACCGACTGATTAATCCGGGATCTTACAAAGACTCCTATGGTTGGGATGCAGAATACGATGGCTCGTATGACTACTTATGGCGCAATGGTCAGGTGCTTAATAGCGATCGCAATTTACCAGCTATAGCACAAGACTCATTGAACACCTTTTATAATAATAGAACAAACTGGTGGAAATATGCCTTCCGTTTAGGTCGTGTGACCAAAGCCGACCTTCAGTTGGCAGGTGGAACCGATAATCTTCGTTATATGGTGAATGGTGGAGTCTATGACGAAACAGGTATCATGATTAGTTCCAACTTCCGTCGTTATAGCTTGTTGAGTAATCTTGACTTCAATCTCTCCACCAAGTTGAGTGCCTTCACACGTATTAATCTCTCTTATGCCACGCAACAGGCAGGCTCCGATGCAGGTCGTGCTCAAGGATTGACCTTCGATCCGAAGCGCACATCCACATTGTTGCCAGGTAAAGGAAGTACGGCAGAGCGTGTTGCATTAAGGCAATTACGTGATATTGACAAATTGAATTCTAACTATAATATTCGATTGAGTTTAGGTTTCAATTACAATATTCTTAAGAATTTGAAGTTCTCTTCAACTTATTCTCTCGACCATTATTTCACACGTGTCTACAGCTTTACGCCAGATTATCTGACCTATGACCTCAAGTCAGCGATACAAGCTGCAAACATTGCGATGACCAATATACAGACAGAGAATATATTGACTTACAACCTCCTTCTCCCACATGATCAAAAGTTGGAGTTGATGGCAGGTATGACTTATAACTACGAGCTCTTGCAGAACTTGAATGGTACTGCAAAGGGTGGCCCAACCAATTCTATTAAGTATGCAGGCGAAGGATGGCCTTCACTCTTCAATGATAATGGAACGATAAGAGCCGCTCAGAGTTTCAGAACTGATAAACAGGAACAAGCCATGATGAGCTTCTTGGGGCGTGCAGCCTATAGCTATAAGAAACGTTACATGGCGGAGTTGTCCATTCGTTCCGATGGGTCAAGTGTGTTCGGAAAGGACGTTCGTTGGGGTACATTCCCATCGGTAGGTCTAGGCTGGGCATTCAGTGAGGAACGCTTTATGAAGCAGCTTTGGTGGTTGAACTTTGGTAAGATTCGCGCCTCATGGGGTAAGTCTGGACAGAAGTTCCAAGAGCCTTACTTGGCATTAGGTATTATGTCAGAGAGTAACGTCTTTAATGGTTCTCTCGGATTGATACCACAAGACATGGCAAATCCAAAGTTGACTTGGGAAGAGAGTGATCAGTATGACCTTGGTCTCGATCTTCAGATGTTAGATTATCGTTTGAAGCTCAAGCTCGATTATTATTATAAGTATTCTAGCAAACTCTTGATGCAGTCTTACCTCCCTGGTAACGTCTTCCTTGCATCTCGCATGTGGGATAATGCCTCTGCAATCTCTAATGAGGGAATTGAGTTTGAAGCCTCTTATGATGTCATCCGCAATAAGAAGTGGAACTGGACAGTGGGCTTCAATCTCTCACACAACCGCAATATGTTGCGTAAAACCTATAATGGAGAAGACTTGAACGATAAGGTTCTTGGTCGTCCAGTCTATGGTATTTATACTTATAAGGACGAAGGGATTGTGCAGCGTGAAGAGGATATACCAATGTATCGTAACGCCTCAGGTAAGTTGATGCCATTGTATTTCCAATCAGCAAATAACCCTTTGCGTGTAGGTGGAAGAAAGATTAAAGACCAGAACTATGATGGTGTTATCGATGATAAAGACCTCTATTATGCAGGTAGTACACTCCCTGCTGCTTATGGTGGTATCAATAGTCACTTGGAATGGAACGGCTTTAGTCTCGACTTACTCTTCAGTTACACCCTTGGTCGTAAGGTAATGAATATGGTTAAGAACAGTGCCTTTAGCTTCACAAAGGAGTTTGGCGTTGTCATGAATAAGTTTAATATTCACGACTTCTGGACCACCAACAACCGTAATGCGAAATATCCTTCTTTGGAGTTCGCAGACAAGGATTACATCGGACAATTTGATGGTAACGTTGATTCAAACATAGAGACAATCAGCTTCTTACGCCTAAAGCAACTCGTGTTGGGGTATAAGTTCCCACAGAACTGGTTGAAGAAGACCTTTATAAAAGAGGCTAATCTCTACCTCAGCGGAGAGAATCTCTTCCTCCTAACTAACTATTCGGGAGTAGATCCTGAAGTGATAGATCCTTATACAGGAAAGGATGATGGACGTGAATATCCATTGAATAGAAAGATTACTTTGGGTGTTAATTTAAAATTCTAAAGACGATGCGTAAAATCATATTTGGGTCTGTTCTTGCATGCTTGCTACTCTCTTCATGTAACCTCAATATCGAGCCGGAGAATAGTATGACATACGTAAACTCTTTCAACAAAGAGAAGGAGTTGAATGCGACAACGACCTCCATTCAATATTACATCAACACAACTATTGGCAGTAACTTCGTCTTGTCAATGGCTGGAGTCCTAGCTGATAATGTGCAGTCGAACACTCAGTTGCGCGAATGGAACCCTCGGACGGTTCTTTCAAACGACTATTCTTGGAAGGGATTGTACGATCTTATCTTTGAATCAAACCTATTGTTAGATAATATCCATCGTACAAAGGACTTTCCAGAAGAGCGTGCAAACTATCACAAGGGACAAGCCGAATTTGCATTGGGATTGGCTTATTTCCTTTTAGCACAGCGTTATGGGGATGCCATTATAACGGAGAACTCTTCTGTTATTAAGGCTTATGACCAGTCTTCACAAGCTGATGTTCTCAACACAGCGATTGATCATGCAAAGAAAGCATTAGACCTTTTGCCAACATGGGATAAGTTGAAAGATATTAACGGAGTGGCTATCACCGAGCGTCAGACAGCCTCTAAGGGTACTGCTGCAACCTTGTTAGCGCAAATTTATGCATGGAGAGGGAGCATAACAGGGCTTTATCACCTAAATAACGATGCACAGGCTGACTATCAGAATGCTATCAAGTATGCTTCCGATGTCATAGCTGGTAAGGATGGAGTCTATCGGTTGTGTAGCACGCCAGAGGAGCTTTGCCAGTATCTTTCCAATGAGAAGAGTCCGAACCCAGAAGCCATCTTTAGCCTCTATTTCGATAAGACGCGTTCAGAGAATGTAGCCTCTCCTAATGAGATAGCACGTAACTTTGTTAGTTGGCCAGTGAGGAGCGATCAGACCTTAGCCGACCTACCATCAGAGACGCCATGTCAGCTTTATAAGTCTACTGTTGAGGCTCTCTTCCCTGATGCAACAGATAAGCGTTTGCACGCATTCTTCTATGATTGGGGTACAAGCCATGAGGTTGATGGACAAGAATATGCCATTATGTACAAGTTCCGCAAGGCTATAATGGATCCTGACCAGTTCTCGCCAAGTGGTTACAGCTACCGTACCATTGATGCAGACTACGTCTATTGGCGTTTGGCAGACTTATATCTCTTGCGTGCAGAATGCTATCAGAAGTTGGGTGACGATGCGCATGCTATTGCCGATCTGAACGTTATTCGTGCTCGTGCCGGTGCTCTTCTCTATCCTTCAACCTATGATACTGAAGGCTTGAAGAAGGCTATCTTCCTTGAGAGAGAGAAAGAGTTTATAGGCGAGAATGATGCTCGTTATGCCGATATCATACGCAATGGTTATGTCAAAGAAGAGCTCAATGGAAAGTTCAAACTGTTGACCAATCAGGACATTCAGGGTGGTGCTCTCTTCTTGCCATTACCTGCTGATTCATGGCAAGATAAGGATGGTCACATCATAAACAACAAGTTGAGACAGAAACCTTATTGGCAGGCTTATAAGTAAATAGGTTCTATTACGAACTCTAAAAAGGTTGAATAATGAAAAAGATAATTTATATTGTGGTACTCTGCTTGACGTTAGGAATGATATCAAGCTGTACCGACTACAATTTTGATGATACTGGTCTTGCTAATGGTAAGCATGAGACTACCATGTGGGACTACTTCAAAACCGATTCTTACAACTGGAGTATGTTATGCGAAATGGCTGAACGTGCACAGCTCGTAGGGCTCTTCCAGGGTACAAGTCAGTATGGTAAGGACTTCACCTTCTTTGGTCCAACGAGTCATAGCATTCGTCGTTACCTCTATAAGAATGGTATGACAAGCGTATCAGAGATGCCTGTTAGTGATTGTAAGAAGTTTATTTTGAATTGCGTCTTACCACACAAACGCATAATGCTCGACGACTTTAAGACTGGTACTAAGTCTTCCGACCCCTCTAGCCCAATAGGTAAAGGTGGTGAAACATTCACTATGGCATCAGGTGAGAAACTATGGATTTATACCTTCCGTGAGTCTTACGATGGTGTACCAAACGCTGGTCCTTTACAGATCTATTTGGTTTCTCGCACCACAACAAAGACCTCTCGCGTTGCTTCTTGTAATATAGAAACCCAAACCGGAGTGGTTCATTCACTTGAATATAACTTTAGTTTAACAGACTTTTAAGGTATGAAAAGAATAAAAAATAGTATAGCGTTAGTATGTCTAACCTTACTTGCTGTAGGCTTTATGGCATCATGCAGCAAGATGAAAGTGGGTTATCTCCGTACTGCGGGGGCTTCTTTTGCACCAGACTTCATCAATGTTTTCCATAATATCGACCCTACCTCTGATCGATATATAGAGCAACAACCCTTCGTATCAACGAGTATTCAGGGTGTAGCAGGTACCAATCCTGTTAACTTCGAACTAGCCAGTGTGAAGGCAGATACGCCTGCAGCAGGCGAACTCTTTATGAAGTTATATAAAGAGGGAGAGATTTCTGTTGTGGGCGGAAAGGTCATAGTCTCTTTAAAAGCAACTCAACAGTTGACCAACGGGCGTTATCATCTCACCTTGAAGGTCTATAACGAGGATCACGAAGCATTGTTAGAAAACATCTTCACAGTCGTTGTGACGGATGATGAGTTAGCTGTCGATTAATCGTAGACATATAATTGTATAGTTTAAAAATACCATAGATTATGAGAATAAAAAGATATTTCTTAGTGCTAGTAGCACTGATTGCTTTTACCCTGCAAAGCTTTGCGCAGGAGGGTACAACGGGTATTCAGTTCTTTCAAGGAACCTTTAATGATGCCCTTGTAAAGGCTAAGCAAGAGAATAAAGTGCTCTTTGTCGACTTTTATGCAGTGTGGTGTGTACCTTGTAAGAAGATGGCTAAGACTGTATTCACACAAGAGGAAGTGGGTAAGTTCTTCAATGAACACTTCGTTAGCATACAGCTGGATGCAGAGAAGGGAGACAATGTCAACATTGCAAAGAACTATAAGGTCGTTGCTTACCCAACGGTTGCTTTCATCTCACCTGATGGGAAAGCTATATCAGTGAATACGGGTGCAATGAACAAAGATGAGCTATTGGAAGCAGCGAAGATAGCCGCTGGTCAGAGTATTAGCTTTGAAGCTCTTTATGAGAAATATAAGGCTGATAACAATGATCTCGACGTCCAACAGCAACTCCTTCTCAAAGCTCCTTCCTTCTTACAAGCGCAAGAAGGAATGGAAGCCGACAAGTGGGTTACACGTTTGCAGAAGTTGTATAAGAGCTACATCACCGCTAAAGCACCTTTAAAACTTATCAATGAGAATGATTACAAGATTATTCTTGCACTTGAGGGAGACGATGATAAGGAACACAAGCAATACATAGTTGACCTCATCAATGACCATCTCGATGATTGGACAAAAGCGGTTGGTAAGGCTCCAGCCTACTATATCGTTGAGGCGAATGATGGCTTTGCTGAAGACTTAGCAAAGGATGGTAATGCCAAGTACAAGGACTATGTTGAGAATGTAAAAGGCAAGTATGCTAAGGCTTACGAGGTAATTGGCTTGACGGGTATTACCCCTTATGACAAGACAAAACTCTATAATGATGCCCTCTTCAACCTATATAAGAATAAGGATGTTGATGGTTACATTAAGGCTATGCAGACTTACTTCGACAAGATGAAGGGCAATATTCAGGCTGCTGACTATGGTAAGGCTGCCCAGAATCTATACATGGCTGCAGGCAAGGTGTTGAAACCTAAGCACCATGAAGTAGCTATTCAGTGGTCAGAGAAAGCCCTCGAAAAGGAGAATGCAGTTATGGATCGCGTCAATTACATGGTAATGATTGGCGACTCATATCGTGAGTTGAAGAACTATGCGAAGGCTCGCGAGTATTACAACCAAGCCTTTGCTGAGACCCTCACACTACAGAATATGGAGATGCCACAAGCGATGTTGCAAAGTGCAATTAAGCATAAGCTCTCTACCCTCGAACTACTTGAAAAATAAGAATGTATATGTTTAGAAACATCATAAAGAACCTCACGAGTATGGCTATGTGCCTACTCGTGAGCTTTCTGTTTGGTGTCTCTTCGCCTGCTCATGCACAGATGAAAGGCTTGCGAAAGGGCACCTTACCGAATGGTCTCACCTATTATATATATAATGACGGATCGGCAAGTGGCGATGCTCAATATTATCTTTATCAAAACGTGGGAGCCATCATGGAGAATAAAGATGAGATGGGTTTGGCTCACGTCTTGGAGCATTTAGCCTTCAACACAACCGATCATTTCCCTACAGGAGTGATGTCTTTTCTCCGCAAGAATAACCTCAATGACTTCGAAGCCTTTACGGGGGTTGATGATACGAGGTATGCTATTCACAACGTACCAAGTACTAACGACGAACTCAATGACAAGGTATTGTGGATTCTTCGTGACTGGTGCCATGGCATTAAAATCACGCCACAAGATGTGGAGAAGGAGCGTGGTATCATCCTTGAAGAGTGGCGACATCGTTCTGGCGTGAACCGCCGTTTGACCGATGCCATTGCTCCTGTTGTTTATAACCAGTCGGGTTATGCAACGCACAATGTTATTGGTTCGCTTGATTTCTTACAGTCTTTTCAACAGAAGCAGGTAAAAGCTTTCTATGATAAGTGGTATCGTCCTAACCTCCAATTCATAGCTGTTATAGGCGATGTCGACCTTGATAAGACAGAAGCAAAGATTCAGTCGATCTTCAAAACATTACCGAATAAGCTCGCACCAGCCGTTGATACGCAGGTTCGGAACATCCCCGTGAATGACAAGCCACTCTATCTTCGATTCATCGACCCTGAGAATAAGAGTGCATCCTTTGGTCTTTACCAACGCTATGAGACGCCAGGTAATGCACAGGAAGAGGCTCGCACCCGTCAATTCATCTTCACTAAGTTCTTCAATACACTTGCTCCTAAGCGGTTCGCAATGCTGAAGAATGCGGATAAAGAGAAGTTTATTGCTGCCGACTTGAGCCTTTCTCCATTGGTGAGAGACTATTCTCAAATGGCATGGGACATGGTTCCGTATCAGGGGGAGGCACAAGCTGCTTTGCAGCAGTTGCTTGCCGTGCGTGCTAACCTTCGTGACAAGGGCTTTACCGAGGCGGAGTTTAATGCCGAGAAAGAGGCGATGTACAACGGAATGAAGGATGTCTTGGAGGCAAAGAGATTAGGAACTCCTGATAACGCCTTAATGCTCTTCCGCCAAAACTACCTCTATGGTATTCCTGTGAAAGACTTCCGTTCACAGATTAGTCGCAACCTTGAGACCTTAGTAGAGCTTGAGGTGAGCGATATCAATGCGTGGTTGAAAACCTTACTCGATGATAAGAACCTTGCTTTCGTTACTTATTCAAAGTCGAAGGAAGAGATGAATATCACCGAAGACGAGTTTAACACTGCTCTAAAGAATGCCTCTTCCAACGACGATTTGGCGCAGGCTGCCAACGTGAAACCTATCACGAATCTCATTGATTATAATCTCGTTCCAGGGAAGATAACCAGTGAGACGACATTAAAGAAGCTCCAATCGAAGGTGTGGAAACTAAGTAATGGCGCACGAGTCATCTATAAGTATGTACCTGAAGCAAAGGGTCGCTTCTTCTTTGCAGGCTCTTCCATCGGTGGTAAATCGGTTGTTCCTGCAACAGAGCTAGCCAACTATACGGCTATGCGCTCGCTCTTGATGCAGTCGGGAGTATATAATTACAACCGCAATCAACTTGCCCAATGGCTACAGGGGAAAGACCTGAATCTATCCCTATCACTCGAGGATTATAGTGACGGAATAGGCGGTTCTGCAGCTGTTGCAAACGCTGATGACTTCTTCGGATACCTCCATCTCGTTCTGTCGAAACAGAACTTTTCAAAGGCAGCATTCGATAAGTACATCCAACGCAGCGTTTATCTCTATGACAACCGACCATTGAGTGGTATGGAGGCAGTGAAGGATTCCATCCGTCAGTTGCTCTATCCAGTGAGCGCGTTGAACCCTCGTCAGGATGAAAAGTTCTTCCATTCAATGCAATATGACCAACTCGCAGAGCAGTTCCAAAAGCATTTAGGCGATGCATCAGGCTTCACTTATTGTCTGATGGGCGATATTCCAGAGGCGAAAGCAAAGGAGTTAATCACACGATATATCGCTTCGCTCAAGGGTTCGGGTAAGCCAGCTGTAACGTCAGTGACGCCACTTGACTTTGCTGCGAGTGCCCCTGTCATCAAGCATACCTTTGAGACTGAGACCGACGGAGGCATGGCTGAAATTGAAATCTCATACTCGAATAAACAGAAACTAAGCGATCGTGAGCAGGCAGCATTAGAGGTATTGCGTGCGTTGTTGGAGCGTCGTTACTTCGATGTGTTGCGTGAGAAGGAACATCTCACTTATACGATTGGTGTGCAAAGTACTTATAATTCGCAGCCAGAAGCAAGTGAGAACCTAAGTATCCACCTCTCTACTGCAGCGGAGCATATCGATCGTGTCCTCACGTTAGTATATCAGTTTATTGAGGACGTGAAGGCTGGTCGCATAAGTGCTGACGATTTCAAGGCAGCGATGGTACCATTAGCTGTACAAGAGGAAGATGCTAATGCACAACCGAATACAGCTGATCCTTCATTGTGGATGGGACTTCTGAATGTCTATGCAGAGACTGGTGAGGAGTTGTCACCATCGGATAGCTCTAGTTCAGAACCTATCTTCAAGACCCTTACAGCACAAGATATTGCACAGGTCGCAACGAAGATTCTCACACAAGCTAAGCAACGTGAAATCATCGTCAAGCCCGTTGTCCATGAGGGAAAGCGCACATTTAAGTAAGGAGGAGAGGCCTCTCCCCCGTCCCCTCTACAGCCTCACCCCCATCCCCTCTCCGAATGGAGAGGGGCGTGAATACTATTAGTAGGATGAGAGAGGGTTGTTAGTGGGATGATAGATAATTGTATTTTTGAATAAAAGAAGAGCTTTTGGGAATAACATCCCCTCCCTCGGAGGGGCTTGGGGAGGCTTTTTAGTAGAATTAAGGAAACGCCTTTCTCCAATCGAGAAAGGCGTTTCTTCCTATCGAAGAGAGGCTTTCCTTGCATCGAAGAAACGCCCTCTTTGTTTACAAATAATGGTATTCACGCCCCTCTCCATTCGGAGAGGGGATGGGGGTGAGGCTGTAGTTGGGACGGGGGTGAGGCTGTAGATAGGATGGGGGAGAGGCTGTCGTTGGGGCGAAGGTGAGGCTCTCTCCTCCTTTTAGAGAGTCTTTATTGAATTGTAAGAAAGCACCCTGTCCATGCTACACAATCCAACAATTATTCGTAAATTTGCACTGAATAATGAAATTGTTTAGCATCCTCTATGGCGGAGAAAATTAGAATCAAGGATATTGCAAAACGTGCTGGTGTAAGTGTGGGTACGGTAGACCGCGTTCTTCATAAGCGTCCGAACGTGTCGAAATCGGCTCTTGAGCGAGTTGAGAAAGCCCTGAAAGAGATGGATTACCAGCCTAATATGTATGCTAGCGCACTGGCTCATAACAAGAGCTATACCTTTTATTGTCTTATTCCAAAGCATGCCAGCGAGGCTTATTGGGACGAGATTGAGATGGGCGCAATGAAGGCTGTCGAGCAAAGAAGGGACTTTTATATCGACTTGGAAATCATGTATTACAGTCGACTGAACCCTCAGTCGTTTGTCGATACCTACCAGAAATGCTTGAAGAAGAACCCTGATGGAGTTATTCTCGTACCTACCACGCTTGAGAGAACACGCCTGTTTACTGACGAGTTACACGAGCGTAACATCCCCTTTGTGCTGCTTGATTCCTATATGCCGAGCCTTCAGCCACTTGCTTTCTTTGGTCAGGACTCTATTCAGAGTGGGCATTTTGCAGCTCGAATGCTTATGCTCTTGGCACGAAATGAGCGCTCGATTATGCTGATGAAACAAACGAAAGACGGCAAGATGGCAAGTAGACAGCAGGAGAATAGAGAGGTTGGTTTCCGCAACTACATGGCTAAGCACTTCCCAGAAGTGGACATTCTCGACGTGAATCTACCGCTTGACGAAGAGAGGAAACGCTATGATGGTATCTTAGAGAAGTTCTTTACAGCCCATCCAGAGGTGCATCATTGCCTTGCAGTGAACTCGAAAGCGCACATCGTAGGCGAGTTCTTGCTCAAAACTAAGCGTCACGACGTACAGATCATGGGCTATGATATTGTGCATAAGAATGCTGAATGCCTCAGAGCAGGGAGCATCTCCTTCCTCATCGCACAGCATGCTTACCAGCAAGGGTTCTTTAGTATCGACACACTCTTCCGTGCCATCGTATTGAAGAAGAAGGTTGAACAAACGAACTACATGCCTATTGATCTCCTAACAAAGGAGAACATCGACTTCTATTTGCGCTCTTGGGACCTGTAAGGGAGAGCTTTTTGTTAAATTAAAAACAGAATGATTAATCATAAAAAAGGACTTCTTGCACTCAGTCCACTACTTGTCTTCATCCTACTTTATCTAGTCACTTCGATTGTATCAGGCGACTTCTATAAGGTACCAATTACTGTTGCCTTTATGGTGGCAAGCATCTTTGCTATCATAATGTCGGGTGGCTTTCCTCTTAATAAGCGTATCGAGATATACAGCAAAGGTGCAAGTACGGATAACATGATGATGATGTTGTGGATATTTGTACTAGCGGGAGCATTCGCAAATGCCGCTAAACAGATGGGAAGTATCGATGCCACGGTGAACATGACATTGTCAGTTCTACCGAGCAACATGCTCCTTGCAGGTTTATTCCTTGCCTCTTGCTTCATTTCAATAAGCATTGGTACGAGTGTGGGAACCATCGTTGCGCTTACACCAATCGCTGCTGGCGTAGCGAGTTCGACGGGTTCTTCAATGCCATTTGTCGTTGCTGTGGTCGTTGGAGGCTCTTTCTTCGGTGACAACTTGTCGTTTATCAGTGATACAACAGTCGTTGCCACGCGTACACAAGAGTGTAAGATGGCTGATAAGTTCCGTGTTAATTTCTTCATCGTAGCCCCTGCCGCCTTCCTTATCCTTGCTGCTTATGTCTTTATGGGATGGGATGTTCACACGCTATCAGCCCCACCTTCGGTTAGTTATTATCGAATAATACCTTACATGGCAGTGCTTATTTGTGCCGTATTGGGTATGAATGTGATGGCGGTACTGACCATTGGTTTGATCTTAACAGGCGTTATTGGCATAGCAGATGGCACCTACGACATCTATGGATGGTTCTCTAGTATGGGTAACGGAATCACTGGTATGGGCGAGTTAATCATCATTACGATGATGGCAGGCGGTTTGCTCGAGATGATAAGGGCTAATGGTGGCATTGACTACATCATTAGTATCATCACACGGCACGTTAGTAGCAAGCGAGGAGCAGAACTCACGATAGCCTTCTTGGTGTCTCTTGTTGATATCTGTACGGCAAATAACACCGTTGCCATCCTCACTGTGGGAGGCATATCGAAGCAGATTGGAGATAAGTATGGGGTGGATAAGCGCAAAGCAGCAAGTATCCTCGACACCTTCTCATGCTGTGCTCAGGGCTTGATACCCTATGGTGCACAGCTCTTAATGGCTGCCGGACTGGCAAAGATAAACCCTGTGAGCATTGTGCCTTACCTCTATTACCCCTTCTTGATAGGTGTGTTTGCTTTGCTATCTATCTTCTTCCGTTATCCAAGGAGGTATTCTTAATGTTAATATTATTCGCTTATTATGGACGTCATACAGCGTAACTTCTTTCGTATTCTAAGCTCTGGTGCCTTCGGAACCCAGTCGAGTATTGAGCCGATGTCGCCTTTCAAGTGGCGCAGACTCATGCAGATGGTGGAGGCACAAAAGGTTACTTCCATCTTTGTTAATGGTATTGCAGCCCACAGCATGGATGAGGGTCTGAACCTCCCTGACGCTATCATTGCCGAACTGAGGACCAAGATGGGGGATAACAAGGCGTTAACAGCGAAAGTTCCGAAGTCCGTTCGCCTTAGTAACTCTCTATTGAATAGGCGTTTGAAGAGGCTCATCCACGACGAACTGCATAGTATAGACACCTCTGTTGAGGCTTTGGATATATTGAAACTCATCGTCTCTAACTCTGAAACAATGCTCAATCGGGGGATGAATCTAGGTGGGATTATCACCATCGGACAGTACTTGAGGGTGCGAGGAGACAAGGTGGACTTTGTGAAACTAGACTCTTGGCTTGCTAACCTACAGCTTCAGTCGATGGCAGAACTGCAAGGGAACATCCTTATATCAGTCTTTGGTTTCGAGGAAGAGGAACTCCCTTTCGTTAATAAAATTGATAAGAAAGCCTATGAACTGACGCTTCGTAGTGTTTCTGACTTGGCTAAAGACACAGCTCAAGAGTGGCATTTCAAACAGAATTCGGCTGGTTTCGTACAGAATAATGGGGCTGTCTTGCGTCGTAACCTACGTCGCAGTGTGCGTTATGTGGGCTATGCTCCTGTGGAGACTGTTAGTAATTTCTTCAGCAACTTCGTGCGTAGTCTGTCGGAGATAGAGGAGTAGTGGAAGCAAGGAAATGCCTTTTTTGAAATAAAGAGAGCCTCTCTTCACTGCAAGGAGAGGCTCTTCTTCATGCAAGGAAACGCCCTTCTCAAATGGAGAAGGGCGTTTCCTCGTTTTTTATCCTGCTGTTCCAACTAATAAGGCACTACCTCGTTACAATCCGTTCGCACCTCTTCTAACGAACTCCCATAGGTAGATTCCTTTCTTCTGAAGGGTTATTCATTGCCTTTAATGATTCCTCTCAACCAGAAATACAGCTCTTCTTGTAGGCGGAAGAGCAGCCAGGAGCGGCGAAGGGGACAATAGCCAAATTTGCGACGAAGGCTAGGGCGGACAAGAGAAAGGTTGATAGTTGCCCACACATGACGCATGATGTCAAGTCCACGACGGCGGTCGGATGGGGAGAGGGAACGGCGATGACGATAGTAAAACAAGTAGAGTCCCACGAGATTCAACCATCGTTTCGTTTCATAAAAGGCGATTATTTCATCGGAAACACGCAACGATAAGAGTTGTTGATGTAGACGTTCATTCGCCAAAAGGAAGTCGAATCGCTGTCCACTCACTTGATGAGTAACGGAACTACTACGCTGTCGGTAGAAGTAAGTACCACTACAAAGTGCCACCTTCCGAGACCTTAGATAATGAATATGTGTTACATTCTCATCCGTATAAGTCTTCTGTGTTTCATCGTAAGGAAAGGCTTGATGGATTGTGTTGCGAATGGCATATACACCATGAATCTGCCATGTCAAACTCTCTTTAAAAGCCTCCTCTCCCGACAAAGTATCGAAAGGTTGCATTTGAAAATCTTGCTCTTTTCCATCTTCATAGTGCAGCACTAGATGGAAAAGAACCGTGTCTATATCAGCCGTGAACGCCTTATAGACTTTCTCAAGGGCATTATCAGCAAACCAATCGTCACTATCCAAAAAGCAAACATACTCTCCCGTGGCTTGCGCAAGTGCCACATTTCGGGCATGCGCCAAGCCCATATTCTCCTTTAAGAAGGTGGGTTTGATTCGTGCGTCACGCTCGGCATACGCTCGAAGTAGGGCGGGTGAGCTATCAGAAGAGCCATCGTCAACACAGAGCACTTCAATGTCTCGCAAGCTCTGACGCATTAATGAGTCGAGACACTGGCGTAAATAAGGTGCTGTGTTATACACGGCTACAATTACACTAACCTTTATCATGGCGTATAAACTTATCTTTTATCTTATTACGGAGGCTGTTCCACTGCTGGTCGGTCTTACTCCTTAACACCCGAACGGATGCTATCGCACTTACGAGGCAAAGCCCACTTGCCACGCACCAACGCCATTGCCACAATTCAGAACGCACGCAGAAGAAGGTGAGAAGACCCAATGTAAACTGGAAAATAGCGAGTTTCACGACATCAGCCGACAGTCGATAACGATAGTTGCGAGCCATATAAACATAGACAATGAGCAGGTGGAGCGTGCCAGCAAGGGCTATTCCGATACCCGCACCAGTGATTCCCCACTTGTTGAAACACGTGAGGAGTAATGCTACTAACAATAGATCGTAAGTCGATTCGAGGATGAGATAGGCACGAGAAGCGCCTTTTGCCAAACTAATATACTCCATCGGCAAGCGCACGGCACGCACATACATAGCCAAGACGAGCACTTGTGCCATGCCAAGAGCAGGCAGGAATCGCCCCGAATAGAGCACTTCAAGGAGCTGCGGAAGCAACAGAAGGAAGAGAGCAAGCAGTGGGGAAACGAGCAAAAGGGTCACTTCAATCTGGCGATTGACGGTCTGACGGAAAGTAAATGACAGCTGATTGACCCCCGAGAGACGTGGGAAATAATCGGTTTCCATGGCAGAGAAGATCATACCTGCATATACCATTGTCATCATATAAGCGGCATTATAGAAGCCGACAGTCGCTGTATTGGCAACGTTGTTGAGGTAACTTCGGATGATGAAGTCGGCTCCTGAACCCAATACACCAGCCAGTACGAACGCCACACCGAGCCGAATCATTCCCAAGCCAGCACCGAGGTCGGAACGTGAAAAGGATAGTTTGAACGGATAGAGACGCCAAGAAGCACTGAGGGTGAGCACCACTTGCACCACAGCAGCAAGCAGTAAAGAGGGAACGATGGCACGTTCTCCAAAGAAGTAATATAATGGGATGGTGAGCAAGGAAGTGCCGAGAACGTTATAAACGGATAGTTCTGCCAGCTGTCGGAGGCGTCGGACGGCTTTCAAAATAGCCATTTCTCCATTTGTGATAGCCGTCAATGCGATGATAGGAGAGAGTAGGATGAAATCGAAAGTATAACCATTCCACGAAAAGGAATAGTGACTCAACAACGGACTCAAGGCTATGCAGACCACCATTCCGAGCACAGCTGTAAGCAAACTCCACGACCGCACGATGCGAATATCAGCCTGTAAACGTTCGTCCTCACCATTGTCATAATCGCTGGAGAGGTTTCGCACGGCACTTATCGCTATGCCGAAGTTGGTGGAATCACTAACTAATCGTATCGAAGAGTTGAATAATGAGATGAGACCAACACCTTGTGGACCTAACAACAAAGCCACGATTTTGTTGCGGATAACGCCTATCAGCACATTAAGTCCTTGTACACCACCAAACAAGCTGATATACTTCAAGACATGGAGATAACCATCGGTATTAGTGCTTTTTTTCATCTTCTATATGAACGGAAACCATTCTTTTTTATTATATTTGCACCAAATAATATTACATGTTACTGTCTATTATCATTCCAATCTATCGTGTTGAAGACACCATCCAGCGCTGTTTGGAGAGTGTGCTCATGCAGTTGGACGATAGGATGGAACTGATTATCATTGACGATGGAAGCCCCGATGATTCAGCAAAGATAGCCTCGAGAATGATTCAAGGACGGGCGAATTGCACGCTTATTCATCAATCGAATCAAGGTTTATCGGCGGCTCGCAACACGGGACTGGAGCATGCGCAAGGGGAGTATGTGACCTTCATTGACTCTGACGACTTTATCCAAGAGGGTACGATTGAGGCGTTACTTGCAGTGCTGGATATGCACCCAGAATATGACATACTGGAGTATCCTGTGATGCAACATCACGGCAATAAGCAATGCGAGAAGTTGCTTACTTTCTCCGAAAAGGCGTTCACCTCGGCTCGAGACTATTGGCTTGGTGGGGGCTACCAGCATACTTACGCCTGTAATAAATACTATCGTCGATGGCTCTTCGAGGGTGTTCGCTATCCTGTTGGAAAGGCGTTTGAAGATGCTTACACATTGCCTTTCTTACTCGCAAAAGCGGGTGTGATAGGGACGACGGGACGGGGTCTTTATTATTACACAGATAACCCTCAAGGCATTACGGCACGTGCTGGAGGACAAGAGCTAACCCATCTTTTGGAGGCTCACTTGCGTCATCTCGCACAATGGGGGACGTTGACAGCAGCTTATTATGAGTCACTTTTGAACATTCAAATGGATGTTTATGAGGCAACGAAGGCTGCTCCTGTGCTTCCAGTACTCCCTTATAAGGGTACAACGAAACTATTGATTCTTCATTTAATAGGGCTTAAACGCTTATGTCAACTCAATCAATTTATACACAAAATGGGCTTACGAAACCGCTAGTTAGCTTCATCGTGACCTATCACAATGAGCCTCTTGAGATGCTTCGAGAGTGTATCAACAGCATTCTTGCGCTCTCGCTCGCTGAGACGGAACGCCAGATTATTGTCGTAGATGATGGTTCTGAACGCTCACCCATCGCTGAACTCATGGAGTTGTCATCGACTATCTATTATCTAAGACAGGACAACCAAGGGTTGAGTCAGGCTCGAAATAGAGGCATAACATTGGCTGAAGGCGACTTTATTCAGTTCGTTGATGCTGATGACTATCTGCTTACTAGCCCTTACGAGCAGTGCCTTGACATCGTAAGATACAAGGATGCAGACATGGTGATGTTCTTTCCTTCGGACAAGCCAACGGCTACTCCAAGTCCAGACTGGACTGGTCCGGTGAGCGGAACGGACTATATGACGCATAACAACATACACGCCAGTGCATGGGGATACCTCTTCCGCCGTTGCTGTCTACATGAGTTACGATTCCCAAAGGGCTTTGTGCATGAGGATGAAGAGTTCACTCCGCAGCTCATGTTACGCATTGAAAAACTTTACGTAAGCAACAACAAGGCTTATTACTATCGTCAGCATGAGGGTTCCATCACCCATTCTCGGGACTTGAAGAGCAAGTTGAAGCGTCTATCAGACTTCGAGAAGATCATCAACCGACTGAAGGATAAGGTGGAGTACTTGCCTGTTAAGGATCGAATAGCTATGGAGCGGCGTATAGCGCAACTAACGATGGACTATCTATATAATGTTATTCGCCTCACTCATGACGCTGGTCACTTGGAGAAAATATTGCAACGACTGACCGACCAAGGGCTCTTCCCATTGCCAGAAAAAGACTACACGCGTAACTATAAACTGTTCCGAAGACTCATCAACACCGCTTGGGGACGTAAGATATTGCTGTTGGCTTTGACGTTGAAGAGGTAGTTCTATCACCATTCACACCCTTTTCAATACAAGTTAAGATATAAAAACAATAAGGAAGTTTGCATATATGTAATTTATAAAGTACCTTTGTCTCGCATGAAATATAGGCAAGTTATTACATACAAAGACTACTTCAAGGATTTCTTCAAAGCGCAGAATCCTAAGGTGCAGACGAAGATTATCAAGGTACTTGATATAATAGAACAGATAGACAGAATACCCCAGACCTATCTAAAATACATCGAAGGGACAAACGGGTTATTTGAGATTAGGGTTCAACTAGCCAATAACATCTTCCGTATCTTCTCATTCTTTGATGGTAACAAATTGGTTGTTTTACTTAGTGGATTCCAAAAGAAGACACAGAAAACACCATCGAATGAGATAAAGAAAGCGGTCAAGATTATGAATGAATACTATAAAGAGAAAAAGAAAGAAAGGTTATAAGCAGTGGAGAATATTAAGACATTAGATCAGATAAAGGATGAGTTCTATGGCGTGAAGGGTACTCCTAAACGGGAAGAACTAGAGCGGGAATTAGAGTCTTTACGTATTGGTTTGAAGATTAGAGAAGCCCGTGAACAAAGAAATATGACGCAAGAACAACTTGCAAATCGTATTGATAAGAGACGTTCTTACATCTCGAAGATTGAAACAAATAGTGAGAATATAACGCTAAAGACACTTTTTGACATTGTAGAACGTGGATTAGGTGGCAAGTTAAAGATTGATGTCTCTTTTTAAGAAAGGCATTGGCACTTCTTTGCAAACTGGTTTTTTCACCACAAAAGATTAGTTTCAATCTCTATGAAAATCCTCCTCTTAGGCGAGTACAGCAATGTTCATAACACGCTGGCAATGGGTTTGCGTGCACTTGGACATCGAGTGACTGTGGTCTCAAATGGCGACTTTTGGAAGGATTATCCACGTGACATTGATGTGAGCCGACCAACAGGAAGACTGGGAGGAGTGTGCCTCTTGGCAAAGATATACGCTCTTTTACCACGTTTGAGAGGCTATGATGTGGTGCAATTCATCAACCCTATCTTCTTTGAACTGCGTGCCGAACGCCTTTTCTACATCTTTCGTTACCTCAAAAAGCACAATAAAAAGCTCTTTCTGGGGGCTTTCGGCATGGATTACTATTGGGTGCATACCTGTTCAACGACAATGCCCTTGCGGTATAGCGACTTCAATTTCGGTACGAAACTGCGCCAGAATGAAGAGGCAGTAAGCGAGCGGAAGGATTGGATTGGCACTGAGAAGGAGCGCTTGAACCGCCTGATGGCAGCGGAATGTGATGGTATTATCACTGGACTCTACGAATACTGGTGTTGCTATCAGCCGTTTTTTCCCACAAAAACAACCTTTATTCCTTTTCCAATCGTTGTGGGGGACGAACCAAAGATAGCCCCTGAATCCCCCAAACAATTAAATCTCTTTATCGGAATCAGCCGTAACCGGTCAGTGTATAAAGGCACGGATATCATGTTGAGAGCGGCTGAGAAGGTGAAAGCCGACTATCCCGACCGATTGAATCTGAAGGTTGTTACGGGCTTACCCTTCGATGAGTATGTGCGGACGATGCGTGGTTCTGATGCTATCATGGACCAACTCTACAGCTATACTCCATCAATGAATCCACTCGAAGCGATGGCACATGGCATTATATGTATTGGTGGGGGCGAACCCGAACACTATGCTCTTCTGCATGAGACAACGCTCCGCCCGATCATTAATGTCCTCCCCTCGTATGAGAGTTGTGTGTCAGCTCTCACGCAGCTTGTCACCCATCTCGATCAAATCCCAGCCCTTCGTCACCAGAGTTACGCCTATGTTCGCAAGCACCATGACCATATCAAAGTAGCACGGGAGTATGAGAAGTTTTATAAAAGATAAATCGCTTTCCTCATCATGACTGGTGCAAGCATAGAGCCAAAGGCTTACTTGCAGATGAAGTCCTCGTTAATTCTTTTGTAGCAAGCAATAAGACAAAAAGAACGAAACGCCCTTTTCCATTTGAAGAAGGCGTTTCGTTGCATGAAGAAGAGCCTCTCCTTGCAGTGAAGGGAGGCTCTCTTTGTTTCATGAAAAACATTTACTTGATTGGAAATGATTTCTTTGAAAACTTTACTTGCACCCTCTGTAAGAGGAAGAGTGCCTAACGAAAGGCAAGCAGATAATCGTTTTCTATGCCCCACGAAGCTGCATCTCCTCCTACAGAAAGGCTTGGAGAGGCTTGTTTCCTATCGTAACAATTCTAATTGTGGGATAGTGATTAAACTGCGAGTAATACTTATCAGTCCTTCTTCCTGCAACTGATTCAGCATGTGAGAGACGTTCAGACGACTTTGATGAAGCTCATGTCCGAGTGTTTCCATCTTTATTTTTAATACCTTCCTACCAGCTTGTGTAATGCAACGAAGGCGCAGGAAAGCAAAGAACTGTTGGCGAATATCCGTTGGATTCTGCCTCCATGGAGTGCGACCCTGCCGCTGCGCTTGCATGGAAAGGATATTAAGAAAATTCAAACGACAGATGAGATAGGAGTCAAGGAGGCGTAGAATCTCCTCTTTACTGAGTGCTAATAGACTGCAATCAGTCTGTGCGGAGAATGTACGGGAGTATCTCGACATGAGTCCGAAAAGGTGTTCTGGTTGTATGACAGCCGGTGCTGATAACTCTTCGACAATACTGTATCGGTGGTTATCAGCATGACTCTCCACGCTCAACGACCCTGCCATGAGAAAGAAGAGTTGCGTGCATCGGTCGCCTTCTGCCGCCAATAATTGTCCTGCCAACAGCTTGTGGAAGCCGAACTTGGTGTTCCCTACAATCTCAGAAAGCTCACTTGAGCCTATACCGAGGAAGAGTGGGAGGCGGAGAAGGTCGTTGTAAAGTTGTAACATAAGCGAAAAACAGCCTCACCCCCGCCCCCTCTCCGAATGGAGAGGGGAGTGAATAGATAGAAAGGAAATAGTCTGCTCAAGGCTTCCTAACCTTCATTTACAGTAGTATCTACTCCCCTCTCCATTCGGAGAGGGGGCGGGGGTGAGGCTGTAGTTGGGCTGGGTGAGGCTGTTATAGGGCTGGGGTGAGACCTTTACTATACCATACTTGCATCTTTCCTTTGCTATCTGAATAGATAAAATACGCCATCAACTCAGGGTGACGATCGAGTAACTGCTTGGCTTTCTCTATGCCCATCACCATGAAGGAGGTGGCGTATGCATCCGCAGTGGCGCAGTTCTTGGCTAGAACAGTAGCCGAAAGGAGAGAGTGTTGGACGGGGTATCCAGTCTTAGGGTCGATAGTGTGCGCATATTTCTTACCTCCTTTATAATAGAAGTTACGATAGTTTCCGCTTGTCGCCATGGCTCGGTCGGTCACATTCAGTACCGCCTCATACTCTTGATTGACGTTCACACTATCGTCAGTAGGCTTTGTTACACCAATATGCCAGGGCAATCTCTTCTCGCTGTTGCCCTTAGTAACGATCTCACCACCTATCTCTATCATGAAATTCTTTACTCCCCTTCGTTCCAACAAACGTGCAACACAATCGGAGCCATAGCCCTTTGCGATTGCAGAGCAGTCCAACATGATACGTGGGTTTTGCTTTCGTATAGTGTTACCAACCAGTTTCACCTTATTAAAACCAACGATTTGTCGCAGGCTATCAATCTTCTCCTTTGATGGATGAACACCCGTTTTGAAGCCGAACCCCCACATGTTTACCATTGGCGCAACCGTGATGTCAAATGCACCATTGGTCTCCTTAGACACCTGTTGAGCGAGTGTAAACACCTCTTCAAACATCTCATTTACCTTGACAGGTTTGTTCTGATTGATCTGCGAGATGACCGATGAAGGCTCAAAAGTTGAGAAGGTCTGGTTGACGCGTTTAAGTTCTGCATCTATTTCAGGCTGCAGATCCTCGTCATTCTGGTACGTGATGTGATAGACAGTGCCGAAGATAAAGCCCGTATTATGCTGATAGGGCATATCATGTTGGCACCTCACAATAATGATGGAACCGATGAGCAGCACCAAAAGAAAGGGTATTTGCCAATATAGTTTCTTATTCTTCATAATCGTAATAGGGTCATTTTAGAGTTGAATGGGGCATTTGCTAGTTGGTTGATTATAGTTCGAGAAGAACATTAAATGTGGCTGCGAGCGTTGAAGAACCGCCTCGCCCGTAGCCTGGTACATACCATGGATCACCTAAGTCGTTGCTCTTCTGATGGGCACGAACCTTATATCTCAGGCTCCAACCCATACGTATTGGACCCCAGATCTTGGCATCTACACCGAAAGAAGCCTCTATCCAAAGAAGGTGCGAACGCACACCTGTACCACCAAAAGGCACTTGGTTGCCCCAAATAGGGTCCGTCACGGCAGGTGCCGAAACGTCATATTTGAAGGATGTATAGCCTACTCGCCCTCCTGCCAGCACACGATAGGCATCATGCTTGTCCTTTAGAAGATTGAAGTCGATACCTATACGACCATAAGGAGCACGTGTCTTAAATTGTGTCGAAGTGTTATCATCCGTCTTATTAGCCTCTCCCACACCGATTTCCAGCACTGGGTAATACTTATCTTGGAGGTTTACTCGTAGCAAAGCCTCGTATTGTCCGTAAGAAGAAAGCGCCTTCATTGCGGGACCGACGACGTCAACTCCAACGGCAACAGCCCTGAAGAACGCCACAGTATCAGGCTTTGTGGGTTGCACCTTTTGCTTTCGTTGTGCATGGGCAACACTTGGCAGAAGGAGAAACAGACTAATGCTGAGTAAGATGAAGGTATATATTCTCTTTCGTTCCATCGTAGTCTACGTTGGGATTATTGATGTTTATCTGACTAACTGCACGTCCCGTTGTACTTACGGCAGTAAGTTTATGGAAAAAAGCAGGGGCACAATCGACACTTTCAAAGTGGCTAATATTAGTCTTACTTATCGTGATGGTATCAACGACAGATAGCCCTGCTGCATTGGTCAAGACGAACCGTAGGCGGTCTTGTGCGCCTCCGTAGCTCATCGGCAAACTGAATTTTGAAGTCTTAATAAGCCTGTTAATCAATACAGTATCAGCCTTTCCGTCACGAAGAGCACTGATGGTCAATGTGTCACGAAGGCTGTCGCCCTGTATGACATAATTAGCCATTACAGGATTGTGAACGCCACAATCAATATCAGAACAGCTTGTCAAAGAGAGGAAGACACCTGCTGTCAAACAAGTGAAAACGGCTAGGAGCATTACTCTTAGCCCTTTTTTACTCGTTATGCTAGCCTTCGCATATTTGTCATTTATCATCATTTGCATTACATCAGTAGGTTTTTTACATCTCTTTCTCTATCTGGTAATCATTGCGTCGAGGGTTACTTCGACTGATCAAATCGCCTATGAAACCAGCAAGGAAGAGTTGTGTACCCAGGAGAATAGCGGTCAGAGCGATATAGAAAGAGGCGTGATTTGAAAGCAAATCACCATATTCTCCATTGAAGAGCATCACAGTCTTCTCTACAAATAAGCTAATGAGTGCAATGAAGCCAATGAAGAATACGAAGGAACCAAGCAGTCCGAAGACGTGCATAGGCTTCTTTCCAAAGTTGGTCAAGAACCATAAGGTGAGTAAGTCGAGATACCCATTAAAGAATCGATTAATGCCGAACTTAGACTTACCATACTTACGTGCCTGGTGGTGAACCACCTTTTCTCCGATACGAGCGAAGCCTGCCTCTTTGGCAAGATAGGGGATGTAACGGTGCATCTCACCATAAACTTCGATGTTCTTCACCACATCTCGGCGGTAAGCCTTTAGTCCACAATTAAAGTCATGGAGGTTATGTACACCACTAATCTTACGTGCCGTTGCATTGAAAAGCTTAGTTGGTAAGGTCTTAGATAACGGGTCGTAACGCTTCTGCTTGTAGCCACTTACGAGGTCAAACTTATCCTCCGTGATCATTCGGAAGAGCCCTGGAATCTCGTCAGGAGAGTCTTGTAGGTCTGCATCCATTGTAATGACAACATCGCCTTTAGCCGCTTTGAAGCCACAATATAGGGCTGGGCTCTTACCATAGTTACGGCGGAATTTAATGCCATGGACGTGCTCGTCCTTGCGATGAAGCTCTTCTATGATACCCCAACTATTGTCAGTTGAGCCGTCATTAACGAAGATTATTTCATAAGAGAAGCCGTTGGCATTCATCACGCGTTGTATCCATGCGTGCAATTCTGGTAGACTTTCTTCCTCATTAAATAGAGGAACTATAACGGAAATATCCATTGTTTATGTTCGGATTAATATTGTTTTGAATTAGAGGAGGGTACTTGCTTCATCATTAATGCAGCAATGATTAATGATAAGAAAACGCCGAATACCACTGCAGAAATAAAGCTATTTGCAGCCAAGACAGCCGGTTCCGTCATCATTGAAAGGAGCCGAATTATATCATTGTAAGATACGTTCATGGTTGTAAACATCTGTTTCGCTTGTGGTGTGGAATAGACAGTTGTAAGGATAGATAACAACCTTCCGTTGTCGACATAATTCATATACAACCATTGAAGAAGGCTGAAGATGAGTGCCGCATTGAAGTGAACTCGAAGGCAGTAAAACAATCCGCGCTTGAAAGAAATCACCCCATTGCGCCCTTCCTCACGGAACTTTTTAAGCCGATAAGCCACAAAGAAGGGGGTAGAAAAGAGCAATATCGTATAGAACTGACCCAATATTGGAAGGGAACTAGAGTATAATAAACAGGCGAAACTAGCAACCCAAAGGATTGCAAGATAGAATCCGTCGTAACGAGAATACGCCGATAATTGTTTGAGTTCATCGTGTGTCATACTGCAAAATTACTGATTATTTATTATATATAAGGTGCCTCCTTCCTAAAATTAAGATTATTTGTTAAAAAGCGAAAAAGGTGTTCTTTCTTTTCGTGTTTATAAATAATTTATGTACCTTTGCAGCGCTTTTTCCAAGTAAGGAGAGAGCTTCATACGGGCAAGTCTCCTACGACCAGCTCCCTTCAAATCCCCCAGGTTGGGAACAAAGCAAGGGTAGAAGGTTGTAGCGGTGCGATAGGAATCGCTTGTCCACCCGCCTCTTTAGCTCAGTTGGCCAGAGCACGTGATTTGTAATCTCGGGGTCGTTGGTTCGAATCCGACAAGAGGCTCGAATAGATAAAATGACTAGAAACGAGAGAGAAGGTATGTCGTGAGGCACACCTTCTTTTGTTTTTTAGACTGCTGATAAGCTCTTTTATAACCCTCAATAGGCGTTACGACAATTCCTGATAAACGATACTTGAAACGCTGCTAAGGTTTAATTTGAATCTAATCATCATTATTTTGCCCGCTCATTGGCTTCTACTAATGATCCTCTCCACTGGTCTATTATGGGGGAAAGGGAAGCTAGTTGGGAGGTATAAAATGCCCACCAGTAAACTTCATATATATCATTTGAAATAGAGAAGAGCCTCTCTTCCAGTCAAAGAGAGGCTCTTTTCATTGCAAGGAAACGCCCTCTTCAAATCAAGAAGGGCGTTTCTTTAATTCTACTAAAAAGCCTCCCCAAGCCCCTCTTTATCTTTGCAGTGAAAGAAAGAAGAGTAGAAATTCTCTTTAAGCTCG
>ERZ773197.613-NODE-613-length-27434-cov-11.714014_pt1 | contig 27434 bp, 28 predicted proteins | sample MGYA00580999_ERZ773197 | MGnify/ENA primary metagenome ERZ773197 (study PRJEB29015, sample SAMEA2738166) | human oral metagenome | biome: human oral; feature: human-associated habitat; material: saliva | place: China | collected 2185 ...
CTGGAACTACCTGTCGATGGCGCTTCGCGGCGGCGGCATCTTCCTGCCGCTGACACTGGCGATTTTCTTTCCTGAGCGGCTTTCCCCGCGCTGGGCCATCGCCTCCATGCTGCTTTCTACGGCAGCCGCTACGGCGGCAGCCGCCTTTGAAAGCGCCATCCATCCGCTCTTCATCGGCCTTATCGTCAGTGCGGCACTCATCCTGCCGGGAGTTCGTAAAAAACATACACGGAGGAATCTCTCATGACAAATACAGCCATACCCGCAGCGGCAGAAGAACTTCTCGCTTTCATCCAATGCTCGACCTCCCCTTTTCATGTCGTAGAGGAGAGCGCCAAGAGACTTCTTCGTGCGGGCTTTCAAGAACTCAAGCCTGCGGACTCGTGGCGTCTTGCCGCCAGCGGACGCTACTTCCTGCGCGTCTACGGCTCGACGCTCCTCGCCTTCGTCGTCGGCGAGAAGCCGCTCAAGAGCCACGGCACGCCTCTTCTTATGGCAGCGGCGCACACGGACTTCCCGTGCTTTCGCCTGAAGCCCGAGGCAGGCATGACACGCGACGGCTGCGGCACGCTCAACGTCGAAACGTACGGCGGACTCATCCTGCGCACATGGCTCGACCGGCCGCTCTCGCTCGCGGGCAAAATTGTGCTGCGCGGCAAGGACGCCTTTCATCCCGAGGTGCGGCTCGTCGACTTTCAAAAGCCGCTCATGACGATCCCGAGCCTCGCCATCCACATGGATCGTGACGTCAACAAAGACGGCGCCCTGAACGCGCAAAAAGACATGCTGCCGCTCGCCGCTCTCCTCGGTAGGGACGCAGAAGAGGACTTCTTCCTCGCCTGGCTCGCCGAAGCCTGCGAAACAGAGCGGGACGCCATCCTCTCCTACGATCTCGGCGCTTACCCTTGCGAGACGGGCTGCACCTTCGGACTTCGCGACGAATTCATCTCCTCGCCGAGGCTCGACAACCTCACCTCCGTGCTCGCCTGCCTCAAGGGCATCGAAGAAGCGCATCCCACACAGGGCATTCGCCTCATCGCGCTCTTCGACAACGAGGAGGTCGGCAGCCGAACGAAGCAGGGCGCCGGTTCCGCCGTGCTCGGCGATGTGCTGCGCCGCATCTATCAAGACCTTTCGGGCGAAAGCGACGCCGTCTGCCGTGCGCTCGCCGACGGCTTTTTGCTCTCCGTCGACGTGGCGCACGCCGTCCATCCTTCGCACGCGGCGAAGAGCGATCCCGTCGTGCGTCCCGCGCTCGCAGCAGGCGTCGTCCTCAAGCAGGCGGCATCGCAGAGCTACGCGGGAGACGCCGAAGCCTCCGCCGTCGTGCGCGCGCTTGCCGAAGAGCATGAGATTCCCTGGCAGAGGTTCGTGAACCGCGCCGACAGCCGCGGCGGATCGACGCTCGGCGCCATCGCTTCCTCCTTCGTCCCCGTTCGCACGATGGACATCGGAGCGCCCATTCTCGCCATGCACTCGGCGCGCGAGACGATGGGCGCTGCCGACCAAGAATCGCTTGAACGGCTTCTCAAAGCGTTTCTCGCTTGAAGAAGCAAATGCCATCCCACGCGAAACCGCAGATACGAAAGACTCCCCCGAAAGCCATCCTCGGCTCTCGGGGGAGTCTTTCGTCGCGGTCTCGTTCCACGTTCAAATGCCAAGCCCGCGTTCCAAATACTTGCGCTGCAGCAGGAAGATACATCGCACGAGCTGGTTCTGCTGCCTCTTGTCAAGATATGCCGTGAAATGTGCGCCGATGTGATAAACGGGCGTTGCAAGCGCCGTGCGGTCGAGCGAGCGCATGACGACGGCCGTCGTCTTCAGCTCGCCGACGGCGGGCAGATCGGGTATGGCGATCTCGATTTCCATGCCGTCTTCCAGCGGCTCTTTCCACACGAAAGAAACGCCGTTGCCGCTGATGTCGACGAGCGTCGTGTCCTTTGCCTTGTTCTTGCCGCCGTAGAGATTCGACAAGGTCACCTGCATGGGAAGAGGCACGGGCACGCGCACGAAATTGCGCTTCTGCTGGCGCTCGACCTCCGCCGGAAGCTCCATGTACCAGATATGATCGGGCAGGGGGCTGCTCGCGCAAAACACCGAAGAAAAGCGATAGGTGCACTTCTCGCTCGGCATGGCACAGTGGAAACGTGCGCCGGACTCAGGGCCGTGCGCATATTCGGCATCCGTCAGGCGCATCTCGACGATGAGACGGTCTGCCGTCATCTCCTTGAGAATTCCTATACGCGTCTTCTTTCCGCCCTCCTGCAAAAAATAGATCTTCTCCTCCGGCGCGAGCACTTCTTCGGGTGCAAAGCATTCTGCCGTCATACTCTCTGTCGTCATATCTCCTCTTCTTCCTGTCATCACTTCCGCAAACGCACTTCATCGACAAGGCTTCCGTCGGGCAGGAAGCACGAAAAGTGCAAACGCTCCGCCGACGCCTCCAATGTCATATAATTGCCGCGCTCAGGCTGGGCAAGCACCTTCTTGTCGAAACGCGCATTCACAGGCACATCGTAATAGCAGTTGCCGCAGTTTCCCGTATCAATATAGAAAGGCCCTTCCTCGCTCGGCGCAAAATTCACGATAGACCCTAGCCTCCGATACGTATGCTGATGCGCCGTCAAAACGACATCGGGACGCAGTTCATCGAAGAGCGGCATGAGAAGACGCCCCGTCGCACTGATGTCACCCGTGACGGGATCGCTCAAATCGGGGTAGTCGTACTCGATGACGTCCTTGTGCATCAAGACGATCTTCCACTTCTTGCGGCTCGCCGCCATGTCGCGGCGCAGCCAAGCCATCTGCTCCTCCAGGAGTCCCGCACGCAATGCTTCGACTTCCTCCCACTGCGTGTTGAGCGCGGCGAAGTGGCACGGCCCGTAATCGAAGGAATAGTACCAATGCGAGAAGCGCAGACTGCCGTTGCCCGGCACGGGAAAGCAGCCGAGCCAAGCCAAGGGCAGGCGACATTGCCAGTTGAGATCATACGTTTCATGATTGCCCATCAGCGGAGCGCACGGCAGGCGGCTCATGAGTCCCGCCGCCCCCTCGAACCACTGCCGCCACTGGTAGGCGGCCTCCCCATTGTCGACGAGATCACCCATCATGATGAAGAAATCCGCGTCCGGGTGCTGCGCCGCCGCACTTTCCGCTGCCTTCTTCCATGTGCGATATCCGTCCGAGCACTGCGAATCGGGAAAGATCAGCGCCTTGAATACACCGTCCCCCGCCGTCCGCAGGGAAAACCAAGGCGATGATGTATCGCCCGTGCGCAGGCGGTACTCATACGAAGCGCCCGGCGAAAGCCCTGTCAGAAGCGCCTCGTGAGAAAACAGCCGCTCGCCGCCGTCATCGAGAAGTTTCTCGCTCGCAGCGACGGAAGAAAACCCTGCCGCGCCCGCAAGCCGCAGATCGACGACAGCCTGCGCCTCACTCACCGTGGACTCCCAGGCAATCATGCGCGAGGTTCGGCTGTCCCCGGTGATGATCTGGCGCACGAAGAACGCTTCCAGCCCCTCAGCGGCAAAAGCCCTGCTCCAACGAGCAGGGAACAAACTGCCGATTCCCAGCGAAAACAGCGTCCGCAGCGATACTTTCAAAAACCCGCGGCGCGACAGCGCCGGTAAAGAGGCGGACAGCATGGCGAAACCTCCTTCGCACAATCCGATGCAGGCCTTCTGCATCGGATTCCCTCAAAAACGCTTGCTCTCTGCCGCGTCGAGCAGCGCCTCATACGCCTCGGCTGCCCGTGCCGCAAAAATTTTGCGCACGGCGGCGTTCTCTCCGATGCCCTTGAGAATCGTCTGCACCCGGAAGCCTTCGCGCTCCAAAAGCGATTTGTGCGAATCCGGCTCGTCGCCCGCCATATCGTTTGTCGCATGATCGCCCGCCACGAGCATCAAGGGGGCGAGCGTGGCCTTCCTTATGCCCGCCTCCTTGAGCTTCGGCACAACATCGTCCAGATTCGGCCGTCCCTCGACGGTGTAGATGTAGACGCGCTCTTCACCGAGATTTTCCAAGCGAGCCTGCATGACAGCGTAGTAGGCATTTGCCGGATGCGGCGTGCCGTGCGCCATGAGGAGCACGGCTTCGTCTTCTGCACGCGCCGGCAACTCCTTCGCAACAGCCGCCATGACCTCTGCGACATCATCGCGCTTCTCCTCCTGCCCTTGCCAATAGACGAGCGGCGTGCCGAGCGTCATACGCTGAAACCACGGCTTGCATTCGTCGAAGACTTCCCGCTTGTAGGCATACTCGATGCCCGGGATGATGTCGAGCGAAACGAGAGCGACGCGTGTACAGCCCTCTTCCTTGAGCCTCTGCAGCGCCTCTTCGGGCGTTGGATAGCGGACGCCCTCGTTCTTTTCCACGCGCTCGATGACGATGTGCGACGTAAAGGCGAGCATGACCCTGACGGCGGGATGCATGCGCCGCACCTCCTCCGCCACGGCGTCGATCGTCTTCTCGCGCGTCTCCTTGAACGTCGTGCCGAAACTCGTGACGAGGATGGCGTCACGTTCCTCACCGTCAGCCCTTGCAGCATTGTCCGCCACAAGCACGCCGAGGCTTGCGGCTCGCTGCAAAGCGGCGCCCGCTGTCTTTACTTCCTCATGGAGCTTGTAACCTGTATGTGCCATAGATCTGCCTCCTTTCTTCCATCACAATTCTCTCAAGAATTCCCTGCCGAATCGCCGTTCTCCGACAAATCCTTGACAAAGCTCACGGCGTCCTTTATAATTTCTTTATTGCACGATGCGATACATCGGCATTTTCGGGGCATGGCTCAGTTTGGTAGAGCACCTGGCTTGGGACCAGGGGGTCGCAGGTTCAAATCCTGCTGCTCCGACCATCGCGTCAGTAGCTCAGTCGGATAGAGCAACGGCCTTCTAAGCCGTGGGTCGGGGGTTCGAATCCCTCCTGTCGCACCATGAACGCTGCAGGGCTTGGCATTTTGCCAAGCCCTTTTATTTATTTACTCTTCGTGCGCACGCTTTTCCATATGACGAACGAGTTCGATGGCGCCGAGTCCGAGGCCCAGTCGCTGGGAAATTTCCTCCGCGCTCATTCCTTGGCGCAGAAAGGCACGGATCTGCTCTTGCTGACGGCTCGGAGGCGCATCAGGCGACGGGCTTTTCACATCGTCTGCCTCGTCCGCTTCCCTCGCAGCGGTCAAATCCTCGTCCGAAAACTCCGGCGGCTCTTCCTCGCCCGCCGGTTCGTCCTCGTCGTATTCGTCCGCCTCTTCTTCCATCACTGCCTCTTCGTCTTCTTCCTCCGACTCGTCTTCCTCGTACTCCTCGTACTCATACGCCTCATCGTCCTGCGTCTCATCATCCTGCATCTCATCGGGCATTTGCGCCGCCGACAATGCACGGGATGCAGCATCTTCGTGGACGGGAATCTCCCGACGCATATTCTCCTGCGCCGCCTGAGTGCCATGCGCGATGTTCGCCGCCGCGTCCGTCTCCATTTCCTCAGGCGGCAGCTGCAAATCCACCGCACCGCCAATCGGGCTTCCGGCCATCTGCTTCATCAGGGCTGCCTGAAAGCTCGACGCCGTCTCTCCTGCACCGACGGTGGAAACCGCAGCGGGCGCAATGGCTGCGGCGGACGATGCGGCAACTTCGACGGCAGAAGGGGAGGAAACAGCAGGCGCTGCAGTGACGGGAGAAACAGTCGGAGGCGCCTGTGTCGCCGTGCGGGGCGCAGAGGACGCGAACTCCATCTGCTGCGGCAAAGCACCGAGCCGTGCGCCGTAGACCTTCTCCCACTGCGCGAGGGCAGCGAGACGCTCATCCAAAGCCGCCTTCTGCGCGTTCGCCTCCGCCAAAATGCGCTCCAACCGTTCGACATGGATCTGCATCCTGCCGATGACGGCGTCACCCGATCGCTCGATCTCATAGCGCAGACGACTCGCGGAAACTTCGACCGATTCCTTCTCCTTGGCCTTTCCCTTGCTCAAAAGACGCCGCATGATGAGGACAAGCACCGCCCCCAAGACAATCAATGCGCCCAGAATTTCCGTGATCACTTCTCGCAGCTCCCCTTATCTCCAGAAATCGCTGAGAAATTCAGCTCTCCCTCTAAAATAGGGCTGTCACATGAGTCGACTACGACTTATGACAGCCCCGTTTCATTCCCTACGTAGATATATCAATATTGCGTCCACGGAATACATCGACGGCGAACCTCTCCGTCGGCGCTTCCTCCTCCTGTTCGGCATGCCTGCCGCCGCCAGAGCCTCGCCGGCCGCGCCCCTGCTTCCTGCGGCGATCGGGATCGTCCTTGATGCGCTCCTCTTCTGCCTGATCCTTCTTCCTGACCTGCGTCTGTTTCAACGCCGTTTCCTGCTTGTCACGCACAGCCTGAAAATCCTGCTGCACGGCCGACTGCTGATTCATATTGTGCTGCACCTGCGTCGCTTCGGAGGTGCGCGGCACGATTGCCTGCAAACTCATCGGTGTTACATCCATGCATCCCACCATCCTTTCCAAGCACAGTCAAGGGGACACGATCCGCAAGAACGTCGCCCGTATCAATAAGCGCCCGTGCGGATCTGATCGCCTTCCACGCTCAGCGTGCAGCGTTTCTCCTCCGAATGAACATTCTTGATGACGTTGTTGATCTTGAGCTTCACGCCCGGATATATCGTATCGGCAGCGCGGATGCGGCCGCGCTTCATGCTCTGGATTTTCTCCTCAAGTTCGTCCATCTCTTCCAGAAGGCGCTCCAACTGCCCTTCCACTTGGAAACTCACCTTCCCCAACTGCGCGACCATTTCCTGCCTCTCGGGCGGCAGTTTGCTGATGTCAACCTTGCCGAGCGTCGCGAGCGTCTTCTTGATCTCGTCGAGCTTCTTCTTCGTATCGCCGTACTCCTGGCACACCGCCTTGTACTGACGCTGCACCATCGGGTTGACGCCGACTTCAAGTTTCGTCGCAACATTCGCTGGATTGCCGATCTGCGTCGCTTCAATCTCCTCGCCGGCAAACGTCGAGCCGCCCATGATCTGTCCGCGCTTGCCAAGCACCGTGACCTTCTTCCCCGCACGTACCTGCGAGTTCAAAACGACGTCGGCAATCGTAACATTTCTGCCCGCCTCGATCTCAGCATTTTCCGCAAAAAAAGCCATCAAAGTTTCCCGCGCCTTGACGAAGCCGCGGTTCATGCCCTGGATGCCGCCCTTGACGAGGATGTTGTTTCCCTCGACCTCGGCGCCCGAAACGATGCCGCCGACCTCGATGTCACCCGTAGCCTTTACCACAAATCCTGCCTGCACGCTTCCCTGGACAGCGACCGCTCCCGTAAATTCGATGTTGCCCGTGCCGACGCCCACATCCTCCTTGATGACGAGGCGAGGGTCGACGCCGATGACCTTGCCCGTGTCGACGATCTGTCCGTCGATATCGGCGTAGAGGAAATTCTCATCGCGAATCGAGGAGTTCTTTCCCGCCTTGAATACGAGCGCCTTCCCCTTCTTTTGGTTGACCTTGCCGCCAAGCACATTCATGCCCGGCTCTCCGTCCGTCTGCAGAACGCGTTCAGCGAGAAGCTCGCCCTGCTTCACGAGCACGAAGAGGTTCATGTTCTTGTAGTCCGCCCGATCATATTCATCCGTCTTGGGGCGTCCCTTGACCCCGAGGTCGTAGTTCTTCTTCAGGTAGGCGTCCTCGCCATGCTGCGGCTCCTTGCCAAGCGCCGCCTCGAAGTCCTTTCCGTCCTTCGCGCCCTGCTCGATCGCCGCCTCGTCGAAGCCGAATACGACGCCCTTGTCCTGGAGCGCCTTCTTGATCATCTCCGCCGTCGGATATGCGTTGGAGTCCGTATGGTCAAACCCGACCGTAGCCACCATCTTGTCCGAACTGACATGGATATTGATCTTGCTGTAGACCGGACGCTCTCCGTCAGCCCTTTCCTGTTCGCTCATGCCCTTTTTTGCCTCCTTCTTGCCTCACTCCATGAGGCTTGTTTTCCATCTCGCCAAAAAGCCCCGAAGCCGAAAGACGGCCTTCGTATGGAGCTGAGAAATCCGCGCCTCCGAAAGATGCAGGATGAGGCTGATTTCCTTTAGGGTAAGTTCCTCATAATAATAAAGAGAAACGACCGTGCGCTCCTTCTCCGGAAGCTGGTCGATTGCTTCCGCCAAAGTGTCGCGCAATTCGTTTTTCTCGGCATTTTCTTCGGGATCGATCGTCTGTGACGACGGAGACTCCGTACGAACATACTCCTCGAGCGGAATGACCGTCGCGATGTTCGTCTGCGAAACGAGATCGTGCAGTTCCTTCTTCGATATCTTGAGTTCCGCGGCAAGTTCGTCGTCCGTCGCCGAGCGCCCCAGGCGGCCTTCCAATGTCGTCACAGCCTGCTCATAGCGCCGAATCTTCTGCCTTTTCGATACGGGAATCCAATCCATCGTACGCAAATAGTCAAGCATGGCGCCGCGAATGCGCACGCCGCCATACGTTTCAAATTTGTTGCCGCGCTCGACGTCGTATCGCTCGATTGCGTCAAGCAAACCAAAAAAGCCGCTCGAAACGAGATCGTCCCGATCAACATGTGCGGGCAGGCCGACGACGACACGTCCCGCAATGATATTGACGAGCGGCAAGTACTTTTCGACAATCTTGTCACGAACTTCCGGTGCGCGCGTTTCCCGGTAAAGCGCCCAAAGATCTTGAATTTCTGCGGAGGGGGTCTCTGCCTTTTTCATCAATCAGCCGCCTCCTCGTCTAGTCATTCTCCGCGGGGAACCGCAGCGGCGGGCTCTTCCATGACCTCAAAATCCGCATCCTGTTCTTGACCGTCCGCTTGCGCGTCTGCTGCTTCCCCATCTTCTCCGGCATTTTCCGAGCCTTCCGACTCCTCTTTATCATTCGCCGTCTGCGTCGCTTTTCCCTCTTTCCTCGTTGGAATTTCCTCCGACTGCGCTTGCGCAAAAAGGGCAGGGAACTGCTTTTCCAAAAAAAAGGCAACGAGAAAGATGAGCGCGGTGACGACGAGAAACACCGCAAGGCTTCTCCCCGCTGCAGTAGAAAACCGTGCGCCTGCCGAAACGGCGGTCAGAACGGTGAGGAAGGCAGCGAGGACGCCCGTGACGAGTGCTGTTCCAATCTTAAACAAAGTCCATCCCCCGTTAAATAATCTTTTCCCCGCGATCGATCGTCTTGACCTTGTAATCTCCCGTTGCCAAATCGACTTGTACCGTGCGGCCGTACGTGCCGCCCGTATCCTCGGCAACGATGCGTATGCCTTCCTTGGCGAGCGCCTTCTTTGCAGCCTCGGCATTTCTCAGACCCACGCGCATGACGTCGGACGCATTGGCGAACGAGAACATCTGTGCGCCTCCCGCGATCTTCGCGACGAGACGGTTCTTCGCCGCACCGAGTTTCAAGACCTCGCCGAGCAACAAAGGCACGCCCGTATCAGCAAACTTCGCATGATTCTCGTGCGCTCTCGCCTGCGTGCTGTCCGGCAGCATGATGTGCACGAGGCCGCCGACCTTCGTCTGCGGATCGTAGAGGGATATGCCGATGCAGGAGCCAAGACCGTAGCTGATGATCTGCTGCGGAGCCTTACCGACCTTGTAATCCGCGATTCCTACGCGTAACATATCAGCCATGTCATCCAACCCCCACTGCAGAAAGAATCATTTCCATGGAGCCTGGATCCGGTACAAGGAAGAAGTGCCCGCGCAACTCATCGTCTTCGGCAAGGAACTCCGTCTCGATGACCATGGCGTGATCGCCCATCTGGCCGAGCTGTACGAGCACGACGTTCAAGATGGCGCCTGCCATATCCATAGCGAGCGCCGGAATCGACGGAATGAGCGAGAGGTTCGTGAAGCTGTAGAGCGCATTGAGGTAAGCTCCTGCCAAGATGTTGCCGATTTCCATCAAGGCGGACTCTGCCATCATGTCGAGATGCGTCGTCTCTCCCGACTCCTTGCCCATGAGGGCGTCGACAAGGTAGAAAGCGCTGTCCTTCGGCATGAGGAACAGAATGTTGCTCGGCGCCTTGCCATAGACGCGCAGAAAAACGCCGACGACGATCGTCTCCGGCCCGCCGACGAGGTCGGGAACCTCGTCGAGAGGGACGACCGAAACCTTCGGCACATTCATATCAATGCGGCGGTTGATGAGCTGCGACAAGGCCGTCGCAGAGTTCCCCGCACCGACATTTCCTATCTCCCGCAGCACATCAAGCTGTACCGGGGAAAGATCGATAATATCTTCCGTCATAACTGCACCTCTAGCATATTGGCATGATCCGATAGAAATATCCTTCTCCCGTCCTGCTAGGCAGGAGAAGGATGCAACATCTTATTTCATATCTTCCGGCAGGTCAACGATCTCGTCAAGATTCAGCATGATGATCAGTCGCGCATCAATGTTGCCGATGCTGTTGACAAAGCGGTTGCTCGTGCTGTCGCTGACGTCCTTCGCCGGATTGATGTCGCGTCCGGAGATGGTCAGCACTTCCGTCACGGCGTCGACGATCATGCCGATGGAGAACTCGCCGATCTTCATGATGATGATGCGCGTCGCATCCGTGTAGGGAGCGTCCTCAAGACCGATGCGGCGCTTGAGGTCGATGACGGGAAGAACGCTGCCGCGCAGATTGATGACGCCCTTGATGTAGTCGGGGGCGAAGGGCACGCGCGTGATGTCCGTCAAAACCTTGATTTCCTGCACGTTCAGGATGTTGACGCCGTACTCTTCCTTCAAGAGCTTGAACGCGGCCACCTGAACGTCTTCCATGATTGCCTTCTTTTCCTTAGCCATGTCTAATCCTCCCCCTTACTGCTGCACGACCGTACCGACATCCAAAATCAAGGCGACACGGCCATCTCCGAGCACGGTGGCTCCGGAGAAGATCTTGAGTCCGGAAAGGAGTTTTCCGAGCGTCTTGATGACGATTTCCTGCTGACCGATAAGGTTGTCTACGACGATGCCCGCCTTGCGCTCGCCGACATACACGACGACGACGAAGATATCGTCGTTGTCCTCTTCCGTTGTGCGCGGCACCTGCAGCGCCGTGCTGAGGTTGATGATCGGGATGATCTGCCCGCGCAGTACGATGACTGCCTGATTCTGCACCGTCTTGATGTCACCCGGATGGATGTTGATCGTGCTGTCGATCGAGCCGAGAGGAATCGCATACATCTCTTCCTGCACCTTGACGAGAAGCGCCTGGATGATGGCGAGCGTCAGCGGCAATTTGATCTTGAATACAGAGCCTTCATCAATCTTCGTCTCGACATCGACATGACCGCCCAACGACTCAATCTTGCTGCGCACGACATCCATGCCCACGCCGCGTCCCGAAATATCCGTGATATGATCGGCCGTGGAGAATCCCGGCGCAAAGATGATGCGCACAGCATCCGCATCGGAAAGCGCATCGGCTTCATCCTGCGTGTAGAGCCCCTTCTCCACGGCTTTTGCACGAATCTTTTCGGCATCGATGCCCGCGCCGTCGTCCGTGACCATGATGACGACGTTATTTCCCTCGTGACGCGCGATGAGTCCGACCTCACCCGTGCGCGGCTTGCCCTTCTTCTCACGGTCGTCGGGATGCTCAACGCCATGATCGAGCGAGTTTCTCAGAAGGTGCATCAACGGATCGCCGATCTCGTCGATGACCGTACGATCGAGTTCGGTCTCCTCGCCCTCGACCGTGAGGTTGATGTCCTTGTTCAGCTCCTTCGCTATGTCGCGAACCATGCGCGGGAAGCGGTTGAACACCTGGCTGACGGGAACCATGCGCACCTTCATGACCACGTTCTGCAGATCCGTCGTCACGCGATCCATCTGCTCCAAAGTTTCCGTCAGTTCCGGCATGCGGTGCGTCGTGCCGATCTGCTCAAGGCGCACCTTGTTGATGACGAGCTCGCCAACGAGGTTCATGAGGTTGTCGAGCTTCTCAATGTCAACGCGCACGGACTGGCTCGCGTGATGCTTCTTCTCTGCGGCCGCGGGCTTTGCGGCGGGCTTTGCTGCTGGTTTCGCCGCAGGCTTTGCCGCGGGCTTTGCCGCAGGAGGCGCCGCTGCAGGAGCGGGAGCTGCGGCCTGCGCCGGCTCTGCCGCTCCTGCCGGAGCAGGAGCAGGCGCTGCGAGATTGTCGGGGTCGACTTCCTCGATCTTCACCTCTTCCAATTCGGAAACGGGTGCAAGCGCATCGGAAACCGCTTGTGTATCGGATGTCGTTACGAGAACGAGATCGAAATCATGATCGAACTTTTCCGCCTCCAGGTCTTCCGCGGGCGGAACCGACTTGATGACATCGCCGATCTCATCGAGGGCATTCATGACCATGTAGGTGCGCGCTGCCTTCAAAAGGCATGTGTCGGCGAGACGGATGTGTATGTGAAAGACGGCCATGCCGCCCTGCTTCGCCGCGCGCATCGCGTCCTTGTCATCCTCGGTATAATCGAGCGAAGATGCGGGCGCTGCCTCGGCCGCCGGCGCCTCCGCTGCGGCCGGCGCCGCTTCCGCCTCCGGCTGCGGCTCGCCCTTGGAAATGGACGAAAGCTTCTTCACGAGATCGGAAACGTCAACGAGATCCTCGGGGTCGCCGTTGCCAACGTTCTCGATCATCTCCTGCAAGGAGTCAAGGCACTTGAAGATCGTCTCAATGATGTCCTCTGTCACCTTGAGCTGGTTATTGCGGATGAGGTCGAGGACATCTTCCATCTCGTGCGTAAGTTCGGCGATCTTGTTGAACCCCATCGTCGCCGACATGCCTTTCAGCGTATGCGCGTTACGAAAGATCTCGTTGACGACGGACACCTCGTTCGGGTCATTTTCGAGGCTCAGCAGACCATCGTTCAAGGACTGCAGATGTTCGCGCGACTCGTCCAAAAACATGTCCATGTACTGATTTGTTTCCATTTCAAATCCCCCTGTTTGTTTTCTGCCGCCTCTGGGCGTCTTGCTCATTGCAGTATCTGCGCAAGAGGCACAGCATGTCAGTTTGCTCCGCAACCTTCGCCAAGAGCCCTGGTACCAGCCAGGCAGAACGCGAATCGCGAATCACTTGCATCATTCTTTAATATTCTTCGCCGTCACCGCCAAAAATCCTGCTTTTATTCCCGAGCGGGACTGTCAGGGTGCAGGGTAAGTTGGCGGCGCAGTTCACTGAAGACAAAGTGGACGATCTTATTCATCGTTCCCCGGTCAAGCTCCAGAAAGTGCGCCCCGAGCTGCCAGCCGCGATCGCTCGGCTCAAGCGGCAGGGAGCGCACGATGCGAGCCATGACGGACAGCGTGCCGATATTTGGGAAGTTCGTGAACACGATGGACGCGCGGCTGTTGACCTTGACGTGATGCGGCACGGCAAAGGAAATGCCGCCGCCGCTGACGTCCGTGGTGTGAAGCTTCATAAGCTCGCTCTCGCGCCCCTCCGTGTCGATGATCCGCACCTGAATCGGCAGCCGCACCATAACACGCACAAAGCTGCGGTTCTGATGGCGCTCGACGACTTCCGGCTTCGTGATCATCCAGACAGGAATCGGATCGCGCGCTTTACCCTTGAATACGGAGAAAAATCGGTAACGACATGCCTCGCCCACGGCAAGACCGTAAAGCTGCTCACCCGCCGCCGGTATGATGGGGCGGCGCTTTTCGTCCACGGGCATCGCGACGATCAATCGATCCGCAGTGATATCTTCTATGCGGCTCGTATATCTTATATCGTCATCTTCCAGGTAAAACTCAACCCTCTGCCCAATTTTCAACACCGTTGCCGCATTCATCAAATCGCCTGCCATGGCAAGGCACCTCCCCGTCATCGTGTAAAATCAAGGAAATATTGCAGAAATGATTTCCAACCTTTTTTGACAAAGACCTTTTCCCCATAGAGCATGGATCTCGCAATCGCTTTGATGCACTTTGCCGCAAGCGCGTCTGGATACGCCTCAAGAATCGGCTTTTGCTGACGTACCGCCTGGATCATCGTACGATCCTCGTAAATCGCCCCGAGGGATTGGATTTCCATGTGCAGGAAGCGCTCTGCCGTCTTCCTGAGCTTTTCCGCCACTTCGAGACCTTCTGCCTCGTCGTAGACACGATTGACGACGAGGCGCATGTTCGGCTTCGCCGCATACATGCTGTACGCCTTCATGACGGCATAAGCATCGGTCATGGCCGTCGGCTCGGGCGTCGTCACGAGAAGCACCTCATCTGCCGCCAGGATAAAATCGAGGACGTTTCTGCCGATGCCCGCGCCTGTATCGATGAGGATGACGTCGGCCAATTCCCCGCAGCCCGTGAGCTTTTCTTCGAGCAAATCCCGCTCGGCGGGCGTGAACTCGCCCGCCTGTTCCATGCCTGAGCCGCCCGAGATGTAGCGAAGCCCATAAGGCCCCTTCAAGATCACGTCATCGAGCACGACATCCTCATCCAAGAGATGCAGAAGATTGTATTTCGAAGAGGTTCCCAAAAGGACGTCGACATTCGCCATGCCGAGGTCAGCGTCGATGACAAGCGTCTTCTTTCCCTCGGCAAGAAAGGCGAGCGCAAGGTTCACGGTCAGGTTTGACTTGCCGACGCCGCCCTTGCCGCTCGTGACGGCAATGATGCGTGCGCCCTCCTTTGGCACGGAGCGCGCCGCGCTCGGCTCTGGCGCCTCCCGGGCAGCGTCCGTGCCGGAATCCGCAGCGGCAGAGTCCTTTTTGTTTTCTACGAGCTTTCGGAGGCTCGCTGCCTGATCCTGCATAATCTACCTCAAAAAAAGTTCCGCAAGCTTTCCGGCCTCTGCCGGCACAATGTCATCGGGAACGCTCTGTCCGTTCGTCAGATAGGAGAGCCGCATTTCTTTCCTGCGCAAGATGTTCAGGATGATGCCAAGGCTCTTCGTTTCATCCGTCTTCGTGAAGATCACCTTGTCGGGCTTGCAGACGGAGAACTTGTCGATGATGTCTTTCGCATCCTCATTCTTCGTCGTGGCGCTGAGGACGAGATACTTCTCAATATTCTGGTTGACGGCAAGGAATTCCTTGAGTTCCGCCATCTGACGGCGGTTGTGCTGACTGCGCCCCGCCGTGTCGATGAGAATCAGCTGCTTCTGGCGAAACTTCTGTATGGCTTCCTTGAGTTCATCAGGCGTATAGACGATGGCGATGGGAAGTCCGAGGATGTCGGCATACGTCTTGAGCTGCTCGACCGCCGATATGCGATACGTGTCCGCCGTAATGAACGCCGTGCTGATGCCCTTTTCCAAGACGCACTGCGCGGCGATCTTCGCGAGCGTCGTCGTCTTGCCGACGCCCGTCGGCCCCAAGAGAGCCGCGATCTTTCGCTTGCGGCTCTTGAGTTCAAGGCCGTCCGCCATCTGCACGTTGTCGGCGAGATACTTCGTCAGTCCGTCTAAAGCAAGCGGCGTATCCTTATCGGCCAGAATGGCTTCGGCGGGAAGCTGCAGCACGACGTCGTCGATGATGTCCGATTCGACCTCTTGCTGCTTCAGCACCTGCTGCAGGGACATCTCGTCCTCGGGCGTCTTCTCCTTGCTGACGACCTGGACGAGCATCGCCTTCATCTGAGCCAGCTCGTTCTGCAATTCCTCGATGGTTTCGCGCTGGCGCTCTTCCTCACTCTTGACGGACGGTGACTCGTCTTCTCGCCGCTTTTCCTGCGACGATGCCGCCTCGTCCTCCTCACGCTTCACTCTGCGCGAAGACGACGTCTCCGCCTCTGCTCCTGCAGCTTCTTTCGCTTCCGCCGCATGCACTTTTCTTCGCTTCGGCTGTGCAGGCTTCCTGCGCCGCGCCTTGCGTGCGGGCGACTCCTGCGGAGCTTCCCCGGCAGACGGCACAAGCGGCTGAAAGGGAGCTTCCGGCGCCTTTCCCGAAGGAAACGAGGGCACGAACGGCTCAGCCGAAGCATCATCAGGCGCGGCGGGCGCTGCTGCACGCGCCTGCCTCGCGGCCTCGGCAACCGCAGCTTCCGTGCCCGCCGTTCGGTAGCTCTTGGCTGCGCTCTGCGAAAGCCGCGGCTGCTGCATCGGCTGCTGTGACTCTATCGGCAGAGGCTGCTGCATCGGCTGCATCGGCTGCGCGGACTGCATAAGCGGCGGCATAGGAGCAGCCGGCGGCCCTGTAGGAACTGGGACAGACACCTGCTGTGCCAGAGCAGCAGGCGCCGCTTGCGGCAGGGCAGCCGCATGACCTTGCGGCAGCGGCACCGCGCTCTTCGGCTTCGTTTCGCCGCCTGCCGCCTCCGCCTGCAGTTCAGCGAGCGTCGGCAGACGTTCAGGCCGTTTCTTGGGCGGTCGGCGCGTCACCTCGTCGAGAGCCGCCGTCACCTCGAAGATTTCTTTTGCGCCATAGCCAAGGATGCCGCCCTTCTTTATTTTTTTCGTATGCAGGATCACCGCGTCGTCGCCAAGCTCGTCCTTCACCTGAGCCATGGCGTCCTTCATCGTGGCAGCCTGGAACACCTTGATGCGCAATTAAATTCTCACCGTCCCAAGAATCTGAAGTTCGACCGTCTGCTCAATCTCCGCATGGGAGAGAACGACAAGCCCCTGCACCGAGCGCTCGACAAGCTGTCGGAAGTAGGTGCGCACAGCGGGACTCGTGAGCACGATCGGCTCGTATCCCATGTTCGTGAGCTTCGGCAGTTCCGCGTTGAGTGACGCCAGGAGCCTCTGCATCGTGTCGGGATCGAGGCTCACATAAGAGCCGTGTTCCGTGCGCTGCACCGCGCCCGCGATATGGTTTTCCAATCCTGGATCAAGCGTGATGCACGGCAGCACATTGTTCTGCACATACTGCTGAGAAATTTGGCGCGCCAGCGCGTGACGCACATACTCGGTGAGAATGTCCGTGTCCTTCGTCGCTCGTCCGTAGTCGGAAAGCACTTCGAGGATCGTCTCCATGTCGCGTATGGACACGCGCTCTGCCAAGAGATTCGCCAGGACCTTCTGCACCTCGCCGACAGCGAGGATCTCGGGCACGACCTCGTCGACGAGCGCCGAATTCGTCTTCTTCAAGTTGTCGAGGAGGTTCTGCACTTCCTGGCGGCCAATGATCTCTGCCGCGTGCATCTTGATGACTTCCGTCAGATGCGTCGCGAGAACAGACACGGCGTCGACGACCGTATATCCGTTGAGCTCCGCCTGTTCGCGCTGATCCTCCGAAATCCACAGCGCCGGCAGACCGAAGGCCGGTTCCGTCGTCTCGATGCCCGGCACCTCTTCGAACACCGTGCCCGAGTTCATCGCGAGGTAATGGTCGAGCATGAGCTCGCCGCGCGCCGTCTCGATACCCTTGAGCTTGATGATGTAGCTGTTCGGCTTGATCTGTATGTTGTCGCGTATGCGAATCGTCGGTACGACGAGACCAAGCTCCAACGCGCACTGACGCCGGATCATGACGATGCGCTCCAAGAGATCGCCGCCCTGACCTGTATCGACGAGCGGGATCAGGCTGTAACCGATTTCCAGTTCCATCGGATCGACCTGCAGCAGGTTGACGATGTTCTCGGGCTTCGTGGCATCTGCCTTCGCCTTTTCCGCCTTCTTCTGTTCCGGCAATTCCTCGACCACTTTCTCCGAGCCCTTGAGGCGGCGCGCGACAATAAAGCACAAGATGGAAAGAACCGCCAACGGCAGTCCCGGCATTCCCGGAACGATGGCAAGGAACATCAGCACGCCGCTGACGATATAGAAGATGCGGCTGCGGTTGAAGAGCTGCATCGCCACGTCGAGACCGAGATTCCCCTTTGAAGATGCGGAGCGCGTGACGAGAATGCCCGTCGCCGTTGAGATCATGAGGGCCGGAATCTGGCTGACAAGACCCTCGCCGACGGTCAGGAGCGTATAGCTCTGCAGCGCCTGCAATGCCGACATGTTGCGCGTCAACATGCCAATGACGAAGCCGCCCGTGATATTGATGATGATGATGACGATCGCGGCGATGGCATCGCCCTTGACGAACTTCGAGGCACCATCCATCGCGCCGTAAAAGTCGGCTTCCTGCTGGATCTTCAAGCGCCGCTTGCTCGCCTCCGCATCCGTGATGGCTCCCTGGTTCAAGTCGGCATCGATCGCCATCTGCTTGCCCGGCATCGCGTCGAGCGTGAAGCGCGCCGACACTTCCGCGACACGTTCCGCGCCCTTCGTGATAACGATGAACTGGATGATGACGAGGATGACGAAGATGATGAAGCCGACAAGCGCGTTGCCGCCGACAACGAAGTTGCCGAACGCCATGATGACGTCGCCCGCATAGCCGTTCAGGAGGATCAGCCTCGTCGCCGATATATTGAGCGCCAACCGGAAGAGCGTCGTTACGAGAAGAAGCGATGGGAACACGGAAAAATCAAGAGCTTCCACATTGTAGATTGTCACCATGACGATGACGAGCGCAAGCGTGATGTTCACGCAAATCAATAAATCAAGAAGAGCCGTAGGCAACGGGATGATCATCATGATGACGATCGTGACGATTGCCACAGCTATGAAGATGTCGCTGTATTTTGTTATGAAGCCATTGGAAAGCGTCGGGTTTTCTGTCGCCATGCTGTTTCTGCTCCTCTATCCCACAAGGAAACTTCTCATCAAGCAAATTTCTTCTTTTTCAACCGATATACATAAGCCAGTACCTCAGCGACCGCCTGGTAAAGCTCGGGAGGCACGACGCCTCCGACATCCACCGCCGCGTAAAGCGCCCGCGCCAAAGGTTTATTTTCCACGATCGTCACGCGGTGTTCGCGTGCGATATCCTTAATCTTCTGCGCGACAAGATCCTGTCCCTTGGCAACAACCTCCGGCGCCTTCATGCCGGCCTTGTACTTCAAAGCCACGGCGTAGTGCGTCGGGTTTGTCACGATGACGTCGGCTTCCGGAACTTCCTTCATCATGCGGCTCATCGCCATCTGATGCTGTTTCTGGCGAATCTTGCCCTTGATCTGCGGATCGCCTTCCGTCTGTTTGAACTCTTCCTTGATGTCCTGTTTGCTCATCTTGAGATCCTGCGTCGTCTGCCACTTCTGATAAGCGAAGTCCACGACCGCCATCACAAAGTAGACAATGATGATTTGAAACACGAGAGAGAAGATGATTTCTCCCATACGCGCCATGCTGCTTCTAAGATCGAGATAAATGAACTCCGGCATGTGCATGATCTCTCCTGATAAATAAATGTAGAGAAATGCACCAATGATAGCAATTTTTAATAGAGACTTGAACAGCTCCATAAGGGAGCGCTTCGAAAATATGCGCCCAAATCCCGTAATGGGATTGAGCTTGTCAAGTTTGAAGGAAAGCGGTTCGGTCGTGAACATGAAGCCCACTTGATAAAAGTTGATGGCAAGCCCCATGATCATGATAGCCATCATCACCGGAAACGCAGTCTTCGCCAAGACGATCATGGCGTCAATGATCAGACGCATGACGGTTTCTGCATCAATCGTCTGATTCATGTGTCCGTAGATGTGAACCGTGTACGTCTCGATTTCTGCAAGGATGGTGCTGCCAAGCGCTCGCATTACGAAGAACCCCGCCAACAGCACGAAAGCGCCGCTGAGCTCCTGACTCCTCGCCACCTGTCCTTTCTGGCGCGCATCATTGCGCCGCTTTGCCGTAGGCTCTTCCGTCTTCTCTCCCGCAAAGAGCTGGAGGTCAAAGACGAAGTCCAGCGATTCTCTATTGTATTGCATGGAGGGCAGTGGTAATCTGCGCATACGTTTCATTGAACAACACATCCAGGAACAAGACGTAGAACGGCATGAGGATCGACAGGACGAACATGCCGATGATGATCTGAAGCGGCAAGCCGACAACGAAGATATTGAGCTGCGGCATCGTGCGCGCCAAAATGCCAAGACCGACGTTCGTCAGAAGAATAGCAAACGTCACAGGCATCGCCAGCTTCATGCCCGTCACGAAGACGCCATTGACCAGATTGACGACAAAGCCCGCAAGCGTCGGAGCCGGAGACACAGTCAGAAGCGGCACATACTGGAAACTCTCAAAAAGCGCCGCAATGAGCATGTGATGACCATTGACAACAAGAAAGACGATGATCGCCAAATTATAAAGAAAACTTCCGATGAGCGGAATTTGCTGACCGGAAGTCGGGTCCATCACATTGACCATCGCGAATCCAACCTGCATATCCATGACCTTGCCAGCGAAATGAATAGCCGAAAAAGTCACATATGCCACAAAGCCGATCAGCCAGCCGACAAAAAGTTCCCCTGCCACTGCCGCCGCATAAAGGAAGACATTGTCCGGCGCCGTCACAGGGCCGTAGCTGTCCACAAGAGGAAACAGCACGAAGGAAAACGCGACAGCAACCCCCACACGAATGCGGGCAGGGATATTCAAACTGCCAAAAAAAGGCGCGATGACGAAAAGTCCTGTAACGCGCGTCAGAAGCAACAGGTAGACCGCCGCATGTCCCTGGAGCAGGGTGTAGAAATCCACGGCACATCTCTCCTCGCTATCCGATATAGAGCGGCAAGTTCACGAAAATATTCGTGAAATACTCCACGAGGATGCTGAGCATCCAAGGACCAAAGATCAAGATGGCGACAAACACCGCGATGATCTTTGGAATGAAGGCAAGCGTGGCCTCCTGAATGGAAGTGGTCGCCTGGAATACGCTGACAAGAAGACCGACGGCAAGACCAAGTCCAAGCATCGGTGCGGAAACCAAGAGCACAATCCACAGGGCATTCTGCCCTATCTGTATGACAAGATCGCCGGACATCCGCGCCCCTCCTATTTGAAGCTCACAATGAGCGACTTGATCAGAAGATGCCAGCCATCGACCATGACGAACAGAAGGATCTTGAACGGCAGTGAAATCATGACCGGCGGCAGCATCATCATACCCATCGACATCAAGGTGCTTGCCACGATCATATCGATAACAATGAAGGGGATGTAGATCATGAAACCGATCTGAAACGCCGTTTTCAACTCGCTGATGACGAACGCCGGAATCAGTGTCGCTGTAGAGACGTCCGCCTGTGACTGCGGCCGCTCGGCATCCGACAGATTGACAAAAAGTGCCAGATCCGACTCGCGCGTCTGACGGAACATGAACTCGCGCAGCGGCTCCAACGTGTTGTCGATCGCCTGTTCCTGCGTGATCTGTCCCGCAAGGTACGGCTGTATGCCATGCTGGTTCGCTTCGCTCCAATACGGCTGCATGATGTAGAACGTCAGGAAGAGCGAAAGAGCGAGCACCACCTGGTTCGGCGGCACGTTCTGCGTCGACATGGCATTCCTGAGGAAACCGATGACGACGACAATGCGCACGAACGAGGTCGTCATGACCAAAATTGACGGCACGAGAGAGAGGATCGTCAGAAGAGCGAGAATCTGCAGAGAGGTCGCAACATCTTGCGGATTCGTCGCTTCACCGACGTTGACGCTGAGGTTCGGAACCAGAGGCGCCGCAAATGCTTCCTGCGCAATGAGCAGACAGGAAAAGAAAAGGAGGCTTCCCAGCAAGATCTGCCGCTTCTCTATCAATGCTTCACAACCCCTCTACTTCCGAAACGCATCATTCTTGAACATCGACGGAATCCGCTTCACAAGCTGATCGAGCGAACCAAATTGGCGCTCGAATCCTCCTGCTTGGGAAAACATCGCCGGCGATTCTTCCGCGCTCTTCTTCAAAAGCTGCCCGGCTTCTTCCGCATCTTCAATCTCGCCCAAAAGCGTAATCGAATGTTCCGTCACGCCAAGCAGCAAGATCCGACCTGCCAACTCGACGACGCAAGCCGAACGACCCGGTCCCAGCGGCAGATGCTCAAGCACGCGGCCACCGTTCCCCGTCATCGAGCGGCCGAAACGACCGCCCAAGAACTTCGAGACATAATACGCAAGCCCCGCCACGAAAAGAAATACGACGACAAGGCTCGCGACGTAGGCGATGGTCGACCACCACGAGACCCCTGGCGTGCCATTCGGCGCTGGATCCTGATTTTCATAGCCTGCAAGATACCCCCCGCCGTCTGCAGCCAGGCCGACGGACGGGAGAATCATCGCGCAGCAAAAAACCAAGAGGAGACAAATGGCCGCATCCCTTTTGCCCAACATCAGCCAAGCGCTTTGCGCACAGCCTCAAGGACGCGATCCGCCTGGAACGGCTTGACAATGAAGTCGCGTGCACCCGCCTGAATCGCCTCGATGACCATCGCCTGCTGTCCCATGGCGCTGCACATGACAACCTTCGCGTTCGGATCAACCTTTTTGATTTCCTTGACCGCGCTGATGCCGTCCATCTCGGGCATCGTGATATCCATCGTCACGAGGTCAGGCTTGAGCTCCTGGTACTTCTCCAAAGCCTTCATGCCGTTTTCCGCTTCGCCGACAATCTCATAGCCATTCTTGGACAAGATGTCCTTGACCATCATTCGCATGAACGCCGCATCATCCACCACTAAAACTCTGCTTGCCATAAAATATCTCTCCTCATCTGAATCATATACCTGTCTTCCATGCGCAGATGCGCATCACGCACACCTGCGCTGAACTGCACCGAAGATTTCATGCACCTTCCAGTGCAGTCTGCAATGTGAAACCACATCATATACCCTATTGTATATGAATCGCTCGAAAATGTCCAGCCAACGCAACAGTTATTGCAGCTGCTGCGCTCTTTCTGCCGGGCTCACGATGTCGGTGATGCGCACGCCGAAGTTCTCATCAATGACGACGACTTCGCCCTTCGCCAGGAACTTGCCGTTGACCATGATGTCAACTGGCTCACCTGCGAGCTTATCCAACTCGACGATGGAGCCATTCGTAAGTTCCAGAATATCCTTGATCGTCTTTTTCGTGCGACCGAGCTCCACAGTTACCTGAAGCGGCACATCAAGAATCAAGCCGATATTTGCATCATTCACCTGCACAGGCGCCGTCGAAAGCGGTGCAAACATCGCAGGCTGCACGGGCACATTGGATGCCACATGCGGTGTCGGCGGCGCACCGTAGGCCGGAGCTGCACCTGTCATAGGTGCTGCCGGCGGCGGAGCCGCTGCTGCCGGTGCTGGTGCTGCTGGAGCGGGTGCCGGTGCTGGCATTGGCTCTTCCTCCTCTGCTTGGTTGTTCAATAGATACCCCACCATTTCCTGGGCTACTGGAATCGGCAGAATCTGCATGATCTCACTATCAATCAGACCATCGACCTCCATGCGGAAGGAAATCTTCGCAATGGGATCGTCTGCCGAAACAATTTCCGTAACCTTGTCCTCCGAGCCGAGATCGATCATGTTGACCTTCGGCGGGGAGATGTCAATCTTCTTGTTGAACATCGTCGACAACGAGGTGGCGACGGAACCCATCATCTGGTTCATCGACTCGCCGACGGCGCTCATGTGAATCTCATTGAGATCCTTCGTCGGGTTCGTGCCGTCGCCGCCCATCATGAGGTCGGCAATGATCGAGGCGTCCTGCGCCTGGATCGCGAGCACATTGTTTCCGTCAATGCCGACGGTATAGCCGACCTCGACGATGAGGTAAGGCATCGGATACTGGTCCTTGATCGAACTCAGCGTGGACACCGATACCGTCGGCGTCGTGATCGAGACCTTGTGTCCCAAGAGCACTGAGAGTGTCGTTGCCGCACTCCCCATGGAAATATTGCCTATTTCCCCGAGCGCGTCGCGCTCCACATCCGTCAAAGCATCCCCTTCTTGAGATGGAGATCCTGCTGCGGGCGCTGGGTCGTCCGCCGGGGCATCGGTTGCTGCTGAACTATCGCCGCCGCCGTTTAATAACGCATCAATTTCCTCTTGCGAAATTAAATCATCACTCATCCGTATCTTCATCTCCTTCAAAGGTTATCTGCGTGATCTGGACTGCCGACCGCTTGCCCTGTGTACCTGGCCGACAAAGGAACTTGGGCTTCTGTCCGACGAGGATCTTCAGCTCGTCCTTGGCCTTGGTATCGAGCTGCAGCACATCGCCGAAGCCCAGTGTCAAGAATTCGCGGATCGTCATGTCGATGGTGCCGAGTTCCACGATCAAAGGAATCGGTGACTTGTGAATCTTCCTCTCAAGTGCGCGTATCTTTTCCGGATTGTTGTCCTTCGCGACGGATGCCGCCACCCAGAACGACGTTGAGAGTTTCGACATGACCGGTTCCAAGACAAGATACGGGATACACAGTGTCATGAAGCCCTCGACCTCGCCGATCTTCACCTGCACGGTGACGATGATGACCATGTCGCTCGGCGGCACGATCTGCACAAATCCTGGATTCGCCTCGATCGCTTCGAGTATCGGATTGATTTCGACCACATTCGACCAAGACTCCTTGAGATACTCGCTCGCCTTCGCAATGAACTTGCGCATGACCGCTTCCTCAATCTCCGTGAGGATGCGCGGCTTCAGCGAATTCTCGCCCAAGCCTCCGAACACGCGGTCGATGTAGGCAAACGCAATGCCTGTATTGACCTCCATGATGATGTTGCCCTTCAATGGCGGCAACGCCATGACGCCGATGACACTCGGGTTGCTCAAAGACTGCAGGAACTCCTGGTAGGTGAGCTGCTCCACCGAAACGACTTCCACATTGACCATCGTCCGCAAATGGGTAGATAGGTGAGTGTTCAAGAGACGCGCAAAGTTCTCATAGAGCATGTTCAGCGTGCGGATCTGATCCTTCGAGAACTTGTCCGGCCGCTTGAAGTCGTATGTCTTGACCTTCCTCTCTTCCTCTTCCGCCTGCACTTCCTCGGCGGAAACCTCACCGGTCGACAGAGCTGAGAGAAGTTTGTCTATCTCGTTTTGTGACAAGACATCTTCTGCCAATCTTCCTCCTCCTTTCTCCCTTGCTCAGATGGCCCATCACTGCATGAGGAAGCTCGTAATATATACCTCATACACCGATCCCTCGCCCAAGGCCTTGTTCAGGCTGTCGCGGAGGGTTGTTTTCAACTCATCCTGCTTTCCTGCATCAAGCTCCTCAACCTTCAGGGAGCGCAGCGTCTGGAGCGTCACATCCATGACCTTCGTCTCGGCCGGAGCCAAGAGCTTGCCGTCAGCGATATTATCCTTCTTGCCGGGATTCATTTCCAAGACGATGCTCGTCTTTAGAAAGCGCCCCGCCTTGAGTCCGCCGACGTTGACAAGGATGCCGTCCTTGGGATCGCCCAGCTTGATGAAGACGCCCGGGTCGTGGCTCAGCCTCGAAGGGCCGCCGACATCTCCGGCATTGCTCGCCATCATATGCTGCGTGATGAAAAAGGAAATACCAACTGCAGCCGCCAAAGCCACGACGACGATGACAACGATCAGGATGATCGGGGATTTTCTGCTCGGCTCCGGAGCAATGGCCTGCACTTCTTTTTCTTCCGCCATGAAATTTCCTCCTCCTAACTCTTCTCTCTATCATCAATCATCCGAGGGAATCCCCGGAATCACAAACCATGCATGGCGCGGCGGTACTCCATGACGCGCCGCACGATCTCTTCCATCGGTTCTTCCACGATGAGTTTCTTTCCGTTCGTGAGGGTGACGACCGTATCGGGCGTCTCCTCCACTGTCTCTATTATTTCGGCGTTGAGGACGAATTCCCCTTTTTTGTGCGCCTCCGACTTGAATTTTGTCAGCTTGATCATTCGCCCACCCTTTCGCCTGGGAATAAGTGCGGGACAGGCGAGAGGCGATGCCCCTCGCACTGCCTTTAACAGCTCAGGCTGCAGGAATCACCTGCCGCCGCAGCTTAGCTGTCATCAGCGCTTCATGTTGATGACGGTTTCCAACATCTCATCGCCGACCGTGATGATCTTCGAGTTGGACTGGAATCCTCTCTGCGTCACGACCATGTCGGCGAACTCATTGGCGATGTCGACGTTCGACATCTCAAGCGCCGACGGCGTCAGCGTCAGGCCGAGCGCATTGACCGACTTGATGTTCGCCGTGCCCGAGTTGTTCGACTCGGTGTAGAGGTTCGCGCCCGCCTTCGTGAGACCCGGCGCATTGTCGAACTGTGCGACGGCGATCTGTGCCAAAGAGCGCTTCTCGCCGTTCGTGTATGTGCCCGTGAGGATGCCGCTCTGGTCAGTGTTGATCTCTTTCAGCGTACCTGCGGCATGGCCGTCGTAGTCCGCCTTGATCGTGTCGCTGCCGCTGTACTGCGTGAGGCTCGTGAGGTCGACCGTCGCCGTCATCGAAGCGAGAGGAGTCGGCGTTCCCGACGAACCCGCACCATTTGTCAGGGCGAGCGTCGGCGATCCCGAGCCGTTGATGTACTTGCCGTCGTAATTGAACTCCAGCGTCTGCGTGCCCATGGTGACCGTCGTCCAAGAGCCGTCGTCCTCCTTGATCGAGCACGTGCCCACAGGATCAAGCGTACCGCCCGAGTCGACGCCGGGGCTCACGGAAACTTCCCACTTGTCGTAGCCGAGAGGAAGCGCACCGCTCGGCACCTTCGTGAAGAGGAACGGCACTTTGTGCAGGTTGCCCAAACTGTCGTAGACATTGGCGATCGTCGTGATCGGCAGGCTGTTGCCCGTCTTGTATTCATAGCTGCTCTTCGCCGTAACCGTCTGGGTCGTGCCATCAGAAAGCTTCAGCCTCAGCGACTTGATCGTCGTACCGTCGATCGTGGCAGGGCTCGCGGCATTGGCTCCCGATTGGTCGGTCATGGAAACGATCGTCGGCACCGACGAGTTCATGTTGCCCTTGTAGCTGACGGTCGTCGTCGCCTTGGCGCCCATGCTGCGCATCGTATCCTTGATCTTGATGCCCGTCGGCGTGTCCATCGTCTTGATGCTGCCGTTGTCATCAGCATTCCAGCCGACGACGTGATAGCCAGAACCTGGCACGACATAGTTGTAGTTCGCGTCGAAGGAGAAATTGCCGGCGCGCGTGTAGTACTTGTCCTTGCCGTCCTGATCAGGCGACAGGACGAAAAGTCCGTTGCCCGAGAGCGCAAGGTCGGTATTCTTGCCCGTCGCCTGCGGCGAAGCATCGCCGAAGAGCAAGTCGATGCTCGCGACGCCGACGCCGAGACCGATCTGCTTGGGGTTCGTGCCGCCGATGGTTGCCGTCGGGGCGGACGCGCCTGCCGATGTCTGGTAGAGCGTGTCGGCGAACGTCACGCGGCTCGACTTAAAGCCGATCGTGTTGACATTCGCGATGTTGTTGCCGATGACGTCCATGCGCGTCTGGTGGCTCTTGAGCCCTGATACGCCGGAGAAAAGAGAACGCATCATAATGTATCAATCTCCTTTATTGGTGCAGCCAGGAAGGCAAGATCCACTCTCGCCTTCCGCCGGCCCGCTTCTGTCAGTCGGCGAGCCAAAGCCTCCCGAAGGACCTGCTCAAAGAATTGCTGCACTGTCGATGTTCGTAAAAATATTGTCCTTGGCGCTCATGCCGTCCATGGCAGTGATGACCGTCCTGTTCTTGATGCTCACGACGAGCGCGACATCGTTCATATAGATCAAGGATTCCCTTGCCCC
>ERZ773197.618-NODE-618-length-27329-cov-2.891288_pt1 | contig 27329 bp, 29 predicted proteins | sample MGYA00580999_ERZ773197 | MGnify/ENA primary metagenome ERZ773197 (study PRJEB29015, sample SAMEA2738166) | human oral metagenome | biome: human oral; feature: human-associated habitat; material: saliva | place: China | collected 2185 ...
TATTGCAATTTTGTACTGAACATGATTCTTTCTTATGTCTCCGATTTTGCCGATTTCCTTCTCAAAAGCAGGAGCCAGTGTCTCGGGATATTCAGTATAATTTTTGTAATTAAAAACATTATGGTGACTTTCATTTATAAAATATTTACTAATATTCTTATCGACCTTTTTTGCGTAAAGCTTTCCCACCCATTTGGTCCATGTTGAGGTCAGATTTTCTTCGACCTGACAGTTATAATTTCTTTTCCCTAAAAACTTATTCGTTCCAAGGTATGCACCGCTGTAATTTTCAAATCCCTTATAAATACTCTTATCAGTTCCTGTTATTTCATATGGCAAAAACATATTTTTTCTGTTTGCACTTTTGACTTCTATCTTCATAGTTTCGGGATTGATATTATCCAGAATTGATTTTACATTCCCAAGCTGCGAAAGCCCATCAAAGCCTGACCTATTAAGCCAATAGAGTTTATCTCTATTTTCATAATGGATTCTAGAATCGAGTTTTTCCCAGCGATTATTCTCAAATCTTTCCCCTATAAAGCCCTTCAGGTAATAAGACTGCATCTTGTCTTTCTCCACCGATAAAGCAGTTTTACTTTCATCTTTATTTCCCTTCAGAGATGAAATAACCTTATCTATGCTTCCTCTATCCTTTCTAAGTTCCTTCGCCGAAAGTTCATCCAATTTTCCGTTCTTCAGAGGGTCTTTTCCGTACCTGCTTTCCTCAGCTTCTTTAACTTTGTCTGTTATTTTTCCCAGCACCTTTGAGTTGTCTATAATTCCGTTCTGTCTAATGCTGAATACTATGCCGAAAGAGATCAAAATTATGACAGCCGGTAAAATAAACATCAAGGATGTAACCTTTTTATTTATCATGGCAATGAGGCATATAAAAAGAGTTGCAGCGAATATGAAAAGCAAAACATAATCCGGCTTCTTATCGATGACTATCGGCAAAACAATCACCGGAATTATATAAAGCAGGATAAACCATTTGGAGCAATACCTGACTATCAGATAAGAAATCACAATCAGTATTACCAGTACAGTCGTCATGAACAGTCCGTTCGGAAAAAGTTCTCCTGTATCGTCATACCCGTCTGCAAATTTCTCCATAATAATATATTTTCTACTTCCAAACTGGTCTGCAACGGCGTTTACTGTACTTAAAAAACCACCTTTAATACTCCCTGAAAACATGACTTTCGTGGACCATCCGAACTCAAAAATATTTAAAAGCACCGCAAAAAAGCTGCCGCCTAAAAGAGCTGCACTTAAGACATATATTATGTTTTCTAATATCTTATTATTTCTACTTTGCTCTGAACACCTTAACTTCACCGTAACTCTCCAATTTTTCTATATCACATTCTGCCGTATCGGTAACCAGGAAATGATTGCTGAAGCCTGTACCTTCCAAAACTCTGATGTACTCTTCTGCAATGCCAAATTCATTCTCTGTAAACCCGCTGCTAAGACATGCCGGGATACTGTTTGCCAAGTCTTCTCTGCTACTTATCTTTTCTATTTTGAACTCTCCTGTGAAAGAATCAAAGAATCCAATGCTATGAGGCAAGTTTCTCTCTAAAAGCTCGTTTGAGATAGAAAAAAACAACTCAACCAAATCATTTCGTGTCTTCTTTTCCGGGCTTTGATTCATGCAATATACATTATCTAAAATTATGATTATATTATTTTCTATAGGAAAAGAAGGAATCTTCACCATCAGTTCATCCATCTTTGCAGAAAGCTTCCAGTGAATAGATTTAAGACTGTCTCCCTCCGCATATTCTTTTATTCCAAATACTTCCCCCGTATCATTTCCTTTTTCGTATTGAGAATACTGATGGCTTTCCATATTGTATGAGTCTAAATAATCCTCCGGAATTACTGCCCTGGAAATTTCGGGCAAAACATATCCCCCGGAAGTCTTTCCAATATAAACTTCTTTTTTAAAAATATGGAGTGGATCCGAAATTATAAATTTTTCTGCTGTAACATCAATTTTCCCACAAAATTCATCTTGAATTTCTACATAATTAGTCTTTTCTTGTTTATTTCTCAGTGATAATTCAAAATCGATTTTCTCGTAGTCTCCGGTAAGTCTATTTATAACATGGGCTGATACTGTGGATCCGGTTAGCGGAAATCCGGAAAAGTTCCTAAAGGAAAACCCCTGTCTAAGAGTTTCTTTCTTTTCAACTATTCTCTCGGATATTCCCGAAACTTCAAAATTCCTGCCGGAAAGACCCATCCATACCATAGTAATAAGTCCATACAGCAAACTTATCAGAAAAACAATAGCACATAATATGCTCCCCTTGAAAATAAATAACAGAATACTTAGAATCAAAATGATTAAATAATAAATCTTTTCTCTTTTCATGGTTTATTCCTTAGTAACTCCGGGGATTTTGGTGTCTGCCACAAGTTCACTAAGAATTTCGTATATGGACTTTCCTTGGGCATGTGCCTTCGGACTTATCAAAATTCTGTGACAAACGGCATCAAAGAAAATATCTCTAATATCCTGTGGAATCACATAATTTCTGCCATGCATAAACGCCCATGCCTGACCCATAGCACAGATTGAAATTGCACCACGAGGACTTATTCCCATTTTAATCAATTCATTTTCTCGGGTTCCTCTAACCAAATCTGTAATATATTCGTACATCTTCTCATGCACAAAAACCTCTTTAACCTTGTTCTTCATTTCAACTAGATTCTCTCGGTTAACTATACTAATAACCTTGTCCATTGGGTCTTCATTCTTACGGTCCATTAAAATCTTCATTTCGGCTTCTTTACCGGGATAGCCGATGGAAAGCTGTGCCATAAATCTGTCCAGTTGTGCTTCCGGGAGCATCTGTGTTCCCGCCGTTCCGATTGGATTTTGGGTTGCGACTACGAGAAATGGTTCAGGAACCTTTCGGGTTTTACCATCTACTGTTATATTTCCTTCCTGCATTACCTCAAGAAGTGCCGACTGCGTTTTACTGGAAGTTCTGTTGATTTCATCCGCCAGGAGAATATTGCACATTGCTGCGCCTGCTCTATACTCAAACTTCCCGTTAGCCTTATTATAAATTGAGTAACCTGTAATATCTGATGGTACCACATCCGGCGTGAACTGCACACGGTTAAAATTGAGTGCCAGTGCCTTACTAAATGCCAGAGCCAGTGTAGTCTTACCTACTCCCGGAATATCCTCCAGCAATATATGTCCACCGGCTAAAATAACTGAAAGAAATTTCTTGATGACATCTTCCTTGCCTAAGATGACTTTGTTAACTTCCTTTTCAATAGCTGCAATCTTCTCCCTCATCGCCTCTCCTTTTTAAAATTCAAATGTTATATGCAATAAAAAAACTGCCTAATCAGACAGTCACTTCAAAAGCAAGTTCTCCATTTCATCGTAAAAACACACAATTCATTCTTGAGAATTTCCTGATAGTTTACTGCCTCAGAGTAAATAATATCATGGTCGCAACTCGTCTCCCGACTTGTCACATATCATTCCGCAACAGAGTTATTCAAAGTTTTGTACTAAAACTACACTAATTATACTCCGGCTATGTTCTCTTTTTAATCATTGAATTATTCTATCACTTATGCTTTACGGTTGCTGAGAAACAGTATGGGAATCCAACCCATTTCCGTTAGTTACGCCAGGTAATATTCATTTGTATATACCACTTATTGTAAAGTCACTTTAATCTAATGTCAATAAAAAGCCGAAAATCAACCTCTGACTTCATATAAATATTTATAAAGATATTCCAAACAATCACCTTGCTTGCATTTCATATTACCTGTTTTTTAGCGGAACATCACTCTTAATAGAATTCCGTGATTTCAAAATATTTTCAATAACTTTAAAGTTATGATGCGGATAACTGCATATATTGAGGGAATAACAAAAAACAGGCTTAAAAGCCTGTTTTCAAATCAATAATCTGAATCAACTATGCCTCTGCACTTACATCCTGAGCATCACTTATAACGCTCTTTCCATCGTAGTAGTTGCAATTAGGGCACACTCTATGTGGAAGTTTTGGCTGATGACACTGCGGACAAATCGAAAGCCCCGGAGCTGTCATCTTCATATTTGCAGATTTTCTTTTGTCTCTTCTGGCTTTAGATGTTTTCCTCTTTGGAACTGCCATTGTCTACACCTCCTCGTAAAAAGTTATATACAAAATATATTTTTTCGCTAACCTCTAAAGTATATACTCTTAACAGGCTAATGTCAACCGGTTTGCATACCTTTTTTCCGCTATGAACTATGCTTTTTTTACCAGTTCGTCAGTTTCACGAGCGATAACCAGTTCTTCATTGGCTGGAATCAACATAACCTTAACTTTAGAGTCGTCTGCAGAAAGCATTGTCTGTTTTCCTCTTACCTTGTTCTTTTCTTTATCCAGTTTTATTCCAAGGTTGCCCATGTTGGCACAGATAACATCTCTCATATATGCATCATTTTCACCGATTCCACCCGTAAATACGATGGCATCTACTCCATTCATCTCAGCAATGTATGCCCCGATATAGAAACGAACTCTGTGTGCAAAAATTTTAAGGGCAAGTTCGGCTCTCTTGTTTCCTTCTTTCATAGCTTCTTCCAAATCTCGGAAATCGCTTGATACTCCTGATATACCCAAAACTCCTGATTCCTTATTTAAAATTTCTGTAACTTGGTCAAGTCCGATACCTAGTTTTTCAGCCATCAGTGTAACGATTGACGGATCCAAATCTCCGCAGCGGGTTCCCATTACAAGACCCTCAAGAGGGGTGAATCCCATTGAGGTTTCTACACTTCTGCCATGTTTAATAGCTGATACGGAAGCTCCGTTCCCTAAATGACAGGTAATGAGCTTCAAATCGTTAACATCAATATTCAGCATTTCTGAAGCTTCAATCGCCATGTATTTATGTGATGTTCCATGGAAGCCATACTTACGAATTCTGTGTTTTTCATACATTTCGTAAGGAATGGCATACAGATAAGCTTCCGGACGCATTGTCTGATGGAATGCTGTGTCAAATACGCCAACATTCGGTACTCCGGGCATCAGTTTTTCACAAGCTCTTACACCTGCTAAGTTAGGTGGATTGTGAAGAGGTGCAAGCTCTGCACATTCTTCAAGAACTGCAATCACATCGTCATTGATGATAACTGAGTTTGCATATTTCTCACCTGCGTGGACCACTCTATGTCCTACAGCCTTTATTTCGCTTAATTCCTTAATTGCACCGTGCTCCGGATGTGTAATTGCATTCATAACATGGCTGATGGCATCGGTATGATCCTTCATAGGTGTCGTTAAAACATATTTTTCTTTTCCTATGGTTTCATGCTTAATTACAGAGCCTTCGATCCCGATTCTCTCTACAAGACCTTTAGCCATTAGTGTTTCAGTTGTCATTTCAAGCAACTGATATTTTAGGGATGAGCTCCCACAATTGATAACCAGTACTAACATAAGTCCTCCATTCTCTAACTGTCAGTGCTATACATCATAATCCTTAAAAGGTTTTTTAATATAATCAGAACAACTATACAAGTCATTCATAGTTAATAAATTATAAACATCGGAAGCCATGATATCCTTTTCGAGCAAAGAAGCAACTTCCGGCATGCAATCCAACTCCTTATTTATATTAGTAATTATCGGTAAAGTGTTAGATGATTTTCGTTTGATCTCTTTTATAAAACCGGCTCCTTTTCGGTCAAAAGCCAAAACTCTAATATAGTTATCTGCATCATTCAGAATATCCTTGTCAATACCCAGTAAAATCTGAGTAAGAAGTCTTGATACCCTCGTTCTAGTATACCCCTTTGTTTTTATTTTTTCAATTAAATCATTAACATCCGATGAATATCTTATGTATCTTTTTAATCTTCCGGAAAGTCCTGAATCTGATAAAAATATATTTTCAAGCCATGCAACATTACTTTCAAGAACCTTACAGGCAACTAAATTATAATAGTTTTGCTCTATGCTCTCGTACCTTCCCGGGTACAACTTTTCAAGTTTTCGTCTTTCTTCTGTCCCTGAAACATGATGAGACAATCCTTGTCTTTTTATCGTAATCGGTTCTAAATTTCTTATTTTGCGTAAATATTCTATCGCCAAAATATTATTCGGTTCAGACATCAGACAACTATCAATGTCTTCGATATACTTTTTTATCACAAGTTCTCTGGCCTTGGGATAGCTTATGCCTTCTTTTAGAGCTCTCATAGCCTCATACTTTATAATACGGTCGTAACGATTGATTTGTTCTGCTACAAAAGTTAATTCGTCTAAATTTCCGGATTCACTTCCAAAAATTATTTTATCAATGCCACCGAAGCCCTCAAGTATATCAACAGCACCTTTTGCAAAAAATTCCGCACTGTTGCAGGCAAATACCACAGGCAACTCAACAACTAAATTAACCCCTCCTTTTACAGCACATTCTGCCCTATGCCACTTATCAAAAGCTGCAGGAGTTCCTCTTTGGGTAAAATTGCCACTCATAACAGCAACCACTGCACCGTCAGAGCAAGACTCTTTAGCCTTTGATATAAGGTATTTGTGACCCTCATGAAAAGGGTTGAATTCCGCAATAATCCCAACTGAAGCCATAGACTAATGACCTTTGTTGTATAGCCAATCTTCACCGTTCTTGGTTCTTGATGCCATTTCTTTCAGCTCAGCTCTGTTCTGTTCCAGAACATCATTGGTGCTTTCAAAAGTCTTTTCCATATATGCAAAAAGCTCATTCAAATACTTCCCGTTCAGCTCTTCAAATTTGGTCTGCATATCATATAGGGTACTGTCCAGATAGTCATAGGTTTTAAGTTTCAGCATTGTGGAATACTCCTGAGCTTCCTTCTGAATACCATCTGCTTTCTTCTGTGCTTTTGATACAATCTGGTGTTCATCAACCAGATAATCCGCATGCTTCTTCGCTTCAATCTGAACCTTTTCGTATTCTTGTTTAGCTTCAGTTATAATATTATCTTTCTGCTCTTTTATCCACTTTGCCTGCTGAACATCATCAGGAAGACTCTGTCTTATATCTTTAACAATCTCCAGAATTTCTTCTCCGTCAACCATAACTTTATTTGTAAGGGGTACCGTAGATGCCGTATTCACTATATCTTCCAACTCCTCTAATAAATCTAAAACTGTCATTTCCTCCTCCTATTTTTCATACTTTTCCTTTATTTCCTCCAGAATTTCCTTTGGAACCAACCCCTCTACACAGCCGTTTAAAGAAACCACTTCTTTAATCATGCTGGAACTGATAAAAGAATACTCCGGACTTGTCATCAAAAACAAGGATTCAATTCCTCTATTGAAAAGTCTCGCATTCATCTGTGCCATCTGAATTTCATACTCAAAATCTGTAGTTGCTCTCAACCCTCTGACTACAGCATCAAATCTATTCTTATTAACATAGTCTGCCAAAAGCCCCTGAAAAGAGTCTACCGTTACATTACCAAGATGCTTTGTAACTCTTTCAATCATTTCAACTCGTTCTTCCCTGGAGAATAAAGGTGATTTCCCCGGATTCACAATAACTCCCACCACAAGTTCATCAAACATCTTGGACGACCTGGTTATAATGTCCATATGCCCGTTAGTCATCGGATCGAATGAACCTGTATACAAAGCCTTTGTCATTAAACTTCCTCCTGCAAATCTTCCGACTCTCTGATCATATCAGCTTCTTTTCTGTATATGCTTACAGTAGTTTTTCCATATCTGCGCCGGCGAACCCTTACAAATCCTCCTACCTTCTCGGATATTTGATCCCGGGAATCGTGTTCTGCTATTATTATACCGTTTACAGCCAATAAATCAAGATTTTCTATCATCTCCAGGCATTTTTCATACAAACTGTCTCCATAGGGTGGATCAATAAAAAAAACATCCACTTTCTCGTTAATTCTGTTCAGCCCCTTCGTAAAATCACCCTGTAGAATAACTGATTTTTCTTCTGCATGGCAGTGCTGTACATTGCGTTTAATTATACCTATGCTTTCCCTGCTTTTATCACAGAAATAGCAACGTTCAGCTCCTCTGGAAAGAGCTTCGATTCCTAAGCTTCCCGTCCCTGCAAACAAATCACAAAACACACTGTCATCTATGCAGCCCATCAATAAATTAAATATCGACTCCTTAACCTTGTCTGAGGTAGGTCTTATATCATATCCTGCCGGAGTTTCCAGCTTCCTTCCCCTGTATTCACCTGTAATTACTCTCATTTTCACATATTATCCAACCATAAAGTTCTGATGGGATTTTCCTCCGATTCTACATTTTTCTACAACTTGAGATTTATATCTTCTCCAAACATTTTTTCCACTCTGCGTCTCAGTTCCCGGTTTTCCTCAGAGTTCAATGAGGCGTCACTGTGCAAAATCTCTGCGGCTATTTTCTTTGATTTTTCTAAAACATCATTGTGCCTTATTATATCTGCAATATGCATTTCGGGTAGCCCATGTTGTCTTGTTCCGAAAATTTCTCCCGGCCCTCTGAGTTTCAAATCCTCTTCTGCAATATCAAATCCGTCTGAACTTTCACACATAATCTGAACACGCTGTCTTGCAACTTCAGTTTCTTTGCTCAAAATGAGATAGCAGTAGGATAAGTCACTTCCCCTTCCCACTCTTCCTCTAAGCTGATGCATCTGGGCAAGTCCGAATCGTTCACAGTTTTCTATAACCATAACAGTGGCATTTTGAACATTGATCCCTATTTCTATTACGACAGTTGCAACCAGAACTTTTATATCGCCTTTTGCAAAATCTCTCATTATAGAATCCTTTTCTTCATGTCCTAAATTGCCGTGGAGCATTTCTACTCTGTGGGATTTATATAATTCTTTCAACTCCTTATATAGCATTTCCGCAGACTTTGCTTCTATAGCCTCAGAATCCTCTATAAGCGGCGTCACTACATAAACCTGATGACCTGATTCTATTTCATCTCCGATTTTTTCATATACTGATCTTCTCTGTTCTTCAGTACATGCAATCGTCTTAATTTTCTTTCGTCCTGCAGGCATGGTATCAATTACTGAAATATCCAGTTCTCCATACAAAATAACGGCAAGTGTTCTGGGTATGGGTGTTGCTGTCATTACCAGAACATTAGGTCTTTCGCCTTTTGCAGACAGTTTATACCTCTGTTCTACTCCAAACCTGTGCTGTTCATCAGTTATGACAACACCCAGCCTTTTAAATTCCACATTCGGCTGAATTAAGGCGTGGGTACCGACAATAACATCAATTTCTCCTGATTTGAGCTTGCTTAAAACAGCTTTTTTCTCTGAAAGTTTCATACTTCCTGCCAGTAATCCGACTTTTATTCCAAACTTTTCAAAATCATTCTTTAATGATGAAAAATGCTGTTTTGCCAAAATCTCCGTAGGTGCCATCATAGCAGACTGAAATCCTGATTCAAATGCAGAAAAAATCACTGTTTCCGCAATTACAGTCTTTCCTGAGCCGACATCGCCCTGAACAAGCCTGTTCATCACTTTATTGCTTTCTAAATCTAAACTTATCGCCTTCCAAACTTTCTTTTGCCCTTCAGTAAATTCAAATCTCAGACTGTCAATAAATTTATATGCACCCGATACATCAATTTTTACGCCGATATCTCCTGTATGAATACCCTGCTTCATATATAAAAGACCTGTTTGCAATATCAACAGTTCCTCAAATATAAATCTGTATTTTGCCATAAGAACATTTCTGCTTTCATCCGGAAAATGTATATTTTTTATAGCAAATTTACAATCTGCAATTTTATTTTCTTTAATAATCTCTTCGGGAAGCCACTCATCAATTTCTTCTATCAAAGGTTCAATCTGTTTCTGATAATTTCTTAATTCATTCTGTGAAATTCCACTAATACCGGGATATACAGGAAATACCCCTCTTACATCATCTATGCTGTCTTTTTTACATGCTGTGGGATGAATCATCTGAAGTTTTCCACGATTTTCTGCAATCCTGCCGAAAAAAACATAATCCGAATTCAGTTTCAATGCTCCTGCCATATATTTGGCATTGAAGTATACTATTTCTATCGTACCATGATCATCTTGAATCAGAAATGATATGGGCACGTTCCTTTTATATGGATTTCCATTATATCTTCTTGATACAACTTTTCCGGAAATCAAAACATCCTGTCCTACCAAATCCTTTGAAATACGGCGAACAGTTCTACGGTCTTCGTATCTTGACGGAAAATGCCATATAAGGTCTTCCAATGTGTATATGCCGCATCTGTTAAGTGCAGTCTTCTTCTTCGGACCTACCCCCTTTAAAACAGAGACATCATCATTCAGCCTCATATCTATACACTACCTTAGTATTTCTTTTTGCTTTTTGTTTTGATTTTACACCTGCAATATTTATAGTGATTTTCATGTTCTCATTTCCGAAATTCTCTTTAATTGATTCATAAATATAGTCTGATAATACCTTTGTAACTTTCTTTATGCTTACACCGAATTTTGCTATTGTGTTAAACTCCAGTATTATAGTATTTTTATCATCAAAAAAACAATCTATATACATGGATAACTCGTTGTCCGTAAATCGTGAAACCATTCCTATTTGCCTTCCTCTTGGAGTTGCCGGCCATAGTTTTTCTTCCAGTTTAAGAGCTTCTATTCCTCTGTAAATAATCTGTGCTATAATTGTGCTTGAAACCCTCATCTGTCCAAGTTCATTTTCCATTTTAAGGCTCATATATCATCCTCCAAGCTGAAAACTTTTCTCTTTAAATACAATATTTGCCATAGCCCTTCCGAAAATCATCTGCATCAGCATTAAATCCTTGAGATGCATATACTCCCCCAGTCTGTGCCTCATATCTTCTTTGCCGATTATTGAAGGTCCGAAAACAATTGTATTTGGCACAATTTGGGCATATGTACTGGGCGCATTAACACCGAATCCACATTCCTTTCTCAAAACATTGTTATACGCTTCCTGCAATTCTTTTATAAAAGGAAGTCCTTTACTGGCCTCTGAAGGGTGTCTTGTGGAAACCCTTTCTATACGGACAACTTCATTTTTAAAAAATTTGCTTATACTTCTTACAAGGTAGGCATCCGTGGTATCTGCGGTGTAGTGACAATTTATATTTATATATAATCTATCTTTATGACAGAAGATTCCTGTAGGTGCCACTCTGTTCCTTCCCCATTTTTCTCTCTGGCTGTTCGGCATTGAGGCTATTCCCAAATGAAGCCCTGTACCATCTGAAAATCCCTGTTCAAGTTTCTGAAGGACTCTATATATGAGATCCTCCTGCATTTCCGCCTTCGCTCTTCGCTTTAGTTTTGACAGTGTTCTTGCCATCTCCAATATAGCATTTGCATAAAGCGCAGGTTCTGAAGCGTGTCCTGCCATACCTTTGGTGGCAAAAACCCGCCCATCTTTGAGTTTGATTTTACATATATCCGGAATCGTTTCTATATTACTTCCGGCTTTTATATCTACAATTTGAGGATTTTCATCATATAGAGGGAATGATAATAATAAATCCAATGTTCCAAGCTGAAGATTGCAAATCTCAAAGTTACCATCTGGGGTAAAACTATATGTCGGAGCCGGATTTTCAAGGAGATATTCCCTCATATCCCCTGCACCTATTTTCTGCTGTGTTCCAACAATCAACCTAATCTTCTTATTCATGGGAACTCTATGTTTTCTGCTTGCCTCAAGCACATCTTTCATAGCAAAAAGTGCTGAAATTACGGGACCCTTATCGTCTATGACACCTCTTCCGTAAATCTTTCCCCCTCCAAGCACCGGCATAAATGGATTGTGTTCCCATTTGGCAATGTTTCCCGGATGAGCAACATCAACATGGGTTAGTACCCCTAATGTTTCATTGCCTTTTCCCATTTCTATAAATCCAACCCTGCCACCTGCTGCCTTTCCTGTCTTTAAACCGAACTCTCTTCCGAGTTCCAAAACATAGTTTAAGGCTTCATCACAAGCTTCTTGGTCACCTGAGATACTTGGGATTCTTATTAGTTCTGATAGAGATTCAATTAGCCCGTACATTGTGTTTCCTCCCGTTAAATACATTGACTTAATACATCTATTATAAATTAAACCCAAAAAAATTGCCATACTGAATATTTCAGTATGGCGGCAAAATACATTATGATCAAATTAAAGGGCACGGTCTACTTTACCGGATCTTAAACACTGTGTGCAAACCTTTGCTTTTCTAACAGTACCATTATCGTTGATTCTAACAGTCTGAATATTTGCATTCCACTTTCTTCGTGTGTGTCTGTTTGAGTGGGATACATTATTTCCGGAAACCTGACCTTTTCCGCAAACTTCGCATTTTCTAGACATTTTCCGCACCTCCTAACATTTATCGTAAGTTTATTTAGTCTCATTTTCAAATCCATCTGTGATACAAAATACATCACACGGATAGCATTATAGCACACTTTCCCAAAGTATTACAAGTCCTTTTTTCATTTAAGGTGAATTTTATCATAGTATTCAACTCTGAGCATGGACATGAGTTCCATATCATAATACTTGCCGTCTTTTTTCCCTGAATGACGCATTTTGCCCTCATCCTCAAATCCAATCTTTCTGTAGAGATAATGTGCAGTTTCATTATCCGCAAAATGGTCAATTGTAACTCTCTCCATATGCAAATTTATAAAGGCATACTCAAGTATCGCTCTTATAGCTTCTTCGCCGTAGCCTTTATTCCTGTAATTTTCATCTGCAATATAAATTCTGGTTAAATCCAGAGAATCCAATTTTAAATTTATTTTGGAAAGATATACCCTGCCTATTACTTTTTCTTCTGATTTCAGCACAATAGTAAAGTATCTTTTACTTTCATCTCCCATATTGGTAAAGAATTCTTTTACAATATCCTCGTAGCTGTGGTCACTGTCTACAGAAAGATACTGACTTACATCTTCTCTACACTCCCAATCTGCAAAAATCATGCAATCATCAAAGGTTGTTTCCCTCAATATCAAATTCTTGGACTCAATCATGACCTGCTCCTATCTATGGCAAAGTTAATCTTCATACAAATACTACATTTTTTTAAATATATGTGCTATTATTATATCGTATTTTTATAAGAATTGAAAGAGGAGAATAATTGATGATAAATAAAAAGTTACATACATCTATGCTTATATCTTTACTTGTAATTTTTTCGTTAATGTTAACTTCCTGCAGCAAGGCTAAAAATGACAACAGCACTGACACAAAAGAGCTGAACAAAAAAATTTCCAGAAAACTCGAAGCCTATCAAACGGATCTTTTAGACAATAAAACTTCCATGAAAAAAGATGACGCAATCAAAAATTATCTTGTTAATTGGGGAAAAGCCAAAGGGATACAAAATGAAACCGATAAATATGGAAATGTGATTATGAAAGTTGCAGCATCAAAAAAATATTCAAAAGCGGCACCCACTGTCATCATTTGTCCCTATGACAACCTTAACTATGAAGCACTCATCCCTGTTCTTTCCACATCATTATACACCATAAAAAATAATGAAGGAACAGGAGCTTTAACTGTCATATTTACAAAGGAAAAGGGACATGACTTTTCGGGAATAAAGAAACTTTCAGCAAAATACTTCACAAGAGGAACAAAGGTTTTCACATTGAATTCCGGAGAAAAAGGCTTGGCATCACTTAAATCGGGAGCCTCCTCCTCATATAAGTTTATCCAAAAGATAACTAAAGTATCTCCACAAAATTCCCAGACCTATGAAATTAAAATAAAAGGAATTCCTGTCAATCAACCTGACCAACTTATAAATGAAAGAACAAATCCTATCACAAAATTTGAGAACCTTCTGGTCTCGCTGAAAAATAAAGGAATAAATTATGAAATAGCCGATTTTAAGAGCGGTATTTCTCCTAATTTATATTCTCCGGCAGCAACTTTGACAATAACCATTGATGAAAACAAAAATGAAACCTTTACCGAAAAAATGAAAAATGAAACAGCAAAGTGGAAGGAAGAGTTCTCAGACAAATATCCAAATGCAAAATACTCTTTTAAAAAGGTACAGCTTCCTCAGAGTGTAATTTCTTCTCAAGATACTAACAAGTTCGTAAATTTCATGTACACGACCTTAAACGGCGTATATGAAAAGGATGAAAAAACAGGAAATATTGTATCCATAAGTAATATTTCACAAATAAATATAACGAATAACCGGTTAAATTTAACGGCAATATCCCATGCATTGGACAGTAATAAACTTAAAACAATAGATACTGATATTAAGACACTATGCAATCTATCGGATATAGAATTTATCAAAACCGATGCTATACCTCTTTGGTACAGCAAGTCTGAAACATCTTTCTCAAAAGATTTTGCCAAAGCCTATAAAGATTCAACCGGAAAAAACCTTAAATATTCCGATTCTATTTCTGCCACGAACGCCTCATTTGTACGGCAAAAAAACCGCAAGGCAGAAATTATCAACCTTACTGTGAACAAAGATATAGCCATAGAATGTACAGAAGCTATTATAAAATTCCTAGTAAATTCCAATAAAGAAAACAAATAGAAGTAAGTGTCTTCCAAAATATCTTTGACAAAAAGGAACACTATCATGTGTGAAAAGAGCAGCCCCTAAAGGTTGAATTTAAAAATTCAACCTTTAGGGGCTGCTCTTACTAAATTAATTGTTTTTTAAAAATCTTATGTTTAAATCTACTTTCTTTTTGATTCCCTCTACTCTGCCTTTTTCACTGTACTGCCACATATCGAATCTGTTCGGATATGCGGTCTTATCGGTGTAATGGGCAAGCCATGTTCCATAAGCTGTTAAATATTCCATATCCAATTTTGTAGTCAACCAATGTAAATTACCATAAACCATTGTTTCATAACCATGGCTTTTAATAATAGAGCAAAAAGCATCTGTTATTTCTGTACGCTCTTTAGTAGACAGTTTATTTATTCTTGAGCCCTCCGAGGGTTCCATATCATAAGCAACAGGATACTCTATCCCCTTTCGCCTGATATTTCTGATAACAAATTTAGCTTCCTTTACAGCTTCTTCTGTGGTTATAGCCTGAGAAAAGAAATAGACTCCCACCTTGATTCCGGCTTTCTTCGCTCCTTCCAGATTTTTTATATAATTTGTATCTTTGAAAATCTTTCCTGTATCAGAACCGCTGTATCCAATCCTAATCATAACGAATTTTACACCGGTACTGCGAACCTTTTTCCAGTCAATATCCCCTTGGAAAACAGACACATCTATTCCTTTTTCCGATGTATGGTTTTTATCCTTGTACTCTAAAAAATTATGATCGTAAAAATAATTCTTCTGCTTCAGGGTATTAGGTTTCAAAGACTTCTTAGGTCCAAGACCGTTGTAATCCCCAAGAACGACATAGGTTATGCAGAATAAAAAAACGCAGGCAGCCCACATAACTATAACTGATACTAATAATATGGTATAAAATTGTTTTTTCTTCTTTCTTCTTCCGGTATTTCTCATAATCATACTTTAACACATATCCTTCTCTCTAAAAAGTAGATTTAGAGAAGATTTGACTAATATGTTTCATTTGATGTATCATAACTTTCAAAGGGGTGTGAAAATGAAAAACAGAGACAAAATTATTTCTGAATTAACTAAGTACAGACGGGATTTGCATCAGATACCTGAACTTGGCTTCTTTGTATATCAGACCGGTGATTATATCAGAAGTATCCTTTCCAAGTACGACTGTGAAATCAGAACTGTTGCTAAAACCGGGATAACAGCTTTCTTTGACTTCGGAAAAAAGGAAAGTTTATGTTTTAGGGCGGACATGGATGCTCTTCCCATTGCGGAAGAAACCGGGCTTTCATTTGCATCAAAAAACGAAGGATGTATGCACGCATGCGGACACGATGGACATATGGCAAATGCCCTGTCTTTTGCAGGTATTTTAGACCAGTATAAAAAAGAGCATAAAACTTTTAACTACAATGCATTACTCTTATTTCAACCTGCAGAGGAAACGATAGATGGTGCAAAGCTGATATGTGATACCAATGTTTTTCGGGACTTCAGCGTAAAGGCAATATTCGGACTTCATATGTGGCCCTTTCTTGAAAAAGGAGAAATTGCAACAAAACCCAATTCCATGATGGCAAAATCTACAACTATTAAAGTTGAAATAGAAGGTTTAAGTTCACATTGCGGTGAGCCGGAAAAAGGACATGATGCCCTTGTCGCTGCATGTAAATTCATAGATTTACTTTACGATTATAAAGATAACCACATAAGAGAGCGATCTATTCTTAAGTTCGGAAAAATGCACAGCGGCACCGTTTTAAATGCCATATCCGACTACTCAAGGCTGGATGGTACTATGAGAACCTTTGAAGAATCCACATGGAAAAAACTCGTAAATGCTATGCATCACTATGCAAAGCAAATTTCCGGTATATACAATGTAAAATTCTTTATCGATACATCAAAATTCCATCCCGCCGTAGTAAACGATGAAGTTCTTTACAAAAAAATAAAGCCCAAGCTGGTTGATGAGCATATAAATTTCGTTGAACTTAGAAGACCTGTCATGATAGCAGAGGACTTCTCATTCTTTGAAGAGGTTTTGCCCGGAATCTTCTTCTTCCTGGGAACAGGAACAGGGATCCCATTACATAGCAACAACTTTAATTTCGATGAAAGCGTTTTGATAGAAGGTGTCAAACTGTTTAATACAATCTTCACAGAGCTATAGAACTATAAAAAATATATTTCTGTGATATCCTATGGAACAACTCTAAAATTGATAAAATCACAAATTTCAGATCGATATTTTCTGCATATTATATATATTTGATCCTATCTACTCCTATACCGACTTTATAAACTGTATCTTACATGACACCAATTTACTTTATAGACAAAAAAACCGAAGAGTAACTCCACCCCTTTGGTTTTTTACTGCCCATGTAATAATCTAAAATTATCCGGCTTCAAAAAATCTCAGATTACAAATTCCTTGTCATTAAATTTCAATTTATCCTCCGGCTTTACTATAGTTCTTCCTTCTCCTCTGCCTGATCCGCTGCGTAAGCTGCATAAAGTACGATAGCTGCCGCCGTGCAAATGCTGAAAATTGTCCATGCTTTTCTCATAAGTGATACGCTCCTTTCTTATCTAAAAATATTATACATTATATGTACTTTATCTGCAACAGAATACATGATATAATACATAAAGATAAGCACCTATAGCTCAGTTGGATAGAGTAGCACACTCCGAATGTGAAGGTCAGGAGTTCAAGTCTCCTTAGGTGCACCACAGCATAACAAAAGCGACTGCAGCAATTTACAGTCGCTTTTTGATTACTTATATTAAGTATAAAATATATCTAGCCGTGAACGATGACGGGCATTCCTGCCTCCACAATACCATATAGAGCAAAAGCCTGTGAAGGAGGCATGTTTACGCATCCGTGACTTCCGTTCCTTAAGTATGTGCTTCCTCCAAATGAACCTCTCCATGGTGCATCGTGAAAGCCACATCCTGCAAAAAATGGCATCCAATAGTTAACCTTGGTCTTATATTTGGATCCGTCATTATTTTCTCCCTCTAAAGTAGCAGGAGAAGTTTTGTACATCAGGGAAAAAGTTCCATACGGTGTTCCATTACCCTCAGCAACATTTCCTGTAACAACCGGTGTGGAAAGAACAATTTTACCGTTTCTGACCATCCATACATGTTGTCTTCCGATACTCACTTCCAGATATGTATTTCCAATGTCATTACCCTTTGCGACTCCCCATCCCTTTTGCTCATAGTCTACTTTTAAGTTATGATCTTTACCTGTTTCCAATGCCTTTACAAGAGATTTTACCTGCTTCTTTTTATCCATATCGTATCCGTAGTTTCCGCCGGAAACTGTAATAGTGCCACCTGCAAGTTTGAGTGTTCTGGTTGCACCAATAGTCGAAAAATAAGCATATTTCTTATCTACGAATTTTTCGACAGCTTTTCGATCCACAATTATTCTATCATTCTTAACAGAAATCATTTTATCCAGTTCAATTGGCTTTAACTTATATTTTTTGCCTGCACCTGACAGCGTTATATCTGTTTTCAGGTATTTATTTGCATATTCTATCTTGTCTTTTATCTCCTGACTATTTGCTCTGATAGTCGGAACAGAGAAATATTTGCCCGGAATATACTTAAATTCCCTGTCCCCCCGGGCAATTGCATCCAATATTGCTTTCTCCAGTTTTTTGCTGTCAAGACTATCTCCAAAAACCTCCTTGACAACTTCAAATTTGGTATTGTTCAAATTCACATAAGCATTTCTTGTCCGGGTTTTCCCTTTTCCGTTCTGAACTACACTTAACTTTTCAAACTGTCCGTGAAAAGCTTTAGATGGCTTGGCATTCATAATGTTGTATTTTCGATAGGTTTTGCTTATAGTCCTTCCTACTTTTCTTATAAATCCGGGATTGAGGGCTTCTTCAATTTTCTCATCCACATCGTAGACCAAGTCAAAATTTTTTATAAGTCCGATTTTCTTTCCGTTATGAATTATTTTGATTTCGTGCTTATTCCAAGCCTTTGTCAGCTTCGCCTTTGTCTGTTTTGCATTCAAATTCGAAACATCTATCCCATTTACTGAAGAGCCGTCTTGAAACTTATCAAGAGCTAAAATTTCTTTGTTTAGATTATATACGCTAAACACCGCCAAAACTGTTAGAATCGCAACGACTGCTAGAATCTTCTTTAAATTCCCCTTTTTTTCTATTCTCTTTCTCAACCTTCCGGCATCATGTTTGCTCAATTTTTTATACCTTCCATAATAAAACTATACCTAGAAGTATACCTTAGATATGCTTCTAATTCAAGAATTAAGAAAAATTTAACCTATACATGTAGTATTTTATCAAATAAGACCAATATATGTTATTACTTATCAAGCAACTGGGTTTTGTAGAGGCTCGCATATTCACCGTGAAGATTTAACAGTTCCCTGTGGGTGCCCTCTTCTACAATCCTTCCATCTTCAATTACAATTATTCTATCCGCATTTTTCACTGTTGCAAGCCTGTGAGCAATGATCAAACTGGTTCTTCCCCTAGCAAGCTCATCAAAACTTTTCTGAATTCTTTTTTCTGTTATGGTATCCAGAGCGGATGTGGCTTCGTCTAAAATTAAAATTTTAGGATTTTTTAAAAATATTCTAGCTATTGAAACCCTCTGCTTCTGACCGCCTGAAAGTTTAGTTCCTCGCTCCCCTACGTAAGTGTTAAATTCATTGGGCATTTCCATTATATCATCATATATTTCCGCTTTTTTTGCGGCAGCCACTACTTCCTCCCATGTTGCATCTGGTTTTCCGTATCGGATATTCTCAAAAATGGTGTCTGCAAAAATAAAAACATCCTGTTGAACGATTCCGATATTTTCTCTAAGCGAAGTCTTCTTTACATCTCTGATATCTGTTTCATCAATTTTGATACTTCCCGAGTTCACATCATAAAAACGTGGAATAAGCTGGCAGAGAGTAGTCTTTCCTCCTCCCGAATATCCTACAATGGCAACGGTTTCCCCCGGTTTCACCTTCAGAGAAAGTCTATCTATAACTTCTGCATTCTCATTGTATGCAAAAGATATGTTGTTAATTTCTATTCCACCTTTTTCGACTATTATTGGCATTGCATCCTTTTTCTCTTTCACATTGGGTTTTATAGTCATTATCTCTGAAAAACGCTTTATACCTGCCATTCCGCTTGTGAAAATTTCTGCAAAATTCGCCATTTTTCTAACGGGTGTTATAAAGGCATTTACGAACAAAGTAAAGGTAATCAAGTCAATATAATTCATCTGTCCCTTCATAATCAGATAGCCTCCCACACCGATGACAGCGCACGGCATTATGCAAAGAAAAAATTCCTGACTGGCGTTAAATCCTCCCATAGCTTTGAAAAACTCTTTTCTGGCATCAATATATGTATCGTTGGAATTTAGAAATCTCTTTTGCTCCACAGCTTCATTTGCAAAGGCCTTAGATGTTCTTATCCCCGAAATACTGGACTCAATCTCAGAATTTATAGATGCAAGTTTAAGTTTCACGTTACTGGAAGCTTTTGCCATGCTTTTTCTGCGATTCATCACGATAAAAATAAAAATAGGGATCAAAACTGCGACAATTCCTGCAAGTCTCCACTCAATTCTAAACATAAAAAAGAGAGAGCCTGCAATTGTTAAAACTGAAATAAGCAAATCTTCCGGTCCGTGATGAGCAAGTTCAGTTATCTCAAATAGATCCCCCGTTAAGCGGCTCATGAGTTTTCCTGTCCTATTTTTGTCGTAAAAGTCAAAGTCCAATTCCTGAAGATGACTGAATAATGCGTATCTGATATCAGCTTCTACCTTTACTCCGAAGAGATGACCCAAATATGTCATTAAAAAATAGCATAGTGATCGGATCACATAAAACACGACAAAAGATGCCATCAAAATAAAAAACATACCATAGGACTTATTAGGCAGCATCTCATACATTGCATGCCTTGAAACAAGCGGAAACGCTAAATCTATCACAGCTACCATAAGTGCACAACTGATATCTAAGATAAATAAAAACTTATGTGGTTTAAAAAAAATCAAAAGTGTCCTAATCATTCTATCCCCCTCAGTTATAGTACCACAGAAATTATTTTTTACGCAGAAAGACACCCCGAAACTATGGCGAATTTCGAGGTGCAAATGATTTATTATGGATTCTATATATTGGCTTATAAATTCATTTCAAGAAAGCCTATGAGTTAAATAATACTAACATACCTTCTAAAAAATATGCCTATACAAATAGGCAATTTCTTATTAAGTTAACTGTCTTTAACTAGTTATAGTATACACATATCCGACCTTCTTGTAAAGGGGTATTTTAAAAAATTTTTAAATAGTTTTTAAGAAAACCTCTTTCATGTCTGTTTTTAAACCGATACCCAATTTTTCAAAAGTCTTGCCCAAAGCATCCAGAGTCTCCGCAACATTATTTTCAGTGCAGTTTTCCCCCATGTGACCGATTCTGATAACTTTCCCTGCAAGAACATCAAAACAACCCGAAATCATAATTCCATGCTCCTTACACATGGTGTCCAAAATATCCGAGTCTTTAATTCCTTTCGGAACATTAAATACAGTTACAGTGTTCGACCAGCCCTTTTCCAGATATAATTCAATCCCCGCCTCCGTTAAGGCTTTTCTTGTTGCCCTTGCAATTCTTCTGTGGCGATTAAATATATCCTTATCTTCCAGATAATTTTCTATTGCAACTCTAAGTCCGTTAATATCACTGACAGGCATGGTATATGGGAACCATTTATTCTTGTAATAATCTTTTAAAACAAGGATATTTGTGTAATATCCTGCTATTGGAGTTTTTCTGTTTTCCATAACTTCAAAAGCTCTCTTGCTTACCCAAACCATTGTAAGCCCCGGAGGAGCTGATAACGCCTTCTGTGAACCACCGCATAGAATATCAATTTTGCTGTTGGATACATCCAAAGGCTCTCCAAACATACCTGCTACAGAATCTGCCACGGTCATTATATTGTACTCATCTAAAAGTTTGCTTATGCTCTCAACATCGTTTAATACACCACTTGGAGTATCACAGTGCACCACAGTTGCAAACTTAAAATCAGAGTCTTTATCTAAAAAAGCCTTAAGATCCCCAATATCTACAGGTTTATGATAATCTGTAGTGAATAAAATCGGAATTCCTCCATACATCTTCACAAAATCCCGGAAACCTTTTCCAAAGATTCCATTATCAATCACCAAAACTCTATCGCCATGTTCTATCAGTGACGCACAGGCTGCTTCTAAACCTAAAATACCCTCTCCTCCCATTATGAAGGCTTCATTTTCAGTATTTAATGCCTTAGAAAACAGTTTACAGGTTTCCCTGTAAAACTCATAAAATTCCAAATCCAAATCAGGATTTGTGAATTCCAGACTTCTTGCCATTCTAACATTTTCTCTTACACGAGTCGGTCCCGCTGTCATTATTTTATACATTGACTAACCCCCTTACATGTTAAACGGATCAGAATAACAAATTTCCGATCCTTAATCAATTCTACGATTTAGTGAACATATTAGTGAACATACTTCTTGATTTTCTCTATAACCAGATAAACCACAACACCTGCCACTCCGACCTGGATTATGTTTCCCGGAATTGAGCCAAATGGTGCAATCCAGTTGTTAGTTATGATAAGTTCTGCAAAATAATACCCAATAACTTTTATAATTATTGCAACGAAAATTGCTGCCGCATTATTGATATACACATTTTTGAAAGGCTTTGTTTCTGCAAACCATCCAACAGCGTATCCCATCAAGCCTACAATTACAAATGTAAACGGTGCCCAAGCAGTCCATCCGCTTGTAACATCGAATAGTGCCATTCCAAATGAGCCACAAATCGCACCTGTCTTTTTTCCAAACAAAAATGCTCCTAAAAATAGAGGCACATTACCCAAATGAATCAGACCGCCCGTTCCCATAAATGGCAATCTGATCTGAACCTGCCATGTACAAACATAAACTAGTGCAATAAACAGTGCTGCAATAACCAGTTGCTGAACATTACTTCTTCCTGAATTTCTCATACTCTTCTCCGCTAACATACTTCCTCCGAATTCTTAAAACAAATAAAACCACTTCTTAAATATCGCACCTATATACTACCTTATTTTTACATATAACAAAATATGCAAAAATATAATATTTTTGCATATACAATAATCGATATTTTGCTGTCTTGCGAAACTGTATACCTATTTTTATGTAAATACTTAGCATACAGTTTCCCTTGCGAAGCTCAGCTTAAAAGTTGTTCAATTCTGTCTAGCCGATAAGCTTCATAATTTTATTATAGGTTTCATCTGAAATTTCCCATATTCCATTATAGGGGCTTTCCATATATTTATTTCCCTTCTTTTCATAAAAACAGAACACATCGGGCTTTTCTTTGTCTGAAAAAATTGATACAGTAAAGAATTTATCTACATTTTTAGGCACATCGTCTGTGGACTCATCACCCTTTCCATCACTCTCTTTTATTGCTTTTTTGATGTTTGTAATTATCTTATTACTGACAATTCCTCTATTGATTATTACTCCGTTTTTATTATCGGAATTGCTTATCTCAATGCTTGTAACCTTATCCTTATCAGGTAAATCAGGTGTTTTTATATTCTTCGTTCCGCACCCTGCTGACACAATAACCACCATACAAGACAATAGAATTATTATAAACTTTTTCATTTTCATCCCCCAGTAAATAAAATTTTCGATTAAGAACTTATTTTCCAATCATCAACGCATATCAGCCCTGCTCTTTCAAAATAATCAGCTCAATACACCGCAACTATCATTTGATTTTTTCTTTATTGACGAATATATCTTCTCACAGCCATATGTCCCGCCGGCAATTAGAATAAACATAATAACGAACAGCTCTACCCTTCCAAATCGGAACGGAAACATCTCCGGAAGTCTCATGAGGTAACCGTAATTGCTGTCAAACAGGTGATTAGCAAGTGCCAACACTCCATTCATTACTAAGGTATATATCACTATAGGGCGTACTTTTAATTCAGTATTTTCTCCTGTTATAAGTATCAAAGAGGACATACCGATGGAAATATGGGTTCCTATGTAGGTCACATTTGTTACGTGAGGCCATACAAACGGCATAGGATCAGGAAAAGCAAAGGCAATTGCAGCTCCAATAAGCCCCAGCCATGCAAAGTACTTTGTAAAACTTTTTTTCTTAAGAACATAGCCTGCGGCAGTCATCAATGCCGCCAATCTGCAGTGATATAAAGGCAAACCTTCTTTTAACAGCAAGGACTTATCTCCTGTATACCACAAAAGCATAATAACCTGCAGTGTGACGCTTACAAAAAGACTCACTGAAAGTAAAGTCTTCTTATCTCGAAACCTATACGCCAAAAGCAACATGATAACAAAGACAATGCGTATGAGCAATATGTTCATACTTATCAGTCCATCCGGTTCATACCTAAGAAAATAGGTCATATAATCTCTCTCCTTTAAAACATATTACTGAATATAATACCATATTTTCTTTATTTAACTATATTTTAACATAATTTTTTACAAAACTTTTCATACCTTGCCTTTGTCAGATTAGCTACCCGTATATTTCTGAGATGACTGCACCCATAAAATGTCCTGTAGCAGAAGAAATAAGTTCTGTTATTCTGTCTATAATCTCCGATTTTTTTCCAAGCTTTAAAACATCATCACCTAATTTGGTACAATCATATGCATTTGCACCGTAATGATTCGATAGACCATTTTCAGAAATCAATCCGGCATCTAAAAGTTCTTTCAAGAATGATTTAAACTGTTCCGGATAAACTTTTAATTTTGTACTGTCTATATACTTATATTCACTTATCGCTTTAAGCAGTACATAGCGCCTGTCAGCGGAATTTTCCAATTTATACCTGTGAAAATCTCCCGGATACCTGGTGCCGCTAAGAATATCAAAGTCACCGTTTTCGTATTTTAATCCCGGAATTTTTTCTGCATTCTTTTTTACTGTATTTAATTTGACTCCTGCAATGTTAAGGAACTCGCCAATGCTTACTTTATTTCCTTCCATAATACCTCTCATATACTTTTTTCACAAATCAGAAGAAAAGTTTTTTTATCCCTCTTCTTTCCTGATACCACAATTCAAACAGGAATTTTCGGTATCTATCCTTTACCGAACAATCTATATATTTTTGCTTTTTCTTATTAACCTGAAATACATCAAGAAAAACAATGCACCGGCTGATAATAAAGCAATTCCCAGTCCTGTGTAGAAGAACGCAATAAAATACAAAGGAACCAGCCCGGAAGTTCTGAGCCAAAAACCACCGCTCATCATGAACGCCATGATGAAATATGACCTTTTGTCAAAAAAATACCAGAAAGGCTTGGTAGGAGCATCATACTTATCTATTCTTTTCGAGTGCTTGATGCTCATGCTGTAAAACATAGCTCCGAACATTCCGAAAACCACAATTGAAAGAATAAGGTACAATATTTTAAATTCAGGCAGAGACAGGTATGCAATCATTCCCATTCTTGCAACATTAAGCCCTGCCAGTAACCATACACTCCCTGCAATTATAATAAGCGTATGTTTGTTCACATGAAATACGGGTGTTTTTTTCATATCATTCCTTCGCGCTCTTTTTTAATGTAAGCAGTAAAAGTACTATTCCGATTCCTACAAGCACATGTCCTGCTCCTGCAACACCTGAAATCGCTGAGTTGGCTCTACTGGAAATATCAAATTCAAGTACCTGTATAACTCCACGTACTACCATCATAATAGAAAGTATCGGTAAACCTATGTTGTAGATTTTCATAAAAGTACGGAAAGTTTTTTGTTTCTCAAGATCCATGCTTTGAGAAAATAATGCTACAAGAAGAAATACCAACATCCCTAAAATGAAAAGATGTGTGTGTACCTTTCCCAGTGCTGTTGCCCCTGTGAATCCGTTCCATTTTGTAAACTCACGATAGAAAACTCCGCCTATCATCGCTGCTGTAGCGTAAATCAGTGCCAAATTAAAATATTTCTTTTTCATAAAATCTCCTTCATATTATCTATATTAGGTTATGTTTCTGCCTGCTTTTCTATACTGCTATATTCTTCCACACTATATATGACTTGTATTTAGTGCCTCTCTGTATCCATAATCTCATCTTCATCCCCACTCCTTAATATATCAATATATTCTTTATAACTATACACTTTGTTTCTTCCTTGTTTCTTCACTAAACTGAGAATTTCAAGGATTTCAAACTTGCCTATGGCTGAAGAAACGGTATTGTATGCTATAGATAAATTTTCTGCTGCTTCCCTTATTGCAGACATTCTATCGTAGTATTCAACACGATTTTTCTTTAAATAGAATAACAAATATAGGGATTGAGTTTTTATTACTTTTTTGAAATAAAAACTCAATATTTTGCTACGCTTACTTCTTCGGAATCAACACGCCGATAGTCATACCAATTATCTCACCAAACGACATTCCGAGAAACATGCCATTTCCTGAGTTATCAAAAAGCATGCCTATTAACATCCCGAACGAAATGCCTAAAAACATGCCACTAGCCATGTGGTCACCTTTGTATTTCTTCGTTTTGTCTTTTGCTCTTATAATTATTGTAATAATCATGATTGCAATGCAAACTACCGCTACGATCATGATAAGTTTGGTCAATATAAAATAGTTACTGTCAATCATGTGATTTCTCCTAATGAAAATTTTGAAATTATACCTACAGATTATAAAATTATTAATCTTTAGTCAAAAATTCCCTGTTTTTCTACGGCTTGTTTTGCTGTTATATATACATATATATATGAATATTTTCTGATTTCCATCATTGTATCATTATATTGGAACAACATCAAATGTCGAGTAGGTATTGGTGCATTTTGCCATAATGCATTGTGCATAGTGTTTTGAATTTCTTTCTCTAAAACTTTTCTTTCATGCTCCAGCTTTTTCTTGTTCACTTCAAAATATAATTCTTCTAATTTTTCATCATTTACCGTGTAGCATTTTGTTTTATCTCCCGGATCTTTACTATAGTTTCCTATCAAAAGATAACCCGCCTTTTCCAGCTTAGCAAAAGCTCGTTTAACCATATCTACACTCACATAGTCAAAATCATTTTCCTGCCATACCCTTATAGAATTGTATGTCCAATATTTCCCGTCATGATAGTTTTTGCCGGACTTTTTATTTATCTCAATCCAATAATTTATCTTTTGCAATACTGAGGCTTCATCTAACCCTAAAGACTACAATCGGTATCTGATGATTACCAGTTCTATTGGGATCAAGCCACAAATCATATCTTCCTGTGATTTCATTCTTAGAAATTTCTCTGACTTTATATTCTTCATGATTAAAATAGACGGTATCGTCATCTTTAACTGCAAAATCTTCTAAAAGACTTTCCTCTTTTTCATTAAGTTCTACCTCTTCTCTTTCTTTGAGGTAATCAAATAGAGTTTCCTGAACAGGTGTTACAGGTACTCTTTCTTCGACTTCTTCAGCTATTTCAAGCTCTGCTTTATATTCAAAGCTAAGTTCTCCGTTAAAGACTGATTGAAGCTCCTGCTCATCCATCTGCTTTTTAAGTTCACTGTCTTTAAGTTCTCTAAAGGTCTTTGGAAAATCCTCTAAAATA
>ERZ773197.620-NODE-620-length-27235-cov-58.717770_pt1 | contig 27235 bp, 22 predicted proteins | sample MGYA00580999_ERZ773197 | MGnify/ENA primary metagenome ERZ773197 (study PRJEB29015, sample SAMEA2738166) | human oral metagenome | biome: human oral; feature: human-associated habitat; material: saliva | place: China | collected 2185 ...
AGTATGGTGTGAACCTCATGTACCTATCACCACTTAGAACGGAGAAGCACGCATCGTTTAAGGTAAACACCGAACTTAATCTATGGTATGATTTCGGTATTGGCAGAGGTGGTAACATCATTGACCTTGCAGAATTGCTCTACAACTCTTCAGATGTGTCGTATCTCATTCGTCAGATAGAGCGTAATGCACCAAGCGGTGTATCGGTAAGTCTACCTAAAGCTAAGCCGAATACACCGCAGAACTCCTTTGAAAATCTTCAGGTACTTTCCATAGCCCATCCTGCGCTTATCAAATATCTTGGGGAAAGATATATAGACATTGAAATAGCAAGAACTGTATGTAAGGAACTGCACTTTGATACAAGGGGCAAACATTACTTTGGTATTGGCTTTCCAAATATTGCAGGTGGCTACGAAATACGCAATTCGTTCTTCAAAGGCTGCATTGCACCAAAAGACATCAGTCTATTTCATAACGAGGAATCAAAGCAATCGTGTTTTGTCTTTGAGGGTTTCATAGACTTCCTTTCATTTATGATGCTCCGAAGAAAAGAGAATGGCGGATTGAAACGACAAGATTATCTGGTACTCAACTCTGTGTCAAATGTCCACAAGGTATTAGAATCATTATCACACTATAAGAATGTTCAATGCTTTTTGGATAATGACGAAGCAGGAAGAAATGCTTATAAACAATTATCGGAAGAATTGGATAGTTCAGTCTTAGATTCATCTTCTTTGTATAGTGATTTCAAGGATCTAAACGACTATTTATGCGCTGAATTCAAGCATTCAGAGAAAGCAGAAAATAAGAAAATCAAAGGGTTTAAGCTATGATTGTAGGATTTGCTTTGCATAAACTGTTTTTCGGGAAGCAAGTTTATGTTTTGGGCATACCAAAACCACTTGCTGCACCTCCTGACACTCGGTGCAGAGGATTATCCCGCTGGTCTCCATCAAATCAAATTAAAGAAACGAGTATGATAAAAATAGAATATAAAAAAGGTGGTCGCCCAACCAAGGGCGTAGCCGAAAAGAAGAAATACCGTATCACGGTGAAACTGAATACGCAGGATTACTATACGCTCAAAAGCAAAGCTAAAAGCACAGGAGTAACCATGAGTGAGTTTGTAAGAAAAGTTCTTGATAAAGGACATATCATTGAGCGGCTGACTATAGAGCAAGCAGACTTCATCCGCAAGCTGTGTGGAATGGCAAATAATCTCAATCAGTTGGCACATCGTGCTAATGCGGAAGGATTTCATACCATTGCTCCTTTCCATAAAATCATCATTAGCAAGATAGATGAAATATTAAATCTGATACGAAGATGATAGCCAAAATTATGAAAGGTTCGAGCTTCAAGGGTGTTATTAATTACATCCTTGACCCGAAGAAAGGAACGGAACTCATAGATAGTTCGGGTGTGAGAACAGACAGTATTAGTCATATTGCCCAAAGTTTCATTGACCAAACAGAACTGAATCCAAGAGTGGGAAAGGTTGTCGGACATATCTCTCTGAGTTTCTCTGTGCAGGATTCTTCCAGATTAAGCAACGAGTTCATGGTACAGAAGGCTCGTGAGTATATGGAGAAGATGGGAATAAAAGATACGCAGTATATCATCGGGCGCCACTTTGACAAAGAACACCCTCATGTGCATATCGCTTTCAATCGGATAGACAATAACGGTAAGACGATTTCTGACCGTAACGACAGATTCAGAAGTGAGAAGATTTGCAAGGAACTGACCGCAAAATATGGTTTGTACTTCGCCGATGGTAAGGAGAAAGTCAAGGAACACCGCTTGAAAGAACCCGATAAGACCAAATATGAAATCTATCAGGCATTGAAAGCAGAAATAGCTCGGTGCAGGGATTGGACAACTCTCCTTAGTCGTTTGGAAAAGCAGGATATTGGTGTCCGTTTTAAGTATAAAGGCAACTCACAGGAGGTGCAGGGAATTATCTTTGAAAAGAACAGTTATCATTTCAATGGCTCAAAAGTGGACAGGGGGTTCAGTTATTCCAAGATAGACTTTGCTCTGCAACAGAATAATAAGGAACACGAACAGCAAACACAGGGAATGATAAACCTCATATCCAATGTTGCTAGTGTTACGAGCGAAATTACCAACAACCTCATAGAAGGAGGATTGGATTTGTTTCAAACTCATGGTACTGTCCCTGCGGAGGTTTACAACACACTCGATAAAAAGAAGAAAAAGAAAAAACGTAAAATACATTTATAACTATGGCTGATAATAATACATTTGTCCTCTTTGAGGAAATCAAAAACAAACTGGAGACAATTTACAGGGAGCTAAAGGAGTTGAAAGAAAAGGAGAATGGTTCTGTTTCCCTCCCTATTCAATCTACACCAGCAAAAAGTGATGAGCAGAAAGATCAGGAATTGCTCAATCAGTATGAACAGCGAACGAAAGACGTGATTAACAAGTATATTGGAGTATAAGTACGCATCAAGGGCGAGGAGGCTAAATCCATGGACAAATTGGAGGCAAGTGTCTTGACCATGTTGCACGAATGGCAGGAACAGAAAGAGCATCCGCAACCACAGGAACAGATTCACAGGCACAGTTTTGACCTCAAGTCCTCGAAAGTCTTTACTTATATGGTAGCAGTATCTATCCTTTGTTTTGTTTCTTTGGTCGGTAATTACTTCCTATGGCAAAGCAAACAGCAATACAAAGACGATGCCTTGAAGTTCCGTATCATCAGAGTATGGCGAGGTTGCAGCTCAAAAGAAATCCTATGGCTCAATGATGTGTTCGATATTCATCGCAATGAAAAGATTATCAAACGAATCAAGGGAAAAGCTGATGATTACGATATGGAATTGAAGCAAAAGACAGATAGTCTGATGCAAATGAAATTGAAATAACCCTATATGAAGCAAGCTCAACCAAAATTCTCATTTGGTCGGGCTTGTGCGCTGCATATTAGTCTATGATTTCCCAAAAGCCATTTTTATCAGAGCCTACTCTACGAAGATATTTGCCACGCATTTTTTCAATATTTCGCATGATAGTACTTGCGTTCAGTCCTGTTATTGTTGCCATTTCATCCTTAGTTATATAAGGATTTTCAACCATTAACTGTAAGATGGATATACGATTAGTTGTAAGTCTTTCTCCATTTACAGTTGCCTTTTCAATTAACCTCTTAATAAGGTTCTTGCTGTTTACAGTTGCATTTTTGGCATTTACAGTTGCATTTACAGTCCTCCTTTCTGCATTTGCAGTTGCATCTCTTTGATTATTTGCCTGAGAAATAACTTTCGGCACTGTAATCTTCAGAATGAAATCATCAAGATGGAAAGATAAATGTGGTGTACCATTAGCTTCCAACTCTCTGCACACTCGATCCACACCCTCACCAAATTCCTTTACGAAGTCGTATGCTTTAAGAAATTGGGCTATTTTAGGATTTCGTGAGAAATGCGTATGACGGATGTTAGAGGGCTTGACCGTTCCGGGTAATCTACCGGGCGACTCGAATACAAGGCGATTGTCAAACATCTTGATTTGGATTTCCGTACCCTTTATATTGTAGGCTCGGTGGCAGCAAGCGTTGACAACCATTTCTTGAATCACAAACTTTGGGTAATCCCTATTGGTTACAAACTGTCCATGCTGTCCAAGAAAGGTGTGTTCCTCTACTTGGGTTTCAAGATAAGCTATCGTGGCTTTCACCTGATCAAGTATCGTTCCTTCAAAGGTTACGTCCTTAATCACGTTCATTTCTGTGCCCACTCTCTCTTCTGTACCTTTATAACGGATAAAGCGAGTACGCCCACGAGGAAAGAACTTTTGAGGATATTTACCAAACAACAGAATACAAGCCACACTAACTTGCTCCTCTCCCTTTGCATTGGTAGTCAAGAAACCATTGTTCTCCTGTAGATATTGCTTTGTTGACTTGGTATAACCAATCAATTCTGTATATCTTTCAACAGCAGCCATATCAATATCATCAACCGTAGCATCATACACTGCCGTATCTTCGTAATAGCGCTCTCCCTTATCGTACATCAACTGTATGCGCTCTTCAAAAGACAGTTTTCTGCTTTTATCTCCAACACGCATAAAATCTTCATCTGCCTGATTGACATGCAATTCAGAGCTGGCAGGAATGTGCATCAATAAAATATGGTTCTCGTTTCCATCCTTATCCGTACATGGTAACAACTCGCTGGTAATAGATACGGTTGGGTTACAGAAATCCAAAGGAACACGCAGCAGCTCATTCAACTTTTCCGTATGCTGGTCAACCCCCTCTATCTTTCTCGTCTTATCAGACACACCAACAGCAATATCACCACCATCAGCATTAGCAAATGCCACGATGGTAATAGCCAATGCTTTCGGGGCAATTTGAATGCTTTTGCAGTCAAAGGTTTGGTCTTCCTTGTGAGAGATAATATTCTGTATAACCATTGCTTGATCTTTTTATGCGAATATACAATATTTTCTATAATCTGACATCATAGAAATTTGGTATAAATTTATAGATTCGTTTATATTTTTCTATATTAGGTTTTGTCAGGATGTTATTGTCTATCATTTGCTGCTCATCATTCTCATTATCCATTATTTTATTTAATTCAGTTGCCTCTCTATATGTTATATTAGGAATACTTATTTCATACGGATTTCTTGTATTAATAAACTTAAAATCAAAGACATTCAGTTTATTTATGTCATAATCACTATTCAATATAATTCCGCCATAAGTAAACATTCTTGCCCCTCTGTACTCTTCATACTTTATATTATATAATGGATAAAAGGATAAATTATCTTTACCCTCTCTATTCCTATCCTCTATAACTTTGTTACAATACGCTTCTAGCATTCTACGGATAGTTTGCGAAGCATTAATATCCGTACAACAATTATCTTCAATATCATATGGAACGAGATTGATGAATTTTTCATTTAACTCATCTCTTGTATATGGGCGAATAGGATCTGCTTCATCATTACGTAATTGCCTATTACAAGACATCACAAAAATACTACCATGTGGTAGAGCATCAAAAAGAATTTTTATATCAGCAAAACAGGTCATAGATAAGACATTATCGTAGTCCAACCAGATGATACTAGGAGTTGTTAAATCTATTTCTGCTAACATTCCCGTTGAGTTCCCATGTTTAATCTCTATACATGAAAAAGGTTTATTAAAATTTAGTTTGTTTATATTGTACTTTTCTTCAATGCTAAACATTGAATTTATATTCAGTTCCTTATGAAATAGTTTAAAATCCGTAAATGTTAAACCACCAAAACCGACATATTGATATTTTTGTTTAAATACGCCAAGTATTCTTGCAAAAGATGCCAATAACATCTTTCTTTCAGCAAATTTACACGGTCGAATTTCGTAATTTAAAACACTAGGACTCTTCATCGGTGATATCCTCCATTTTTAAATAATATTCAAATGAGGTATTACCCAATTCTTTGTAGCTTTTTGCTTCCGCATGATGCTTTGCTGCATCAGCAAGATCTTTATTTACATCATATGCAATGCGAACATTATTTTTTTTCTGGGCAATTATATCAACATCCAAAGGAGGAGCTATGAATATTTTTTCCGTATGGCTTGAAAAATCATATGTTTTTAATTCTACAGCAGAAACTTTTTCTAATGTATCGCAAAGTGTTTGCCTATAATTATTTGCCTGATCTCCCATCTGTGGTATTTTCTTTAAAAACTCTAACACTTTTACCATTCCGTTTTTCATTATCGGAAGTACAGATTTATATATCTCAGAAGTCGCATCTATACCTTTTTTAGTCGTTGTCAATGGTAAATATAGGGTCTCCTCTGAATCTAAAAAGAGAATTCCTCGAAACATTACAAAATTAATATGCCATCTAGGAATAGGAGCAACTCCCCATCCTGTAATATTAGAGGTATCTGCTTCCACTACTAATCTATTGTTACAATAAATATACCAACCAGAGTTTTTAGGCTCTCCTATTTCACCAAGTCCTGCTATTACACGATATGAAACATCATTAATTTTTCCATTTGCATAATATGGCAATGCAGATTCTGATATAAGTACATCTATACGATTACCTTTCAGAATCCTACCATTTAAAGTAATTTGTATTCCCTTAAGTAAGCTGAAATTAAGTAATTTCTGAATATCATTGGCCAGTTCGTTTAAAAAGGTATCATCACAAAAAAGATCTGTTACTTCATGATTGAGATTTGAAACTTTGATAATAGTGCCATCGGTATCCAGTTTTTTATTATCTATTGATTGATAATTAAAATTCCAATCATCAATTTCCAACTCATTTCCATCATCAGCAGTCACTTTTTTTGTTTTCTTACTCCATTCATCTACATCCACAATAACTTTAAAATGGTCATCGTTAGACTGAGACTCTACAACAAACTCTTTCCCAATTTTAAAGAGAGAACGTTTCATACCAATTCCGAAACGTCCTACAGTACTATGAGCTTTCGGTGCTTCATCTGGGCGTCCAAACCTAAAAGCGTATTTTTGTGCAACTTCTAAAGAAAAGCCTCCACAATTGTCTTCTATTATGAATTCTGAATCTCTTAGTGTAATATTTATTTTCAACCCCGTATAATCATTAGGATTTATTTTATTTGCTCCATCTATAGAATTATCAAGTAAATCAATAATAGCATCCTCTATAGAGATATCTCTAGTTATCATCTCTATAAAGAATTTCTTGGTAGGATTTCCTACAATGACATTAGTTTCCATTTTATTTATTTTTTTCTTCTTCCCAATACTGTACAACCTTAAAAACTTCTGTCCTAGGGTATTCACTTATATTTGAAATAGCTTGACCATTCTGAAGCTTTTCTAAGTTGCGTAAAGCAGCAGTCCCATCCTTTGGAGTGAGTCCGAGGAACTTATTGATTGCCTTTGTATTAGCCATATCATTTATTGGTAACAAAAACGAAGTTTCACATTCTTGCGAAAAGTCAAAGTTTGCTGTATTATATTCTGCAATTCCTTGTGATAGCAAAAAAACAGATACACCATAAGAACGGATTTTTCGAAGTATTACCTCTAAGATTTCTAATGATTTTTTCTCACGGAAAAGATCATGAGCTTCATCTATCATTAGCACATACCGCATTTCCCTATAATTATCGTTGACATCAGTACTTCCCATATTAGAGAACACATTAAAAATGTAATTTATAATCAAGAATACAGAAGTAAATCTGACGGTATTATCAAGTTCACCAGATAATGACAAATAGTAATTGTTATTTAGGAATGCACTAGGATTTTTTACCTTAGAAGCAAACAATTCATACTCACTCAAACGTCCCATTATTTCTGTTAGAGTGTCTCGATTTTCTCCTACTTGATCTATTATCAAATCATAGACTTCTTTCATAGAAGGGTAATCTCCACTTGTTTGCTGGATAAATGCTTCTTGCACTGCATCTTTTAATGTTTGCTGTTGTTTTTTGCCGATGTTTGAATATTTAGCTATAATGTCAACAAATTTGTTTATACCAACAAGTTTATTCCTATCATTTATATTGTCTATGAACGAAAGTGGGTTAAGTGGGAAAGGTTCATCTGGGGCATTGATACAAGTTGTATGAGTTTCTGTAAAGAAATCATGCATCTTATTTTTATCTTCTATTGATATTCCTTTAAAATCGAGGAAAAGGAAATTAACTTGTCCCTGTGTCTTAGATACTAATTGTCTCAAAAATTCCAAAGCAAATTGAGATTTTCCAGAACCGGATTTTCCTGCAACTGCAATATGTTGATTATTGTAGGTTTTGGTGTTGTTAAAACAAAATGTTACTGGCTCTTTTGTCTTAGGATTATATCCCACTTTAATATCAATAGCCCCTGTAAAACTCGTTTTGTTGATGTGTTGATTATTGTTTTTAACTGCATCTAACGAAACAGGTACGTCTTCGATTGCGTCAATACCTTTTCCCAGATATTCAACCAGAAAATCAAAAAAGGTATATTGAGGACGATTCTCAAACAGATAATTAATCTGCTCAAGACCATGATCTATGTGCAATTTCACATATTTGGCAATTAGTTCATCATTCTTATTAATGCCATAAGCTTGGCAAATAAGAGCGATATAAAAATCTCTGTTAGCAGAATCAAATAAAATATGTTCTTTATATTCTTTGCCTTGTGAGTCGTAAGTGTTAAATTCATTTTGCTGAAATCTTTTCCCTGAAGCCAAGGAAAATCCTAAAGCAATACGTGCTATAATATTCTCTTTTACACCACCAGGTAATTTTTGAGTCAAATTAGAGACTATGCTCTGGTTTGCTGCGGAAGTTTTTATATTTATCTGCATTTTATTGATGCTTATAAGTGTCAAACAATTCTTCTATTTTTATTTCTTTAAAACAGGATCCTTTCTTTGAATTTTCAATGAGATAAGTTTTACTTACATATCTGTTAATCAATAAATATTCCTTCTCCGTTAATTCTTTCAATAAAAGAGGGAATAGTATCACTTGCTTAGAAACATTCGGATAAAATTTTGTCAGAATATTTTGACTGTGATTTATATCAAATTTTTGCATAGGACTATCTATGAATACAGGAAATGCCAAACCTGTTTCCTCAACAAGTGCGCCAAGTAACGCAGAAGCGAACATCTGGCGCTCTCCCATCGATAGTATCCCTTTGTCTATTTTCTTGCTATTAGCATCAAATAAATTTATATCAACATCCTCACCATTGCCTTGGATATCAACAACGACAGAACTTACAAGCTCTTTTTTATGCAAAAAACTTGTAAGTTTATCTTTCAATTTCTTCTCAAGGGCTTTTTTCTTCTCATCTTTAAATTTTAATAAGAATTTTTGTATTGTGTGTATCAAGTGGGTTGCTTCGTCATCTACAGCTTTATTCTTTTGAGAAACATCAATTTTCTTAGATAGAATTTCTTTCTTCTGCTTTGATGCCTTTATTCTATCTTTAGCTTGTTCTATTTCAATATTCAAAGAAGCTATTTTTTGATGCAAATCAGAAATAACATCCTCTTTCTCATTCTTCTTTCTACGCAAAGATTGAATATATTCGCTTTCGGCATTCTTTTCTGCTTCTCGGATTTTTTTATCTATAGAATATAACTCCGCTTTTGCTTTAGAATATTTTGTTGCAAGAGACTCAAATGAAGATTTACATTCTTTTAATTTTGATACCAAGTTTGAAAAATCATCATTCTGCAATTCTGTAAAATCGTGCAAGGTCTGAAAATTCTCATACCTATCCACATCACAATCATTATAAAAATGTTTAAGTATCAACTTTCTAATCTCTGCTTCGTAAAAGTCCCTTATTCTGATATCTATATGAGACTCAAAATCATTTCTTGCCCTATCAAGATCATTAAGAATATCGTCTGTTTTTTCTTTTACCCCTTCAAGTTGTAACTTATTTTGTTTATATGCTCTTTCTTCTTTTAACTGGGTTGCTACAATAGAAATCACATTGCCAGCCAAACCAAATGGAATATAATTATATAGATCTTTTAATCCTTCCTGAGCATCAGAAACTTCTAATTGACAACGCTCCTGTTCTTTTTTGAGTTCTGCAAGACGTTCGACGCTCATTAAATCACCTTCACGAATAAGTTTCTCTTGTAACTCATTACATTCATATCGAAGAATGGATATTTTTTCCTGCTTTTCCTCTATCTGATGTACAAAGTCTGCAATACTGTCTCCATCATTCTTAATTGAAAGAATGAGTTCATTAAAATCTCTTTTATCTTGCGGTTGAGCAGATTCTTTTCTATAATCATCTTGTATTTTTTCTAGCTCAGATTTTAATTCTGCATATTTCTGAATGCCCAAAACCTGGGAGTATGCTTGACTAAGTTCTGCTCTTTGTTGTGGAGTATTTACCTGAGCAAATGATACAATTTTTTCAGCATCAAAGAAAAAGAATTTAGCTATTTCTATAGGTAATATATAATCCCTAATGAACATTTCTTCTTCATCTTTATCACTAAATAAATCACTTTCACGGCCATCAATCAGTATTTTTAATTCGTCTGATGTATTAGTAGCCCTATCATACGAACGAACTATTGTAATCTCAGTACAAGTTGTATTTGGTATTTCTACATCAGTAAAAGTAACACTCACGGAAAACCTCGTTTCTCCCTCTTGAGCTGCTATAGTATTCAGACTATTTCCTATATATTTACTATAAGAACCTTTTTCATCAATCTCTTTCTTATACAACTCATCAACTTTCTCCATATTCTTGCCATAGAGACACCACACAAGAGACATTAGGAAAGTTGTTTTTCCATATCCATTGTTACCACTTACTATAATAATATTCCGTTCTCCATTAGGAGTCAAATCTATTTTATTAACCCCACGATAGATACGAAAGTTATATAATTCTATAGACTTTATTATCATGCTTTTTTAGAATTTATAAAATCTTTCAGTCGTGATTCTATTTCATTTTTTAATCCCCTTCTACGCTGCATTAGGGATTTACTTTTTTGAAGAAGAAGTAATTGTTCTATTAACTCACCTTCTTCTGGATTGTTGACACATACTTCACGCATCAAATCGGCTTCTAATTTATTTTTTACATTCTCCTCCATAATGAAAGATTCTTTATAAATTGAATTATATATTTCTGATACTTGATAACCAAAATTAAAGTCTCTATACCAATTAACCTGAATTGCAATTAATTCTTGGTCCGAAATTAATCTTATTTTCGGATCCACTTGTTGCAATTTATGCTGTACCTCAAGAAGTCTTTTTAAGATTTTAGCTCTGTATTTAAATATATATGGTCCCATATCATTAACAGCCCTCCGTCCATCTCTACGAAATGGCATACGATTTTCTAAAATATTACGCTCTGTGTCCAATTCCATTCTAAAATCATACAAGGGTCTCATCCATTCTCGTCCATTCTTTATTAAAGAGCGCATAGATTTATCATCCTTCACAACGGTACAAACCCAACATCCAAAACGACTTTGTCCACAAGAACCATGACTCTTATCTGTTACAACTGTAGGGCATTCATAATCATCTGCACTTGCATCCATGTATATATTAAAAAGTACAGAATTATCAAAGCCCCATGGACATGGAATCGCATTAATTATATACCAAACTTCTTCTAACATTAGTTCTTTAATAGGGGCATACACATAAGTATTATGTAACAGTGTATGATGAGTAAGTCTTTGACCATGTATTTCATGCTTTTTTATAGATCGTGCACGCGTAGCACTCTCTGCTTTCCGTGTCCCAATCAGTATAATAGCCTCCCCATATTCGTCCACTTGTTCCGTAATGAAACGAGCAGTAGGCTTAATTTTCATTTTATCAGTACACCATCGGAATGCCGTATTTGGAATAGGATACCCTTTTCCTATAACATTGACCCAGAAAGAATCTTCAAGTTTGGGAATTGTTTTACGAATAAAAATAGGCATATCCTCTTCCCTTGCTTTTTTTTCTATCTGGCCAAGTACATCATCAACATAAGAAGATATTATGGGGTTTTCCACTAATGTGTCATTGCAAACAACATACACAGGTCTTCTAAGCTGAAATGGAGCAAGTACATCATCTTTAATTTTCTTCAACGCAAGCCAGACCAATGTCAGTAATACCGTAGAATCCTTACCTCCACTAAAACCTATAATCCACGGGCGGTGAGTATCATCAGCATACATATACTGATCTTTAATTTCATCTATGATATATTCTATTCGTTTATTCATTATCTAAAGAAGTTAGATGAGACTTATTCAATAATTCATCTAATTCAACATTAAGTATTTGGGCTATTTTTAGAAAAGTTTCCATTGGCGGCTGACAGGCATTTGTACACCATTTCGACACTGTGGTCGTAGCGCATCCTAATTGCTCCGAAAGCCACTTATTGGTCTTCTTCTTTTCGACTAGTACAACCTTTATACGATTAATATCTTTACCCATAATATTTTGATTTCATTATTGAGTACAAAAATACACAATATATTTTATAACGCATATAAAATTCTGCATTATATTTCATAAAAGTTAATTTAATTATCGAATATGTCACTTTAATGAGATAAAACACACCATAATCAATCTATTCTTTTATAAATATGAGATGTCTTAAAACCTTCTTTACAAGGAGGTTTTAAGACATACAACTTATTGATAATCAATAATGGCCATTATTAATTATTGCTGTCCGGTAAAAATAAACTGAAACCTCTGTATCTCTTTATCCATCGGTATTGCAGCCGTTTTACTCATCTATGGGCTTGGTTTTCAGTTTCAAATTGTAAGCATTATAAAATACGCTTATTTTGGTAAGAAAAGACCTATAATAACAGATAATTCTAACAAATAATAAATTTGAGTCTATTTTATCTAACACGGGTAGCCCCCAAAAAGTTTTACCGGACAGCAATAATTATTAATAGATTGGGCTTTGCTGAGGTTTCAATGTATGAAGATAATGATTTAGAGTCATTTATCCTGCCAATATTCATTATTGTATCTCATATAAACACCACTATAGCTTCAATTCCGGTAAACTATTGATTGCCTCCGCTTTCAATTTATCTACAGCACGAGTATATTTCTCTGTGTGCTTTAATCCAGAGTGTCCTAACAAGCTTGCAACGGTTTTGATGTTCGCACCATTATTCAGGATGTTCACGGCAAAGCTATGGCGGGCGCAATGCCAACTGATGTGTTTGTTGATGCCTGCACGCTTTACCCATCGTTTTACAGATTTACTGCAACTCTCATAGGATGGCAGGTTGAAGATAGAGGAATTTAAATCCTCAGGAGCTTCACCAATTAAAGAGAGTAAGCCGTCATTGAGAGGAATAATAACGCCACTATGTGCAGAATGTCCTTTGGTCTTATTCTGTTCAAACTTCAGCAGGTGATTGGTATAATCTACATTCTTATAGGTAAGGTCTTTTACATCACAGAAGCGCAGGCCGCAATAGAGACAGAGAATAAAAGCACGTCTAACATTAGGATTCTCATTCTCATAATGACATTGAATCAATGCCTGTATTTCGTCCATTGAGAGTACATCTTTGCGCAACACTTGGTCATCTACCTTGCACACAACACCCTTGCAGGGATCTTTCTGCATCACTTCATGGTCTATGGCATAGCGCATAACCTTCTTGAAACGTTGGTAGATACTCTTTGCCCCTTCACCCACACTTCTTGATTGTAGGTATTCAACAAAGTGTTCCATCATATCTTTGGTTATCAAGTCGGGCTTGATACTGAACTCATAAACAGGGTATTGCTCTTTCAGAAAATCCTTAAACCGATTCAAGGCTATTTTTATCATTCGCAAGTCTTTCTTGTTATAACTGTCTATATACGCCTGATAATAGTCTAAGAAGTTGACATTTCTGTCTTTCTTCAGGCGATAACCAAGCATACTCTCTTTAAACTGTTGTTCTCGCTCTGCACGAATTTTGGTAGCCAGTTCAAGCGTTTCTTTATTTTGCTGTCGCTCGGCAGGAGTGCGTGGCTTAGCTATTAAATACAACTGCAGGTTTTCTTTTCGCCTGTTGTGCTTAATGTGTACCTTGGGCTTACCCATCATCTTGCCTGTTTCGTACAAAACGGGATTGCCGTTTTCGTCTAGCACAGGCGTTTCTTCTCTACCGATAATACTCTAGATAAAGACTTATTTGACCATCAGACAGCACATTTTTATGATATGGCAAATTTTGTAGTTCTCCATCTGGAGAAAGCAAAGGGGACGGACTCCAAGATGTCCGCCCATATAGAACGCACTTTCATCGCAAGAAACGTGGATGAGAGCCGCATACACCTTGACCGGGAACTCATTGCTTTTCCCGAAGGTGTGAAATCACGGTCGGCTGCCATCGAACATCGGATAGCAAATGCCAACCTTAAACGGAAAGTGGGAAAGAATCAGGTGCACGCCATCCGGATAATGATCTCTGCAAGTCCAGAGGCAATGGAAAGGATACAGCAGGAGGGGGAACTCGATAACTGGTGTGAGCAGTCGGTGGAATGGATGCAGGAAACCTTTGGTAGGGAAAACCTTGTATCGGCAGTTCTGCACATGGACGAGAAGACTCCGCATATCCATGCCACGGTAGTTCCTATCGTTACCACTGCACGTAGAAAGAAGAAAGCAGAAGACTGTGTCCAGAAGCACTACCGCAAAAAGGTGGAAGGTGCCCGACTCTGTACCGACGATGTTATGACTCAGGCAAAGCTCAAGCACTATCAGACATCGTATGCAGATGCAATGCAGTCCTTCGGCTTGAAGCGTGGTATAGATGGTTCAGAGGCAAGGAATATCTCTACCCGTGAGTATTATACCGAGCAATTCCGAAAAGCCAAAAACCTCAAGGAAGATATTTCTCTTTTGGCTGAACAGAAAGAACAGATTGCAGACGATCTGTTAAAAGCAAAGTCGGAACTCAAACAGACAACTTTGAAGAAAGATATAAGCAACGCTGGCTCAAATGTAGCCCGTGCTATCGGCTCACTTTTCTCAAGCAAAGAACAGCAAATCATCGCAGAACCTAACAAACAGCTCTTTCATATGAACATGGTTGTCAAGAAGTTGAATAAAACCATCTGTGAGAGGGAAAAGGCTATTGAAACTGAGAAAGACAATGTGAAGTTTGTTGAACGGGCATTTGAGCAGTTCAGACGAGATATAGAGAAATGGTTCCCCGGAACGTGCACCAATGTTGCTTTTGCCAATCGGTGCTCACACTCCTATAGGTTAAGCGAGGATATTGTCAGAAAACTGCTCGGTGGCAGTAAGGTGGTATGCACTGGTAAGTTCGCACCAATGGAAGAGAAAGTTCCGTTTGAACTTGATAATGCAATATTCTCTTCTATGCTGGTCAAGCAAGGGCATCGTGAGCTATTTATCAATGGTGTGTCAGTCGATAACATGATAAAGAACAGGCGTAACCAATGGTATCTTGATAGAAAGCAAAAGGAGGCTGCCGAAAGGGCGCAAAAGATCAAAGAATGTAAGAGATAGCAAACCTAAAGAAAAGTGTTGTTTGGTTGAGTTTCTTAGAAAGAATCACACTATCATCTAATTTAAGTGGGTTTTCATATAAAATACATCTTAGGAAGCAGACCGTCTCTCGACACAGAAATCCAAGGAACTCATAATATTACCTCTGTGGCGCATAAATGATACGATACATATTAAAATAGTCGACAATAAAAAAGTACGCTAAAAAGTGTTTTAGTAAAAATTTTGCTACCTTTGCATTATTAAAAATCTTACACAACTCTCAGTTTAGTAAAATTTTCAAATAATAAAATCTAAGGTGGTTTAATGTTAGTTCGGTCATTTACTTAGAAAATATAATTTATCCGCTTGCGGACACTAGGATATAATAGTATGGAATTTAAAATGAAATTGAAAGAAAACTTTTTAATCCTTTTATCTAAATTGCAGAAAAAGGATAGTCTTAGTCTATTGATTGTTATTGGGGTTTGGATTCTTGTACTTCAGAATATGGGGATACTACCTAATCATACAAAAGTTGACAATCAGGAAGATATTGAGTTTCCAAACAGAATGGAGGTAACTGGTGCTGTTGATGTTAATAACACTGTTGATGTTAACATAGATAGAGTATTGGACTATCCAATAGGATGCCATGCTTCATATATAGATGCTAATGGAATTCAACGTTGGTCCATTGATGCTCGATGAGCTTAATATTGCTTTTATTTTTATAGGGTGTCATTTATACAATAAAACAGTTTAAATGTCACTCTATGAAACGAATAATAAGATTTTTTCCAAAATATCCATTATTAAGCCAACAACTTTACGACTAAATCATTTAGCTATAAGTTTTTACAATGAGTTATATATCATCTATAAGAGTTGCTGTTTAAACCTCTGTAAATATAAATGAGCTTCATCTTTATATATTATCACCTGTCCAATTTGCATCATCAGGTGAAGGATCCCGCATAATTTGCGCTTTACCAACTAATGCCTTTATGGCTAGTTCATACTCAGCACCAATAGTCGCTCCTGGAGAAATTGGGATTCTAAAATCATACGTAATATTAGCATGAGCTGGGTTATCCTCTACTGGTTTAGAGGATATATCAACGTTAGGAGTATTTCTTATATCAGAAGCTATAAACCTAGCAAATCCCCAATAAAAGCGATTAGGTTTGCTGCTATGAGATTTAGCATGGTTTTTACAAAAATCAAGATTAACAAAATCAACTCTTGTTACTGAAATCTTATTACTTGCTATAGTGGGGTCATCTTCATCAGCCTTTGAAAATTGAGGCCGCATAAAATTTCCACGCAATTTACCCTTAGGATTGAAATTAGCAGGAGAATATATGGTTCTTAATATGTTCTCTTGATTATCTATGTCTAAAGTAATACTGCACATCAAAGTTGGCAAAGTAGTTTTGAAAGTTGCGTATAAGACTCTTCGTTAAAAGGAACATGGTTTACAATTTCTTGTTTATTACCATTAAGATAATAAAAAGACATTTCTGTTTCACCAACCTCCAAACCAACAGTACTTTTTGCAACTTGATTATCCCATATTATGGAAACTGTACCATTAGGATTTGCATAGATATCATCAACATAATCGCAAGATATAATTTTAGAGTTGATTATATTAATAGAATTATTTATACATATAGGTAAAACCTTTATGGCACCATATCCATCCCAATCATTCTCTAATAAACTCAAATCACGTATATCAGAAATGATATTCATTTTCTTAAGTTCTATAATATCCTTTTCATCACGTTTTGCATACTTTTCGTACCTTTTGTCATTCCTCGGTACAGAATATGAGAAACGAGAATTCCTAGGCACATTAGTTACCGAAGCTGGTAAAGATACAGAGAAAAGACCACTACAAAGAAAAACAGCGGTAACTGTATTACTGATATAATTAGCACGTTTACTAGTATGATCCGACAAAAATTCCATATCATTGGATGCTATACTATATTCTTGCACTGTTTCCATAGCCTACTTCTTCTCTAAAATCTCCAACATCTTTTCTGTGGTTGCCCATCTAAACACATCATAAAGGATATTATGAAAATTCGTCAATTCCTTATCAATATTTAGAATTGATATATTGCCTATTCTTTCAAGTAATAAATCCAAAACGACTTGCCCCTTAACATAATCCAAATTCTCTGACTTTTCACCTACAAGGTAGCCATATTTTATTTCAAGATTATAGTCAGTATCCCTTAAACGTAAACTTTGTAAATTTTGAACAACATACTTATTACATTCATTATAACTTTCATATGTAGGTAACAATTTATTGGACAATAATTCGTGAGCAGGGCCATAAGTGGGTATGTCTTGCTGTGAGTTATCACTATTAGAATTAGACTTAAAATCTATTATATTAACTTTTCGAAGAGAAAGGGCCTTACATTCTTCTGTCCCATTAAACTTTAAAAATTGCAAAGCTTTTTCAAGCTGCGTATTAAAAGATTGAGATCCTTTATAAGTATGTCCTGATTCTTTATATTGTAAAGAATTATTCCTTAAGACAAACTCTTTCATCATATCCTCTGTTCGTAAGATTGTTTGGTGGGAATCATTATTGTTATTGATGATGACAGAATTTCCCTGTTTACCGTTACCAAGAGTGACCGAGATATCTTGTGCAATACCATCATGGCAGGTTGGATAATTATCCTTTAACGAAGATATAAATTTATCACGATTCGTTGTACAAGCGACATTATCTTTAAAATGCACTGTAAAAACAACGTCTCTTAAAAAGTGACGATTGTATTGTTCCTTGTCATAAGTCTTAATTCCAAACATATCTTGCAAGAGTATATTTATGTAGGTACAAAAGTAATAATAATAATTCGAACCACAAAGGTCTCCACCTAAAATTAATCTAAAAAAACAGCTACATACAATATACCACAAGGATATTCCTTAAGTAATTTGTATCTTATTTCTTTAAGACCAAGACAATGAAATTACATTTATATAACTTATAATTCAAGCAGTTTTAGTCTTTCCAGTTATAAGTTTTATATTAAGCCATATCTTTCCTCTGATTCGATTTCTATAAGTATTTTATGGATTAAGAGAGATAATACCAATAACTGTTTTGCAATTCTTTTTATATCTTCAATTCTGGCAAACTATTTATTGCCTCAGACTTCAACTTATCCACTGCCCTTGTGTATTTCTCCGTGTGCTTCAATCCGCTATGCCCTAACAAACTGGCTACCGTCTTAATGTTGGCACCATTATTCAGGATGTTCACGGCAAAGCTGTGGCGAGCACAATGCCAGCTGATGTGTTTGTTGATGCCTGCACGTTTTACCCACCGTTTCACAGATTTACTGCAACTTTCATACGAGGGGAGGTTGAAGATAGAGGAACTTAGATCCTCTGGAGCTTCACCAATTAAAGAAAGTAATCCGTCATTGAGAGGAATAACTACACCACTATTGGCAGAATGCCCTTTGGTCTTATTCTGCTCAAACTTCAGGAGGCGATTGGTATAGTCGATGTTTTTATAAGTTAGGTCTTTCACATCGCAGAAGCGCAGACCGCAATATAAACAGAGGATAAATGCTCGTCTGACATTGGGATTTTCATTGTCGTAATGACATTGAATCAGTGATTGGATTTCGTCCATTGACAACACATCTTTGCGTAAAATCTGTTCATCCACCTTGCACACAACACCCTTGCAAGGGTCTTTCAGCATCACTTCGTGGTCGATTGCATATCGTACAACCTTCTTGAAACGCTGATAGATACTCTTTGCTCCTTCGCCGACACTTCTCGATTGTAGGTATTCAACAAATTGTTCCATCATATCCTTGGTTATTAAGTTGGGCTTAATGCTAAACTCATAAACTGGATATTGCTCTTTCAGAAAATCCTTAAAACGATTCAAGGCTATCTTTATCATTCGTAGGTCTTTCTTCGTATAACTGTCTATGTACGCCTGATAATAGTCCAAGAAATTGATATTTCTATCTTTCTTCAAACGGTAACCGAGCATACTCTCCTTAAACTGCTGTTCACGTTCCGCACGAATTTTGGCAGCCAATTCAAGTGTTTCTTTATTTTGCTGCCGTTCCATAGGAGTACGAGGTTTAGCGATCAAGTACAACTGCAAATTCTCTTTTCGCCTGTTATGCTTGATGTGCACTTTGGGCTTACCTTCCATCTTGCCAGTTTCATAAAAAACTGAATTGCCGTTTTCGTCCAACACAGGCGTTTCTTCTCTACCAAGATAATACTCCAGATACAGACTTATCCGACCATCAGAAAGCACATTTTGCTCCAATTTCGGGTTCTCCTTTGCTTTATTTTCTAATTTTGCCATAGTTGATAGTTATGTACCTAAATGTGTATCAAACCGAGTAAAATCATTAACTCGTTTATTTTCAGATGTTTTCTTATTTTGCAAAGATACTAAAAAGTTTGAAATATCAAAGTGTACTAAAAGTGTACTATCTAACAAAAAACAGGCAAAAAAGGGCAAAATCACCAAATATAAGAAAATTGCAAATAGCTGATTATAAATATAATATATTCTTTTGGTTTCTCTTGTTTTCACGACATTGTACCGGGTCTGGGTACAAAAGATAGCTTGATAGTCTCTTGATTATCAAGCTTTTTTTATATACCTTTGTGTCCATTAGGTGTGTGTTAAACATTGTTTCCTTTTGTTCAAAGAGTTAAGAGATGGCGAAAGAGATATTTTTAAGAGTGGTTAAGTTGGTAGGAATGCTTATTATAACGGTGTTCTTGCTGTGGAAAGTGATGGCATGGCTGGGTGTAGAAGACTGGGGACAATTGATACAGATGGTGTTGATGGTTCTTATTATATTGTTCTCGTCGTTGACAAATGCCGAGCGGGAGTTTGCAAAGATTGTGCGATCATTGGATAAGGAGGTGACAGATAAGAGGCTAGTCTACCATAGTTTCTTGCGGAATCGGGTACATTATGTTTGCTCATTAGTTGATTTTATGACTACTTGGCAATTTAGTCCAGTGATGGTTTGGAGTGTTTGTTTGTCATTGCCAGAAGCCACGGCAAGGGATTTGTGTGCGACTATTATTGAGCGATTAGAGGATTATCTTCACCATGAGTTGGGGTCTAGAGACTCTAAGCTGACTTTCAATCCACATGCAAAGTATTTTTATTTACACATTAGTTTGATAATGTCCACAGGTAATGCAAGGTCTTATCTTCCTAAGGTGCAGGCTTTCATGGAACACATAGTAGATGAATATGAACTATCGAAAGTCCGGCAATTTATTCATGGAGAAAGTAATGGTGTAAACTATTACTTGCGTTATGAGGCGGGAGATGTCACCGATTCATTTTGTATAGATAAGGGGGTTGTCTGTGATTTGGAGGACTATGATCTCCTCTTATTGCTCTCTGATAATGAAGAAGATAACAAGCAACAAGAAGCAACAGAAGTGCTGATTAGCGAGCAAGAATATGAAGAAAAGAAGCTAACTGGCATATAGTTCCTCGATACCTTTTGCTTACCTAATTAATAAGGTGTGTACATATCTTCAGCAAGAGAGCCTTAGCACCAGTGAAGCGGAGGCTTTGCTTATAGGGAAGAAAGCCTTTCGTGGAGGTAAAGAGAGGCTTAGTTCTTATTCAATCGTTTTGAGTTTTGTAGTCACACTGTCATTTTCTTTGTCATTCTAAATGTTCTTTCCTCACAATATTGGCTATATTTTAAGATTGACAGCAACCTTTTCCCAACGTTTATAGTATAGATATACAGCAGAAAATAGTATCTTTGTCGCAGATAATTTATATCGTTTTATGGAAAAAAGTATCGTTGACAAAAACCTTCCTCTATGGCTAAGAGTCCTATCTTGGGCATTCCTTTTGCCCGTTCTGTTGGCTCCGTTAGTATTCTATGGGTCTATCTTCTTATTTGACAATCCGCCAAGTGAATTGGAGGCTCTCGGTATCTTCTTCCTCATTAATTCCTATTCTTTGTGGCTCATAGGCGTTGTTAAGTTGAGTGGTGCTCTGTATCGGCGTTATCATAAAGCGTATATCTCGATTCTTCCTAACGTCCTTTTCACATTGATTATCAGCTTATTAATAACCTGGATAAGTCTTCGTCCTGTTGATCCTTCTACATTGGATGAGTATGATTATAGGATATTCCGCAATACACCAGTAGCCGAACTTGCCACTGCGGTGCAGGCTGATGATACGATGGAGATCAATCGTATCTTATCCACTCAACCAACACTTGTGAATTATCAGGACACTATCTATGGTCAAAGTCTGTTGATGTTTGCTTGCATGGATGGTCATTTAGCTATAGTAAGAACCTTATTGCGCCATGGTGCCAACCCTAACCTCTATGAATGGTTAGAAGGTAAAACGGCATTGATAAGCCTTTGCAATAAGGAGAATCCCACTGAAGAGCAACTCAAGATAGCAGAGGAATTACTGCGTCATGGGGCTGTGGCAAAGCCAATAAAAGTTAAGCTAAAAGCATATCAACGATTTATTTCTTCCGATGTAGGCGATACCACCTACGTTGAACCATTGAGTACGGCTGCTTCATGGAGCACTGTTCCTATGGTAAAGCTATTGTTGAATTATGGTGCAGATGTAAACTTTCAGAGCCAATACACGATAGATGACATTGCTTACAACAACCCTCCAGCTGTTGCCCTAGCGATGATAAGCGAGCATTATCCCATCGTTGTCTGTCTTTTGGAACATGGTGCTAACCCGCATTTAACGTTCTATCAAAATAAAGAAACACTGCTATCTCTGGTCGAGAAGAAGCTGAAAGAAGCCGATCTTCCCCCTTACGATAAAGCTCAGAAAGAGCAGATTAAGCGCATGATTACAGCATACGACCGAGAACATAAACACCATTATTAATGTTATGTAACCACTTGATTTGTCTTATCTATATAGTACGAATGACGTTATTTATCTATAAACTCTTGGCAAATCGACCTTTTCTTCTTACCTTTACACCAAATTTGAACAACGAAGAATATGAGTTACAACTTATTAAAAGGTAAACGAGGTATTATTTTTGGAGCCCTCAATGACAAGTCAATTGCATGGAAAGTAGCTGAAAGAGCAGTAGAAGAAGGTGCAACAATAACCCTTTCTAACACTCCTGTCGCTGTGAGAATGGGTACGGTGAGTGCCCTTTCTGAGAAGTTAAATTGCGAGGTTATTCCTGCAGATGCTACTAATGTAGAAGACTTGGAGAACGTGTTTAAGCGTTCAATGGAGATACTTGGCGGTAAGATTGACTTCGTACTCCATTCAATCGGTATGTCTCCTAACGTTCGTAAGCACCGCACTTATGATGATTTGGATTATAAGTTGCTTGATACTACACTTGACATTTCTGCTGTATCATTCCATAAGATGATTCAAAGTGCTAAGAAGCTTGATGCTATCAGTGCGTATGGTTCAATCGTCGCATTGAGTTATGTAGCTGCTCAGCGTACGTTCTATGGTTACAACGACATGGCTGACGCAAAGGCTTTACTTGAGAGTATAGCTCGTAGCTTCGGCTATATCTATGGTCGTGAGCACCATGTTCGTATCAATACCATATCACAGTCTCCAACCATGACAACCGCTGGTTCTGGTGTAAAGGGTATGGATAAACTCTTCGACTTTGCCGATCGCATGTCTCCATTGGGCAATGCTAGTGCGGATGAATGTGCCGACTATTGTATCGTAATGTTCTCTGATCTCACCCGTAAGGTGACAATGCAGAACCTCTATCATGATGGTGGCTTCTCTAATGTTGGTATGAGTCTTCGTGCCATGGCAACATACGAGAAGGGTCTTGATGAGTACAAGGACGAGAACGGCAACATTATCTACGGATAAATAGAAAGCCATAAGATAGGGTTACTTATCACCTTATAATATAGTAAAAGCTCCAGCAAGTTTCGACTTACTGGAGCTTTTGTTGTAATTGATGAGATTGTATTCCCTAATGCAGTCATGTTCTATCTAAAATATTGTTGTTACATATTCCCTTCTCTTGCTGAGGCTGATGTTATTACTTCTTCCTACCGAAGTCCGCAGGTATCTCGCCCCATTGTTTTGTTTCCCATTTGATAATAGGAGTGGTGACGTTGTGTGTCATGAGCCATTGTTCTGCCCGTGCAATGACTTTATACAGCTGTTCTGTTGCGGAATTACGGGTTAATGTCGTCTTACACTTCTTCTTCTTAACCCACAGAATGGCGTTATACGAATCACTATAGATGACTTTATCCTTGATTCCCTGTTTCTCCATCAAGGCTAAAGCATGCACAATAGCGAGGAACTCCCCGATGTTATTCGTACCTTGTACTGGTCCGAAATGGAAGACTTGAGCCCCTGTTTGTAAGTCAATACATTGATATTCCATTGGACCAGGGTTGCCAGAACAGGCTGCGTCGACAGCCCAAGAAGCCCCTCGAACATCCATTGGTAGTGGAAGTACAGTGTCATTGCGATACGAAGGAGGGTTTACAGCTTCCCTTTGTTGCCTTGAAAAGGGGGAGGTTATGGTTTGCTGTGTTGCTCCACTTCCTCTATTTGTATGGAGCGAATCTCCACTTTGCTGCAATAGGGGAGGGTTGTTCTTAGGCTTTGATACCATTATTGTTTGGTTGTACTTGTTAGTTACTTCTAACTGGTGGTTGAATATGTTGCCAATAGGTTAACAGAGTAACCTTATAAGAATCTATGTAAAGGTTATTCCCCGGTTCTCATATCTGTTATATAATATGGAGTGTTAGAGGGATTTCCTTGTTGTCTATTTTCGTAAATCGGCTTATGCTTCCACCAGTATATATGTAGCCTCAAAATGATACATACGTGTAAACGCTGTGACACATATGTCTTACTATGTGTAACACATATGAGTCATTGTCGTGACACATATGTGTTATTTTAGGTCAGGGATGGGACTTCTACATCCTCTCTGGTACCTCTATGCCGAGCAATGCCATGCCATTCTTAATCACCTTAGCCACGTTCTTAGCCAGTACGAGGCGGGTGATCTTCTCTGCTTCTGTATCTGCATTGAGGATGCTATAGTCGTGATAGAACTGATTGAACTCCTTGGTCAGTTCGTAGCAGTAGTTAGCAATACCACTTGGACTATAGTCTATACCTGCTTGTGCAACAGCTGCACCGAAGTCGTTGAGCTTCTGAATGAGCGCAATTTCTTTCTCGTTCAATGGTGCGTCATCGGCGAGTGATGCAGGAAGAGCAATGCTCTGTGCCTCTGCCTTGCGAAGAATACTACGGATACGAGCGTAGGTGTATTGGATGAATGGACCTGTATTACCATTGAAGTCGATTGACTCTTCTGGATTGAAGAGCATATTCTTGCGAGCATCCACCTTTAATATAAAGTACTTCAGCGCACCCATACCAACGATACGTGCTATCTCATTCTTCTCATCCTCGGTAATTCCTTCGAGTTTATTTACCTTATCCTCGCTGAGTGTCTTTGCGTTCTCTATCATTGACGTTACCAAGTCATCGGCATCAACAACAGTACCCTCACGACTCTTCATCTTACCATTTGGCAATTCAACCATACCATACGAGAAGTGAACCAAGTCTTTACCCCACTTGAAGCCCAGACGATCCAAGAGGATTGAAAGCACCTGGAAATGATAGTTCTGTTCGTTACCAACGACATAAATCATCTTATCTATAGGGTAATCATTGAAGCGCATCTCGGCAGTACCAATATCTTGTGTCATGTAAACAGAGGTGCCATCCTTACGCAAAAGGAGCTTCTGGTCTAAGCCTTCATTCGTGAGATCAGCCCAAACAGAGTTGTCTTCTTTACGAATGAAGAGCCCTTTGGCGAGTCCTTCCTCCACCTTCTTCTTACCAACGAGATAGGTATTTGACTCATAATAGATCTTATCGAATCCAACTCCCAAAGCCTTATAGGTCTCATCGAATCCAGCGTAAACCCAACTGTTCATCTTCTCCCATAAGGCACGAACCTCTGGGTCGTTATGCTCCCACTTAACGAGCATCTCGTGTGCTTCTTGTATCAATGGAGCCTCTTGTTCGGCTTTTGCTTTCGCATCGTCGGGTGTCATTCCCTCCTTCTCATACTGCTCTTGCAGTTGCTTGCACTCCTCTTTGAAGTGCTTATCGAATAGTACATAGAAGTCACCAATCAAGTGATCACCCTTCTTGCCAGCCTGCTCTGGTGTGATACCATTGCCCCACTTCAGCCAAGCCAACATAGACTTACAAATGTGGATACCGCGGTCATTGACGATATTCGTCTTTACCACCTTATTGCCATTGGCTTCCATGATTTGAGCCAATGACCATCCGAGGAGGTTGTTACGCACGTGTCCAAGGTGGAGAGGCTTATTGGTGTTAGGTGAAGAGTACTCAATCATAACAAGTGGACTGTTTTCAGTCACTGACTTCTCGCCGAACTTCTCATTCGCATTAATGTCGTTCAATAAACCAACCCATGCCGCTTGAGCAATAACGAGGTTAAGAAAACCCTTCACAACGTTGAAGTCGGCGATAGCCTTACAATTCTTCTTCAAGTACTCACCTATTTCCTGTGCCGTATCTTCAGGCTTCTTGTGTGAAGTCTTCAGTAGAGGGAAGGTGACAAGCGTAAGGTTTCCTTCAAAGTCACTACGTGTCTTCTGTAGTTGAATCATCTTTTCTGGCACCTCAACACCATATAACTCCTTGACAGCTGCTCGTGCCGCAGCGGTAATTTGTGCTTCTATCTTCATCTTTGTTTGTCGTTTTATTCTGTTTGCAAAGTTACGGAAAATCAGTTGAATAATCGTTCTTTAAACCATAATTCGTGGTAGTATTTCGCAAATCTCAAGCCCGAATCTAATGTAAAGGTGAGTATATCCTCACGGGCTATGACGTTTTATCATTGGGATTCCGTTACTTTCTCAATATATTATCGTACATTTGTAGGCGATAATAAACTCCTAAATAATTACCATTATGTCTAAAAACTTACAGAAATGGGCTTATGCCCTCTTAGCGAGTGTGTTTACTCTTACAGTGTGTTTCAGCTTTGTTTCTTGCAGTAGTGACGATGATGACGACAACAAAATTAGTCCAGTACTTTACAGCGAGTTTAATGGTGAAGCCTCTATCAATTATCCGCTTGGCCTAACGGGAGAGTTTGTTGGTATATCCATTCCATTGAGTCAGCTGGGAAAGCAGGTTGATTTGACCCAACCAGGAGACTGGACTGTAGGTGGATCTATCGTTAATGGGCTCTATACTTACGATGATCACTTCTTCCAGAAAGGCAGTTTTGTCTATCTTCGACGCATTGATGAACATAACATCGAGATGCGTTTTAAGTTCGTATGGAAGGATGGAACAAGGAGTGGTGAGTACAAAGGTAAGATGACAACACGCGAGGATGTGCTGGATTTAGCTAATCGTAACGGGAATATATAATGCCGTAATGGTGGTATATCATTCGTCTCTCTCAGTAAAGTTTCGCTAGGATGAGTCCTTATCTCATCTTAGTGAAACCTTACATAACCGTCTTTTTCTTTTATGTAATCAATCAGTTCGGCAAAGAGTTGGTTCTGTCTTAATGTAGACTCATTGCCTGTTAAGATGAGTTGTTTGCGTGCCCTTGTGATAGCAACATTCAACTTTCTGTCTATTGGTTGCCCCTCTTCATAGAACGTGTTAGCCGTTAGGAAATCGAGTTGATAACGACTCTGAATCGTGAATGAATAGAGAATTACATCACGCTGACTACCTTGATAGCGTTCCACGGTGTCTATGCTAATATCCTCCAGAGCAGGAATCTCCAGCCGCTCTATCTCTTTTCTAATCATAGCAATTTGATTCCTGTATGGAACGATGACGCCCACCGACTTCTGTGGGTCGAAGTCCTTGCTCATTTGTCGGTACAATCTGCGCAATAGGTCGGCGATGATTCGTGCCTCGTTAGTGTTTACCTTTTCTGAAATGTTCAGTTGCTTGCACGGCATAGAAGGTATGAAAATCATGCGATGTGACTTTAGTGCATTGTCTAAAGCATCTTCGCTCTCCTCGTTATAAGATAGTTCCGTTTCCAACTGATGGGCTAACGGCACACATTCCAGCTGTTCCTTTGCATAGAACT
>ERZ773197.621-NODE-621-length-27231-cov-17.118708_pt1 | contig 27231 bp, 35 predicted proteins | sample MGYA00580999_ERZ773197 | MGnify/ENA primary metagenome ERZ773197 (study PRJEB29015, sample SAMEA2738166) | human oral metagenome | biome: human oral; feature: human-associated habitat; material: saliva | place: China | collected 2185 ...
GGTTGTTGTGTGCGCGTTCCTTGGTGGTTGTTGTGTGCGCGTTCCTTGGTGGTTGTTGTGTGCGCGTTCCTTGGTGGTTGGTCTTGTTGCTGGGCGGGGTTGGTGGTGTGCCTCGGTGGGTTATTGGGTTGTTCTTTGTTTGTTGGCTCGTGCGTGTGTGCGAAAGTGTGTGCGGGTGTGTGGTTGCGGGTGTGTGGTGAGCGTGGTTGTTTGGGTGGCTTCGTGGCGTGGTTGCTTCGGGTGGTGTGAGTGTGGGGTTTGATGTGGGTGGGCGTGTGTTTACGTTTGGTGGTGTGAGTGTTCCTGGGTCTGGTTCTTCGCCTGACGTGCTTGTGTCTGGCGAGGCTGGGTCTTGTTCTGTGTCTGGTTCTGGCGTGTCCTCGGTTGTTGCTGTGTCGTCTGGTTCTTCTTCTGGTGTGCGGGTGTGTGTTCCGTGCGCGCGTGCGGTGTTTGGTGATTCGTGGTGTTCTTTGGTGTTGCGGCGGTGGGTGCGGGCGGCTGGGGTTGATGGGGCGAAAGTTGATACGTTGCTCGGGTCCGGGCCTGGTTCTGGTTCTGTCCGGTCTGTAGCGTCTGGTGGCGCGGCTTCGTCGCGTGTGGGTGCGGTGTCGTTTGGTTTGGTTTCTTCCTCGCCTTCTCCTGTTTCCTGCGGTTCTGCGTCTTTGCGTTCGCCTGTTTCCTGCGGTTCTGCGTCTTTGCGTTCGGCGTCTGCTGGTGGTGGGCGTGTTGGCGTGGGGTTTGGTGCGCGTGTGTGTGATTGGGGCGCTTATGTTGGTGTTGGTGGCGGGGTGGTGTCTGGTGGTGGCGTTTTGTCTGGCTGGTGGGGGCGTTGGCGTGTGCGTGCGAGCGGGTTGGTGTCCAGTGTTGGCGCGTGGGGGTTGGTGTTGTTGGGGCTTGGTTGGTGTGGTGTTGTTGGTGAGTGTGCTCGTGTTGGCGCGTGGGGGTTGGTGTTGTTGGGGCTTGGTTGGTGTGGTGTTGTTGGTGAGTGTGCTCGTGTTGGTGGGGTAGTGTGGGCTTCGTGTTCCTGGCGTGTGCGCGTGTGCGCGGGTTAGGTTGCCCCGCGTGTCTTGTTGTTTCGTGTGGGTGTAGGAAAAAGCGGGGAGAGAACCTGCCTGGTTGGTTCTCTCCCCGCTTTTTCTTTTGTGGAGCGGATGACGGGACTCGAACCCGCTGCCTTCACCTTGGGAGGGTGACGCTCAGCCTGTTGAGCTTCATCCGCGTGTTGCGCCACCTCGTTTTGCTTGTGGCTTTTGCTTGCCTGGGCGCGCGAGGTTGGCGCTTGTATCTATTCATCTCGCCTACTAGTGTAGGTGGTGTGCGGGTGTTTCGTCAACACACGTTGCTGTAATATCGGTCACATGCTCGTGTTGGGGCGCACTGTGAGTGTGAAGCCTGTTCCGTAGTCTCCGGGTCCGTCGTCACCGCGCAGGGTTGCGAGGGGGAGCTGCGTGTGGTTGCCTTCTACCATGACGAAGATTGTGTATATCTCGTATCCGTCATGGTAGTTGTCGTCTTGGCTGTATTCGACGTGGGCGTTCATGATGCGGGCGGTGTGGTTTCCGCGCTTGTAGGCGTTTTCGAGATGATACCAGCCGTTCACGCATCCCATGCAGCCTTCGTTGCCTTCGATGGTGAGCGTGTCACCGTTGTCGAGGGTGAGGGTGGTGGTGCGTACTTCGTTGTCGCTGATGGTGATGTTGGCGATGTAGCGTCCGCGTAGAATCTTCGCGTATTCTTCCGCCGTGCTGTTCTCGTCGAGGGTGATTTCGTTGGTGTTCATGGTTGGTTTCTTCTTTTTCTCGTCTGTTGGCTCTTGTGTCCGCGCGTGGTGGGTGGGGTGCGCGTGGCGTGGGTGCTGTTAGTAGTTGTCGAAGTAGCAGCCGCAGGGTTTGCAGCCCGCGCGGGGGCCGTCACAGTAGGAGCACTCGCATCCTGTGTGGCAGCAGTCGCAAACGTTGGTGTTCATGGTGTTTATTGTAGCACGCCGGGGCACTTGTTGTCTACATGTGTGGACGCGTGGTTGGTTGGTTGGTTGGTTGGTTGGTTGCCCCGCGCGTCTCGGCGTTTGTTTGCCTGTGAGCGCGCGGGGTTTGGGTGGTGGCGTGGGTTGGTGGCGGGCGGGTTGGTGTCTGTGTGGTGAGTGCCGCCGCGAGCGCGCGTCCTATCGGGTTTCTGGCGGGTTTGGGATGTGGAGGCCCCGGCCTTCGCCCAGGAGTTGTTCTGCCTCTAGGGCGGTGATGACGCGCCCGATGATGGGTGGCCATTGTCGCGCGTATTTGCCGCCTGCGCATACGGCGAGGAGCTGCTGGGCGAGCTGTGGCGCGGATACGGGCTGTGTCATGTGTTCGCTGTCTGGGTTGGTGTATCCGAGTGTGGTATCCTCAGCGAGTGGTCCGATGGAGCGAGCGCAGCGGTGGGTTTCGAGGGCGAGCGTGGCGGCGATGTTGCTGACGGTGTTGTCGCCGAGGTATGGTTCGCCTGTTGCGGTCAATTCGCCTTGCCCATCTCCGTCGCCCGCGTGCTGACGGTTTAGGTAGTGGGCGTATTGGTTCCATGAGGCGAGCACTGCGTCGTATAGTTCTTCTGGGGTGCAGGTGTCGTGGAACGTGAGGGCGCTGCCGGGGATGGGTGGCGCGTTCTTGTTCCCTCCCTTGTCCGCGCCGCTCTGGTTTGCCGCGCTCTCGGTGGCGTGGTGTGCGGCGGTTTCGAGGGTTGCTCGTGCGCCGTGGTTGTTCATGAGTGGCGCGAGAGCCGCGCGCGCCTGGGTGAGCCTGTGGGCGTGGAGGGCAATATCTTCGTCGGTTTCGACGTAGAGGAGGTGTGTGCCGCCGACGGTGAAGCTGCCGTTTTTGTGGGTGAATTCGATCATATCGCGGGGCGTGTGGGTGGGGTATGCGGCTGTGATCTTGGTGGGGTTGCCGTCTTTGTCTGGAATCATGTCGCCTTCCTGGAGCTGGCCGAATGTGGTCCATTTCCAGGTGCGGCCCGCTTTGTCGGTGACGTACTGGCCTTCTGGCGTGTTGTTTGCTCGTGTCACTTGTGTTCCCTTGTTTCTCTTATCTGTTTTTGGCGTGTTCGCGTTTCTCGCGGCCTGCGTGTCTGCCTCGCGTCTTTCCCGGCGCGCGTTTTCTTCCCTGCGGTTTAATAGCATCGAGATAAGCAAGCGCCCACCGGGGCTTGTGTTTCCCGGTGGGCGTTTGTGCGCGTGTTTGCGCGGGGTTGTTTCCCGCTGCGCTTGTTATTCGGCGGCGAGGAGCTGCGCCATGTGCTGCGCGGCCACCTGGTACATGTTGCGGGCTTGACGGATGTCGCCCTCGGTGTAGTAGATGGGGCGGAACGATTCTTCGCCTTCGGGGTCTGCGCCGTCCCAGAGTTCGGCGCGGTAGAGGGCGTCCGTGTCGATGTCGTTCAACAGGGTTTCGAGGCCGCGCACGTACTCGCTGGCTGCGAGGTTGCCGCCGCCGATTGCGCGGTGCCATTCGTCGTCTACGAGGCGAGCCGAGTTGCCGCCGAGGGCGAGGGCGACGGTCACGTAGTCGAAGTCGCCGACGTTTTCGGTGAAGTCGTCGCGCTGCTCGTCGGTGAGCGCGTTCCACGCGTCGGTGAGCGCCTGCATGACGGCGAGGTTTGCGGCGCGTGCGGTGAGGAGGTCGGCGGCGGCTGCGATCTCGTTGATCTTGGTGGTGTTCATGGTTGGGTTTCCTTCTCTCTGGTGGTTGGTGTGTTTTCTTGTGTTGGTTTTAGTGTAGCACATGTGTGGGCGTGTCTGCTCGCCCGTGGCATGAAAGGTGGCGTTGAGCGCTGTGGGGTGTGTCACGAGAAGAGCGTCCGGTGGTGCGGGTGCGGCGGGCTTGTTGGTTGCCTGTTCGGGCGTGTGGCCTCGCGTCTTTCCCGGCGCGGCTATTGGCGTGTTGTGGGTGAGGGCGTGTCCCCCCCCTTTTTTTGTTGCCGCTTGGTGTTCCCCTGGGCTGGGGGAAGCGAAAGGTGGCGGCGTGGGGCGAGTGTTTAGTTTCTTCTTTTTGTGTGAAGGGTGTGGTTTGTTGTGGCTACTAGGTGGCATGTGAATGATGAGAAGAAGCCGGGGAAGTGTGTTGCCCCGGCGGGTAGGTGTCCTTTTGGTTCTGATGCGCCTCATTACGGGACGCTGCGTGAGGCTGAGGCGGCTGCTGAGGCGTTGATTGAGCGCGAGTCATCTGGATTCGGCGGGGATGGCGTGGCTGACGGTGGTGTGCGTGACGCGTTTGCTCCTGATTGTGGGTTCGTGGTGGATGCTGCGGGCAGATTTTACCGTGATAACGGGGAAGGTGTGACGAGCGTGTGTGGCGCTGACGTTGCCAAGTGGGATGGCGGCGATAACAGTCTTGTTGACATTATTGACGGTGGCGGCGAGTATGCGTTGAACGCTGACACTGGTGGCGCGGGTGCGGTGGCTCGCGTCAATGGCGGCGTCGTTGATGGTGATTTTAGTGCCGACGCTATGTTTGGTGTACGTTTGGATGAGGTGACAGGGGACGCGGAAATTTGGCGACCTGAATGGGTTGACTGAGGCCGATGGCACTGTCAGGCAGTCTCGTATTACCGTCGTGTCGGGGGACGCGTCTGTTTCTCGCGTGGGCGATTATAGTTCGATTGGCCGCGTGGATGGCGGTGACGTGGGGAGTGTGGAGGGCGGTAACGTGTATTTCGTGTCCGGCGGTGGCCGCGTGGAGAGCGTGTTGTCTGGTGGCCGTGTGGGCGCGGTTGAGAGCGGCGGCGTCGTGAACCGGGTCAACGGGGAGGATGCTAGCGTTGGCGTTGTGATGGGCGGCATGGGTTCTGGTGAGCGTCCGGGTATTGTGCGCAGTATTGCAGATGGCGGTGTCGTAGAGCATGTGGGTGAGCGCGGCATCGTCGGCGATGTTGAGGCCGGTGGTACTGTTGGCGAGGTGTCTGGTGAGGGGAGCGTGCAGCGCGTCAAGAGCGGTGGGCGTGTAGACGCTGTGGTGAAGAACGCGACTGTGGGCGATAATGAGGGCGTGATTGGGTTTGTTGGCTCGCCCACTGCGCCGTCGTCTGCGGCCGATGGGGCGGATGAGCCTGGCGCGTGGCTGGCGACAAACCGCTCTGGTGGTGTTGTGGAGCAGGTGCGTGGTGGTGGTCGCGTGCAGAAGAACGCTGGAACAGTTGAGGCGGTTTCGTCCGGCGGTATCGTGGAGCGCCTTGCTGATGGCGGCGAGGTGCGTTCGTTGCATGGGCGCGTCTCTTTCATGGAAGGCACTGTTTCGCGTGTGGAGTCGATGAGTGGTAGCGAGGGCGCGTGGGCTGAGATTGGGTCGGTCTCCCATTTCGCTACTGTTCAGCGGGGGTATCGTGGCACTCCGGTAGTGGGGCGCTTGGGTCCGTATTCGCGTGTGCATTTTGAGGACGGTGATGCGCAGGATGTGTTGGCGAGTATTGGTCGCGTGGACCGTGGCGCGCTGGAAGCTGGCTTGATTAAGGTGACGTATGGTTTCCAGGGTGAGAGCTTGTTGCCGTTGCTGCGTGAGCGTGAGGGCGTGAGCGTGGGAGAGTAGCGCGTATCCGTGGCGGCACGCCGTGGTGTTCGCGTGTGTGGTAAGCGTTTTCTGGGTGGCTGCCGTGTGGGGCGCGTAGACTGGGCGAGTGCTCCTGGTCTGCGTGCCCCGCGTTTCTTTTTGTGTGTGCCTGCTGCGTGCTGGTGTGTTCTTGTGGCGCGCCGTGGGGTTGCTATTTTCGTGGGTGAGGGGCGCTTGGCGTGGGTGCTTTTCTCCTGTTTTTGTTCGCGCATCCGCGTGAGGGCGCGTGCTTGTCTTTTTGTGTTGTGTGGAGTGTGAGGTTTTACTGTGGCTGGTTTTCATGTTGGCGTGCGAGGTAAAGCGGCTGGCCGGGTAGTTCGGTGTGGTGCGAAGCCTGGCGGGTGCAGGTTGATGGGTGCGGATGGTGCGCCTGTGCCGCATTTCTCGTCCGTGGAGGAAGGCGAGCGGTGGCTGGCTGAGCAGGAGGCCGCGCGGCGTGGCGGGTTTACCGCTGGGGTTGCCCGCGAGTCTGGCGCGGCCGTTTCTTCTGACGCGGGCGCTCCTGCTCCTGTTGGTGATGGGCGTGGGATTGCGTGGGATGATGCGCTTGTGAGTGTGGGGACGGTGACTGTTCCGAATGGCGTTGCCCTGGTGGGTCCGTCTGCTGATTCTGGTGTGCCTGTGCGTCTTGTGCGTGGTCTTGTGGGCGCTGAGCCGTTTGGGAACTTGTGGGCTGTGCCTGCTGGTGGGCGCGCGTTTGGTGATGACGTGAGTGTGCGTGGTGCGGTTTTGGTTGAGGACGCGAGGGACGTGTTGTTTTCTCACGTGACTGGTGGCGCTGTGGTGGGTGAGGCGCGCGGGTGCCGGTTTGAGAGCGTGTATGCTGGCGGCATGGTGGGGGAAGCGAAACGCTGTTTTGTTGGGAGCGTGGGTGGCGGCGGGTTGTCGCCTGGCGTGCCTGGCGGGGGTAGCGTGAGTGTGGTCACTGACGGCTGCGTGGTTGGCATGGTTGCTGGTGATGAGTACGGTAAGGCTCATGTGGGGCGCGTGGAAGGCGGGTCGCATGTGAGCGCCGTGTTGGCTGACAGTAACGTGGACATGGTGTGTGGCGGGTCTCGTGTGGACCTTGTGGAGGGCGCGGACGGTGCCTCGGCTGAGATTGGTGTGGTTGACGTGGATAGTCGTGTGGGTGTTGTTGGCGTGGGCGCGCGGGTGGGGTTTGCTGTGGATGCGGATAGTGTGGATGGCCTTGATGAGGGTGAGGCGGCGCGGCTTCTGACGAGGCGTTTGCGCGCTGATGCTGTGCGTGATCGTGACTGCGGGTTGCGTGTGAGTGAGGGCGTGCGGCGGTCACTGTATTCTGGCGAGGGCGTGAGTGTGGCGTTGAGTGTGGTGGCGCGTGATGGGTCGAGCGTGGTGTTGGATGAGGATGATGTGCGGCGCGTGTTGCGTGGGCGGCATGTTGCGTCCTCGTGGGATGTTGATTCGGTGTTGAGGTCGTTTGAGTCGTCGCTTGATCGCAGGGCTGGCGAGTGGGCGGCTGGCGCGGGTGATGTGGTGTTGCCGCCGTCGGGTTGGGACGATTGGATGGAGCCTGTTGTAGACGACGAGGACGAGTGACGCGCGGACGGTTTGTTTGTCTCGCCGCCGCGTCTGCTTGTGTATGGGGTGGTGCGCCGGGTTTCTCCTGTTTGCGCACCCGCCTTTTCTTGCCGCGCGTTTGGTTTTTAGTGCGGCTGTGTTATGACGGTGGCGTTGCCGCGATATTTACGCGGTAACGTGTTTTTTATAGGAGAGGAGAGTTCCTTGGGTGTTGTGAAGAGTAGGCGCGCTGTGCGTACTGGTTTCGCGTTTTTGGCTGCTGCTGCCGTTGTTTCTGGCGTTGGTGCGGGCGCGTCGGTTGCTGCGCCTGGCGTTGCTCCGGCGTTCGCTGATGCGCAGGGCGCGGTGAGTTCAACCGCGGGCGGCTATGACGGCGCGGTGGCGCGTGAGCGTGGGCGCGTGGCTGATAAGATTGTCTCGTTGTTGGGGGATCGGTTTACGGGCGAGCAGTCTACGCTTGGAGCGGACGTGTCGGTGTTGTTTCGTGGCGGGGCCGGGGGTGGTGCCGTTTTGACGTTTGGTAAGGGTATGGATCGCGGTGCTGTTCGCGCGTATATTGTGGGCGCTGATGTGACTCCTGTGGGTTATGTGGTTGAGTCTTTGACTGCTGCTCCAGGCTCGGGTTCGGGTGTGTTGACTGCTTCTTTGGTGCGTGATGAGAGCGTGACGGTGGGTGAGTTTACGTCGCTTGATTTCATTAAGGACGCGCCCAGGCGTGAGCGTGTGCGCCAGATAGTGTTTGGTAATGCGGATCTTGCGTCGCGTATTGATGCGGGGTCGTTGTCTACGACTGGTTCGACGCAGTTTCTTGGCGTTGGTTTGTCGCCTGCGAGTGCTGTTGGTAGCGCGGCTTTGATGCCGGTGACTTCTGTTGCTGACGCTGTGCGCAGTGTGATGGGTGACGGTTCTACGAAGGAGATTACGTCGCTGAAGCTGGAAACGGTGGACGGGCGTGAGTATTTCCGTTTTGAGGTGCAAGATGTGGCTCCTGACACTTCGGGTGTTGATGTGGATGGGTTTGCGCCGCGTTTTTTGACTGCCGACCAGGTGGAGGCCGTCAAGGGTGGCTTGGTGCGCGCGGGGTCGTTGGCGGCTGATAATAAGAGTCTTGTTGGCGCGTCTCAGGTGACGCTTCTTGATGGTGGTCGCGCGCTGGCTAATGAGAATGTGGATGCTGGCACGTCGGTTCGCGCCTTGTTGGAGAAGGCTGACCAGTTCGCGGGCGTTGCGGCTAAGACTGGCCGTAAGGTCAGTGGCGTGCAGGTGAGCGGTAGCGCTGTCCGCTTGGAGACGGTTTCTGACCCATCGAGTGCGGCTGCGCCTAATAAGGCGTTCCTTGCTGAGGTCGAGCGTTTGTACAAGAATGTTTTGCCGATTAAGGACGGGGTTGTTACCAAGCAGATTCCGTATGATGTCCTGGACGCTGATTCGGGTGAGGTTCTTCCTGGCGGCTCTGGTGTGATTGCCGTGTCGCCGGACGGTTCGCCTACTGCGCCATTGGATACGTTTGTGTGGTGGATGTCTGAGGCTCACCGTACGGCGGCTGGGTTGGATGGTGTGAAGTCTGTGACGGGTATCGAGTTTGATGCTGCGTCTGGTCGTCTGCGTATCCTGGTGTCTAAGACGAAGGCTCCTGTGTTGGATGCGGACACGCCGGAGCCGTCCCCTGAGCCGTCTCCTAACCCGGATCCTCAGCCGACTCCCGAGCCTCAGCCCACTCCTGACCCGGAGCCGTCGCCTGAGCCGTCTCCTAACCCGGAACCCACGCCGGAACCACAGCCTGAGCCTGCGCCGGTCCCTGACCCGACGCTGGACGAGAAGTATCAGAACGACCCGGCTGTGCGCGAGTTGTTCAACTTGTATGCGAAGGCGGTTGCTCGCGTCCAGGCTGCGGGTGGTGGCGTGTTGCCGTCGCCTACTGTGTCGCTTGTGAACCAGGCGGGCGAGGCTGTTGTGCCTGCGCAGTCGGTTGCCCAGCCGTCCGCGTCTGTTGGCGAGTTTTTCGACCATTTGCGCTCTGCTGTGCCGGAGGGTTGGAAGATTGATTTCAGCAAGAACAACCCCGTTGAGTTGAGTGAGGACGGTAAGAGCGTTCTTGTTCACGTGGTGCAGGGTGAGGGCGACGCTGACGACTATGACGCTGACATTAGTCAGGCTCACCAGTTGGAGGCCGAGACTGGTAACCGTGATGGTAAGGACGGTTCGACGGGTGTTGCGCCTGGTGAGGTGACGGCGGCTGGTGTGCGCGCCGGGGTTGCCGGTGGCGCTGGTTCTTTGCCGGTGACGGGCGCGAGCGTGTTGACGGGTGTTGGCGCGGGCGTGTTCCTGCTGGCTGGTGGTGTTGCCGCTGGTGCGGCTCGTCGCATGTCGCGTCGTCGCTGAGCGCGCATCCTCGTGAGGGCGTGTGAAAGCGTCCTTGCGGGTCTTGTGTGGGGCGTGTGGGCTGGGGTTTGTTCCCTGGCCTGCGCGCCCCCACTGCTTTTTGTGCGCGCCGAGCGTGGTGGTGTTGTCCGCGTTTTGTCCGCGAGCGCGCGTCAGTAGTGGGAGCGACCGCCGGTAGCTGCCCGCGTGCTCCTGCCTCTTTCGGTGTGGGTTTCGCTCCACTTGCCGCGCGCTATCTTCTCTGGTTCGCTGTACGGGCTTCTGACGTGTTTTTGCGGGCTTACCCTTCCCCGTGTGCGTTTCTCCCCTGTTTGGCCGTCTACGGGTCGTACAGTGAGCGAGAGATGGGTGTGGCGGGTTGTGGCGGTTGGCGGCGGCGCGGATGAAGTATTTGATGGCGCTGTTTGCGTCTCTCGCAAGCATAGTGAACACCCCGACCTACTACAGGCCGGGGTGTTCTTTCACGTTGGCGCGTCTTACTCCTGTGTTGATGCGCTGCGCGCTTATCGCCAGGGACGCTCCCAGTCTGGTTCAATGTGCGCGCTGTCGGCGTTAACGGTGACCTCACCGCGCGTGAGACGGAAGTCCGGGGACATTGATCGCCACACGTATTCGGTTTCGTTACTCGTGAAGCGCGTGGGGCGTAGGTCGCCCGCGAACGTCACCCACAACTCGATAGTTTTAGTTGTGGTGTCAGGCGTTTCATCGTACTCATCGTAGGGGGTGTGCGACTCGTATGCCTCGCGCTTTTCGACCCATGCGGCGGTGATTGCCTGCCCGTTTTTTGATTGCTTCCGCTGCTCGGGACGAGATACCCCCGCTAACGTATTTGCACTCTTCCCTGATGTAGCCGAACTCAGACGACGTGAGGTCGATTTCCTTGGTTTCATGGCGGATTGTGATGGTGTCACCGCCCGTGAGGGTGAGGGCGATGGTTCCGCCGTTGGTAGTGTAGCACGCGCAGCCCGCTCGTGTCTACATGTGTGGACGTGTGGGTTTGGTGCGGCGTGTCACGTTGGGGGCGAGTATCGGTTTGCGAGGGTGACGTGAGCGCTGTCGTGTGGTATCATGTGGGTGATTGGTTCTACTGGCATAAAGGAAAGGTTACACGATGTTTCAGGCGATTTTTTCTCTTGTTGCGACGGCATTGAACGCGTGGCTTGTTATCAACGAGGTTGGCAAGGGGAGGGAAAACTGGTCGAACGTGTGGCTGATCGTGTTTCTTTTCTCGCTGTCTGCCAGCGCGTCTGGTTTGGTTCGAGCGGTCATGTTGATGGGCTGACGCGCGCGTTCACCCACTCACCTGCGCGTTGCCGCGTGGCTGTCCACACCTCGCGCACCCGTGGAACGGTCTGTACGCGCGCCTCTCGCAAACTTTCATGCTCCACATGCACTTGCGCCCCTCCGGCGGCCTGTGAGGCCGTGAGAGGGGCGTCTGTGTGCTTTCCTGCGTCTGCCCGCGTTTGCGGGCGCTCTCCTTAGAGTCCGAGCTGGGCGAGGGTGGGTTCTTCGTCGCCTTCCTCGTAGTAGCAGCAGTCGCTCAGGTATCGCCCCTTCTTCGATTTTCTGCGGGGCCGCTCGCAGCTGCCGGGCGCGTCCACCTCGAAAACGAGTGATCCGTTATCCCCAGAGGACCATTCGTCGAACACGATCCGCCAAATGCGGCCGTTCCATTCGCGCCAACATCCTGTGGTGGCCTCGATAGCGCCGTTCTCCCATTCTTCAACGATGGTGCGCAGTACCGTATAATCGTAGAGCTTAATGGCTGTGTCGGCGCTCGCGTCATCATGGCGGGCGAGCCAGTTGCAGGCTGCGTCGATGTTGAACCAGCGCGGTTCGCGCCCCGTCTTACCGATGGCGCGCATCACGCGGTTTTCAATGTCCGGTGTGATGTTAGCCGGATAGGTGGTGTGCTTGTCGGTGAGGTTACTCATGGCGCTTTCTCTTTCTTGTGACGTTTATTTTCTTCTGACTATAGCTGAGCATGTGTACGTGGCATTTGTGTGCGTTTTAGCCGCGTCAGAATCATGGGCATGACGGTCGATCTCGTTAGAGTCCGAGTTGAGCGAGGGTGGGTTCTTCGTCGCCGTCGTCGCCAACTGCGTCAACGATCAGGTATTCGCTTTCGGTCATGTAGGGTGGTTCGTCGCTGCCGGGCGCGTCTACCTCTCGGATGAGGGGTTCGCTGTCTCCGACCGTCTCAAAGAATGTGACGCGCCAGATGCGGTTGTTCCATTCGCGCCAGCATACGGTGGTAACATCCTGTTCAACGTTGTCGTTGGTGTACCAGGATTCAGTGACGATGGTGCGCGGCTTCGTGTAGTCGTACAGGCGGATGGCGGTGTCGGCGCTTGCCTGTGGGTGGCGTGTGAGCCAGTTGCAGGCGGCATCCCAGTTGAACCATCGCGGGCTACGCCCCGTCTTGTTGATAGCTTGCATGATGCGCTTTTCAACGTCTGGGGTGATGGGTGTTGCGTAGGTGGTGTGCTCGTCGGTGAGGTTGCGCATGGCGTGTCGCCTCCTGCTTTCTCTTTTGGTTGGTCGTGTTGCTTTGTGCGCCGCTTCTAGTGTAGCACACGTGTTGGGCGCGTGTCTAAGCGTTTGCGTGTTTTTGTTGAGGCTATTGGTGTGGTATGCTCGCCTCGTCTCTTATTTACCTGTTGGGTGTGTGGGTGAGCGTTTGTTGTGTGAGTGCGTAATTTTGGGAGTGTGGTTGGTTGTGGCTGGTTTTCATGTGGGTGTTCGGGGTAAGGCTGCTGGTCGGGTGGTGCGGTGTGGTGCGAAGCCTGGCGGGTGCAGGTTGATGGGTGCGGATGGCGCGCCGGTTCCGCATTTCTCGTCTGTGGAGGAGGGTGAGGCGTTTCTCGCTGAGCAGGAGTCCGCGCAGCGCGGCGGGTTTACCGCTGGGGCTGGCGACGGGGAAGCAAAAGCGTCTGCGCTCACCGAGTGCGAGGATGGTTCGGGTCTTGCGGTTGACGCTGCTGGTCGTTGGTATCGTGACGGCGTGCTCGTGGAGAACATGGTGGAGGCGGTCAGCGACGAGGGCGAGCCTGTGACGATCACAGACGATGAGTTCTGTGGGTCGGTGGTTAGTAACGCGGAAACGGATGTGCGTATTCATGCTGGGCGCATTGACGATCTCGTAAACGTCGGTTGTTACAGTAATTACGACGATGGTATGAACATGTCGATGATCGGCGGTGACGTGACCGTTGAGCGGGCGTTTGGTGTGAGCGTCGGCTACGTGGGCGACGACGCGCATATCGGTTTGTTGACGGGGCATAGGGGTCCTGGTGACGATAGTCCGTTTGGTGTCTTGTCGCAGGTGGATGACATGCGTGACCGTGCGGTGATTGATACGGTGTCTGGCGAGACGCGCATTTTCGGTATGATGCACGAGTCTCGTGTTGGCGTGGTTGATGGCGGGGCGAGCGTGGATGAGATGAGTGGTAAGTCGCGTATTGACGTGGTGGCCTCTGGCGGTGGCGTGGATTACATGCTGGGTGACGCGAGCGTAGGTAAGGTGCGTGGGCGCGCTAGTATGATGCGTGATAGTTCGCATGTTGATTACGTCATGGATGGCGGTTTTGTTGAGGAAGTGCATGATGCCGCTTCTGTCGATTCCGTTACTTTTCGTGGGCGCGTGAAGGGCGTTTACGAGGGTGGGCGGGTTGCTCTTGTTGACGCTGGTGGCGTCGTGGAACACGTGTCGGGTAGCGCGCGCGTAGGCTCCGTGGATTCTGGCGGTCGCGTTAATAAGGTTGATGGTAAGGGCGCTGCTGTGATGAATGTGGGGTCTGGTGGCCGCGTGGGCGCTGTGACTGATGGTGGCGTGGTCGTTGACGTGGGCATCTCTGACGCAACCGAGCCGTGCGTGGTGGAGTCGGTGGACTCGTCCAGTAAGGTGAGTTTGCTTGACTGCTGGGCTGATGTGACGTATGAGTGTGGGGAGAGTAACGTGTCTGCGGCTCGTGCTCGCGAGTTTGTGGTGAAGCGGCTGAGCGACGACGCGACGGGCATTGGCGGCGAGTGTTTGGCGCGTGCGAACGGTGACAACCCGTTTGAGCGCTCGAATGTGCGCCTGCGTGTGCGTGACGCGGAGGGGCGTGTCGTTGATGTTCCTGACGTGGATGGGGTGTTGTCTGCGTTGACTGAGGTTGATGACGATGAGCGGGAGTTGATGTGGGAGAGTATGATGGGGTCCCCGAATAGCAAGTAAGCAGGGCTGGGTTACCTGGGTTTGTTATACTCGCGCGGTTTTCTCGCGTTCACGCTCTGGTTGTGGCGCGCTGTCTTGGGTATAGTGATGCCCCGCACGCGTGATCTGTTTGCGCTCGCAGCGTGCGGGGCTTCTCCCTATCGTGCGCGTGATTCGCTTGTGGGTTACCACTCGTCCTCGTCGAAGGCGATGAGGTAGAATCCGGTCCACTCGCCGTATGGCTCGTAGTCGAATGTGGCTTCGGCGAGGAGGCGCGGCTCGTCCTCATTTTCGCATTGTACGTAGAGGCGCTGCGTGTATGTTCCTGGCGCATCTTCGTGGTCGATCCATGCGCGCTCGATGATGCCTGCGCCCTCGTAGGCGGTCTTGTTCACATGGTAGACCCGGTTGCGCCCGCTGTCCGTGAGCGCGACGGCGGTGCCGTCCGTGAACGTAATGTGGTGGCTTTTTGCGTACGGGTCGTTTGAGAGTCGTTTCCCGACGAAGTGCTGATCGAAAAACCTTTCGTGTGCTCCTGACCAGTCCCAGGCGCTCAGTTCGTACAATGGTTCGTTGCGGTTCATGTTGCTACATTCCTTTTGCTTCTGGTTGCCGTTTTGTGTTTCGTCTACGTTGACGGCGGTTGCGTTCCCGTAGTGGTCGAAAGTGCAGATGTCGTGTTCCTGCGTGTCCCCGTTTTCGTCGGTGACGGTGACGACGAGCGTGGTGGTCACATAGTGGCCGTACTTGCTTTCTTCCGTGTGAAAGCGTGCGCTGTGGATGTTTTGCTCGAACGCTCGCATGGTTTCGTCTCGGTTGACGATGCCACGGCTGCTGTTGGTGATGGTGAGTGTGCGTCCGCCTGCGAGGTGCAGCGTGTTGTCGGTGCATCCGACGATTCGCTGGCCTGCGAGGAGGTTGTTGATCTGCTGGTCTGCGAGCTGGTTGGCGCGGTTGGTGATGATGGTGAGTTGCATGACTGGTGTCCTTTTATCGTGTTGTCTGGTTCTTATTGTAGCATATTCTCCCGCGCGCGGGGCGGTTGTTGCGCGGTCGGCATACGTGTGGTTCTGGTCACGGGGTGTGTGGTGTAGTGCTCGGGCGCGGGCGAGCGCGAACGTGTGTGGCCGCGAGCGCGGGGGAAGCAAAACGTTGTGTTGGTGGTCGTAGCTGGGGCGTGTGGGTCGTGTAAGGGAGCGGGGAGGGACGTGGGCTACTTGCGCGCCCATGCGTCCCTCCCCGTGTGTTTGCCCGCGCGAGTTTGTTTCGCTGCGCGCGTGCTCTCAGGTGTTTACTTGTGTGGCAGTCGGATGGTTGTGTGGGTGGCTGCGGCTTCTCCGTTGACCGTCTCGTCGCCGCGTGTGATGGTGAGGCCGTGGTGTGCGGTGCGTCCGCTGTAGACGCTGGTGTAGAGGGCGACGGGTGTTGGGTGGCCTTGGATGGTGGCGTGGAGTGTGTAGGCGCTGGTTTCGCGGCGAGCGCGCCTGTGGCGGGCGTTTGTGGTGGTTTCGCCCGCGTCTGCTCCCGCGCTGTCGTTGCCTTGTTCAATCATGGGTTGGGGTGCGCCTGCGCGTCCGGGTTGTTCTCGGGTGTCTTGTGCGCGCGTGCGGGTGACCCATGCGTGGGTGATGGGTCCGAGGGTTTGGTCGGTACCCAGGGTGATGGTGGTGGCGTGTCCGCACTCTGTGCCGGTATTTCCTCGCTTGTGGTTGTTGAGGGTTGCGTGGATGGTGACAGTGCGGTTGCTGTCCGCGTCGCCCGTGCTCTCGCTTTGGTCCGCGCTTGCGACTGCGCCCGCGAGCGCTCCTGTGCCCTCGTCCGCGAGTGTGCCTCCTGTGAGGGTGAGCACGCCGTTTGTGGCGGCAACGATGGTTTCGCCGACCAGCATGTCGGCGAGCGCCTGTTGCTCGCGCCCCACCCATTCGTTGATCTGGCTCTGTGTGAGGGCGGTGCGGATGGTGGCGAGGGTCTTGCGCTGGTCGCGCGTGGTGGCGAAGGTGCCGGTTGTGATGTTGGCGTAGCCTGTGCGGATGGTGGCGGGTATGGTTTCGCCTTGGTAGAAGAGGATGAGGGCGAGGCTGGTGATGGTGCCTGCGTGGCCCACGTTGGTGTGGAGGTGTGCGCGCTCGACGATGCGCCTGTCGGCTTTCGCGCGCATCGGCTGAATAGCTGCGTCTTGGTTGCTGTCGTTTGCGCTCGTCGTGTGGGCGGTTACACCAGCGGTGTCGCCGCCGAGTGTGATGGTGAGGTGGGCGCCGTCGCTGAGTGTGATGACGTGTCCGTTGTCGCTCTTCACGTAGCGGCCGTGGAAGAGCTTGTAGAGGTCGGCGGCGAGCTGGTCTGTGTCGCTGGTCGTGTAGGTGGTGGCTTGGCAGGGTGCGAAGCCGTGCTCAACTTCCTTGCGCTTGTTCATGGTTGGCTCGTGTTCCTTTCGGTTGTTTTCTGTTTATTCTTTTTCGTGTACGCCGGTTGCGCGTTGTCCACTGCGCGCGTGTGGATGGCGTCTCTTTTCACGCGCGTTTTCCTGTTCGTCACGGTATCATGTCAGTGTTGTTGCTGGCAAAGCATGATTGTAGGAGGTTATTGTGGACGGTTTCGTGCTTGGTGAGAGCGTGAGCAGTAGCGAGGCTGCTGAGGCGGCTGCGTTTGCGGTGATGTCGCCTGTCATCGTCGAGATGAGTGATGAGGAGTTTGAGGAGTTTATGGCCATCGTAGAGGGCGACCCGGCGGCCGATGAGCGTCTTGAGCGCTTGTTTAAGCGGCCTTCTCCGGTTGGCCGCCACGTGGAGCTTAGCGAGTAGGCTGCGCGTCGTCGCGTGGGTGTGTGCTGCGGGTTTGTGAGGAAAGAGAGTTTGTATGTCGCTGCTTGCTGTGACTGTGGACGCTGACCCTTCCGCTGTTGTTGACGCGCTGCACTCTGTCGTCTGGTATGGCGTGAACGTGTACCATCGTCTTGCGTGTTCTGGCGGGTGCTATGACGCGCTTTCTTCCGTTGACGCGGTTGATGCGTGCTGTGACGCCTGTGGGTTGCGCCCTGTTGTGGAGGTGTCGTTGTGCGCTCAGCCGGGTATGGTTGACGGTGATGTGTCGGCGTGTGTGGAGGAGGGGTGACGTGCTGGTGTTTGAGAGCGACCCGAGCGTGTCTCCTGTTTTGTTTGCGGTTTCTCGCCCGATGTGGGAGGGCACCTTGGTGTCATCTCGCGGGTGGCGTGAGTTTGTGGTGGCGGCTGGCGGGTGCGGTCGCCGGTGTCGGCGTGTGGAGGTTGCTACGGTGGCAGCTCGTGAGTTGTTGCGTGGCGGCCGCGCGTGAGTGGTATTACGCTGGTTCAGCGTGCGAGCTTGTGTGAGGGGAGGTGTATGGTTATGACCGATGACGATGTGAATGTATCGGCTGATAAGGCTGAGGTGGAGAAGTTTCTCGTGATGTCGCCTGTTGTTTTTGAGGTGAGCGACGAGGAGTTCGAGGAGTTCCTGCGAATCGTGGAGAGTGATCCGGTGGCGGATGAGCGTCTTGCGCGTTTGTTTGAGCGTCCGTCGCCATTTGGGCAGCATATCGAGCTGGACTCGTAGGCGGCTCGCGTTCTTACGTGCGCGCGATTGGTTTGTTCCTGACTGAGCGCGTCGGAGCTTGTTGCGCCTATTGTGAGTGCGTGTGGGTGGCGCGTGTGAGCGTGTGGCGGATGTGTCACGGTGTTTGCGCGCGTCGCCCATTGTTTGTTGTGCTATATGACTGTTGTTAGCAAGAAATGGCGCTGGCGCACCCGATGTGCGCGAGCGAGACAGCGGAGGACGTAGATAATGACTACTGCTAAAGAGACTGCGAAGAACCTGTGGGTGATCGGTTCTAACGGTGAGGTTCGCGTGGGTGACGAGGCGGCGCTTGCCCGCGAGGTGAAGCGCGCCCTCGATGGCAAGGACTTGTCCCGCAACTTTATGACTGCGTGCGCTGACCTGTTTTTCCAGGTACTCGACGGCGAGTACGGGTTTGTTCCCGAGGGGGAGCTGGCGCGCACGATGGGCGCTGCTGCTCGTATTCACGTGTTGACAGCACTGGCTAACGAGCTGGCTACATCGATAAAGGACGGTGAGGAGATGCGCGAGGTGGAGGCTGCGTCCGCGTGGCTTGCTGGCGCGCTGACGCGCTCGGTAGGCTCTCTGGTGGAGCGCGCTCGCACGATTGGGGCTGCTCCCGTTCCGGAGGCTGTGGCGACTGCGTGGGCGGTCGGTAAGGTGTTGACCGGCCAGTACATTCGCGCCGTGTCCGCCATGTGATGCGATTGTCGCGTGATGGAAGGTAACTGAGTGCTACGGATGATTGATTGTCGTACTGGCGGCGAGTTGGACGTTGACTTGGCCGATTTGGTGCAAGGGGACGTGTTCTATGACGAGGGCGGCGTGTACGTGCGCGCGCAGATTCTTAACAGATACCCTCGTATTGTGACCGATGCGGGCCTTATTTGCTCGTTTGGGGAGATTGAGCGCGCGTTTAAGGCGAATGGGCGCGTCCCGAAGTTGGTGCGTTGTCAGGGAGTGTGGGGGCATGTTGGCGTTTGACCCGTTGTTGAATGAGGTGCGGGACTTTGACTTGTACGCTGGTGACGTGTTTGAGGCCGGTAACGAGGTGTTTTTGGTCACGTTGTCTGGCGATTTTTCGTACCGTGTTGTGGATGAGTTGGGGCGTAAGCGTTCCATTGCCGAGTGCGCGTGGAGAGGATGTAAGACGTTCCGACCTGGTGTCTGGTAACGCTGACCTCTGTGAAGCGCGAACCAAGCAGTCACCTACTGGTGGCGTGAGACTTGGAGCTGGCCTTGGTAACGAGGCCATGCAACCTAGAGTAAATTCGGTTGTAACGGTGTGTCGGTCGTGATTGCATTGGACCCGTTTACGGACGAGATACGCGAGTTTGACCTGTGTACGGGTGACGTGTTTCAGGTGAGTTCACTCCCGTTTCTTGTGACGGGGCCGAGTGATGATGGCCCGTTGTCTGTTGTTGGCGAGGATGGTCGTGTGCGTTCGGTTGACGAGTGCGAGGCGGAGTGGCGCACTCGTGGTGTTTTTCCTGAGATGGTGCGTCATATTGGCGCGTGGAGGTTTGAGTCATGATCGTAGGCTTTCGCGAGTACGAAGGCAAGCCTAGCCCTGAGTGGCTGGAGGTTGGGGCCGTGTTGGTTGGTCCCGATGGTGTTCAGTACGAGAAGGTCAAGGTTGGTAGCTATAGTTCGCGGTGGAAGGTTGTTGACGACCAGGATGAGAGCGTGTCTAGTGAGCGCATGTGTGAACTGGTGGGTGACGGTGCGGGGTGGATGATCGCTGAGAACATCCCGGATACACTGTACATTGTGGTCGATGCGTCATGCGGGGGTATCGAGGTGGGCAACGGTCAGGGCGCATCACGCGTGCGCGCGTTCTTTTCTCGCGAGCGCGCCGAGAAAGCAATCAAGAACATGGGCAGGTGGAACGATGTTAGTTCCTACCGTGTTATCAAGTACAAGATTAACGCTGAGTGAAAGGTAAGATTTATAAACATCAAGAAGATCGTTGCCCCTATCGTGGGGCTGGTTGTTGCTGGCCTGTTGGGCGCGTGTACGCCCGCCGAGGTCGCGTCGAGTAACATTTCGCAGGATAGCGAGTATCAAATAAGGCTGCATAACCTACTTTTGTAGGTAGCGTTTCCTTTTTTGAGCGCCGCCTCACTGGTCCCGGCAACACGCACAGTGCCGCCGTCCGCTAGTACCCTGACCTCCAAACTGTGCGTTTGTGTCCTAGCGGGGCATACAGGAAGATTCACCTCCCTCGCAGCTCGACAGTGTTTCTTCCTTTTCGGCGTAGGCTTATTCTTCGTCCTGTCCCGTCCTGGATGCTTCAACGAGTTTCTAGCTACGGGTGTCCTGAGCAGCGGCGCTTGTGGTCTAAGTTTCCGGTTTTTCGCCCGTGTCGCCCTTGCTTTAGTGACGCGCGGCACGGCCCGTGCGGCGATGTTTGCCGCAGCGTTCACATCCCGGTCCATTGCGCCGTGCTCGGGGCAGACCGAATCCTTGTGTGTGGGGTGCGATACTTTAGCGCCACACACATAACATTTCTGCGACGTGTTCGATGGGTTCACAGCAACAACCCAGCCGCCGTTTTGCGATACGTAGTGGGTGAGCCATTGGACGAGTGTCCCTCGGTTCCACCTGCCGCTGCTCATTGTGTTTCTAATCCAACTCAAATCTTCCACGGCAACGACGGCGTTGCCCCACACGTGCGACAGGTAGGCTATCTCTTGCGCTGCGAGAATCGCCAACTCGCGCTTCTTCCTGGATGCGGCCTCACGGTGAAGCTGCGCCTCATCCAACGCGGCCATGCGCTCCTGCCGATCACGAAGCAACGCCGCAGCCTTAACTTTGAGGTCTCGGACTTGCAGTTCAGATGCTCTTACGCTGTTCCACAGTGAGTGAACCCGCTGGGAGAGTGTACTTGTGTGGACCATCTGCCCCGTTGAGCTGTTACGAACTACAACGGTGGCGTAATCTGTGATTCCCACGTCCACGCCGATAACATAGTCTCCCGAAAACTGGACGACCGGGTTATCGGTTGCGACCGTGAAGATGAAAACAGGCTGGCCGTCCTCAACTTTAATGACAGGTAGAGTAACCTTGCCCTCAATGAACCTCTCGTTATCGAAGTCAAAGATCAGCCGGTACCATTGCCCTTGGATAACCATTTTCAAGACAATTTCGCCGTCGGTAAACGGGTTATTCTCAATCCGAGCGTAAGCGCTGTCCACTGCGCCAAGGTTCACAGAATCCTCACCATAAGACGGCGCGGCGGCGTTAACCGTGCGTTTCCAGCCTTGACTCACATACTTGGAGCTGTCACCGTTCGCGGCGTTAACCCGCTCCTGGTAGGAACGGTAAGCAGTCACAACGTTGTGCTGGACTAGTTTCTCTTTACGCGACCTGCCAGACTTGCCAGTTGCCAGAAAATTAGGCATAGTCACGCCCGCCTGGCGTCCCGCCTCGGACGGCGCAGACGCAGTGACCCGCGCCAGCTCGCCCCCTAAAGTCTTGTCGTTACGAACCACGTAGGTCGCATAGGCCGAGATGTCGCGAACCTCAGACGCAAGCCATGCCAAAACAAGCGCACCATCTAGCAGCTCTCCATCCAAACCCAGAACATGAGAGGGACGCGCAACAAAAGCCTTATAGGTCTGATTTTTAGCCAACGCACCCCCAAAAAGAAATAAACCCAATACCAGCTACACAACCAATAGCAACGAAACCCCCGACTGCCACAGAGACTCTGGTCCCGGACATTGAGATGCAGACCTCCTCGTCATCTTCGCAGTCGGGTAGCTGACGCGTCTTTGTCCGCGAGCGCCACTGGCGAGAGGGCGGGAGCACACAACCCCCGCCCTCTCGCGCGAACGCTTCGCGTGCGTTGTTGTGTCCCCGCCTGGTGCGTATATGCGTGCCCGGCGGGGCGCTTTTTGTGTGCGGCGTGGCTCTGGGCTATTTCGTGGGTGGAAAGGTGGTGTGTCTGTGTGGCTGGTACCCAGGGCTTGTGGAGCGTTGACGGCGACGGTTTGGTGAGTGTCGCTGACGATAGCGTGTTGCGTGGCGTGGTCCAGGATGCGGCGCGGCGTGGCGCGGTGTCTGACGTGTTTGTTGATTCGTGCGTTGAGTTGTTTTTTCGGGTGTTGCGCGCTCGCGGCTGCGTTGTGGATGATGATGCGGTGAGGTTGGCGCTTGCGGGTGCCGCCAGCGAGCTTGTGTGTGCGGTGTTGCCGGATGAGCGTGCGTTGGCGTCGCTGAGTGTTGACGCGGTGGCTGTTGGTTTGGCGCTCATGGGGGACATTGTGTGCGGCGCTGCTCTCTCGGTCGAGGCTAGTGATGACATGATGGGTGAAGTATTGCGTATTGCTGATGGTGCGCGGTTGATTGCCGCCGCGTCTGGTGGCTTGCCCTGATGCGTGTGGCGCGTGCCGCCTTGGCGGTTGAGGTTGTGCTCTGCCACATGTCGCGCTTCGTCTCACGTGAAGCGTGTACCGAGACTGTGCGCCTCTCCTGGTTCACTGTATGGCCGTTTGAGGCGCTGTGGGAGCGCTGGTGGCACGTGGGCGCGCTCGCGGTGCGAAAGCGCGTGAGAGGCGCGTCTGGACCGCGTATCGGGGGCGCTGCGGGTTGGGTGTCGCTCGCGGGTTGTGTTCGCAGGCGAGGGAGTTTGCATCGCGAACAGCCATATGTGGCGCGTGTCACTTACGCTTGATGGAATAGATGCCTGACAGCAAGCGTTACCATGATGGGCAATCTGTTCGTGCGCGAGGTTTTGACTGCCTGTTCACGCGCGCGTATAGTAGAGTGCAACTGTAGGTAGCACCCGGATCGGGTGCGCGATGGGATTGGGGTTTATATGCCGAAGTCGAAGGTTCGTGCGAAGCGTCGTAAGGCGTTGAAGGGGCGCATGAGATTTGAGTGGGGCGACGACAATCGACCGTCCTCGTATGCTATTCGTCGCGTATCGCAGCTGCCGATAGCGCATGGGCGGTGGTGGAGTGAACTAACCAAGGCGCGGAGAATGTGTATCGCTGTCGTGTGGGAGGAGATTCGCTACGAGAATGTTTTTTGGACGCGGTACGGTGCTCCTGTAGGGGCTGTCCTTAATGACGAGTTTTTTGATTATGTGGCCGACTCTACTGTGTGTAACCTTTTTGGTAACGCTGGTGGCCGCGCCATCGCGAGTGTTGTAAAGTGCGTTTTTGCGGTGATCCCAGAGTTGATATTGGGTGATTCTGACATTGTTGCCCCTCCCGATATTGTGAAGGGTAGAGCCGAGAGGGCGTGGGAGCGTATGGTGCGGCGGTGTGCTGTGTTGGGTGTCCCGGTTCCTTCGGTGAACTTTTGACGCGCACCAACTGGTGTGCGCTATTGTTGGTTTTGAGGGCGCGTGCGTCCTTTTGTGTTGTGAGCGGTCCAGGAGTTGGCGGGGTTTGGCTAAGCTGTTTCTTGACAATGGAAGCCTTGTTGAGGGCGTGTCGCGCGATGTTGCGCGTTTCTCTTCTGACGCTTCCGACGATGCTACGCGTCGTGGTGTGGCGGCGGCTGGCTCTGCGGTGGAGCTGGGTTCGTTTATTCCGTTGAAGCCGGGTAAGAAACAGCCGTCGTGGAGCCGTAAGCGCGTGAGCGTGAACGCTGACAATACTGTGAATCGTTCTCTTTTGCCGTCACGTCCGAGCGCGGAGGCTGCGGCCGGTGACGGCGAGTTCACGATTACGTCACGCGGCCTGGCCTATTTTGACTTGGACTTCCACGATCAGGTGAGCGAGACTCAGGGCGATAGCGACCGCATGGCTTTCCTGTCGCTTATGCGTTGTCTGACGGGTGTATGGCGCGTGTATGTGTCGCGCACTGGTTCTGGCGGCTGCCATGCGCCCCTGCTTGTTCCTGAGCGTTTGTATGATGAGTTTCCGCTGCTCTGGTTTGTGTTCGGTCGCGTAACGTATGCTAACAAAGCCCACAGGGCTGTGGGTGGTCGCGCGTTGCGTGCGTTCGCCGCCGAGATTAACGATAGTGTTGCCACCGTGATGGCTGAGCGCGTGGACGTGTCGGCTGGCGATAAGCGAACAGGTGTGCGCGCCGATGGTGCGCGTAGTGTTAATGACGATTGCAAGCATCTTGACCCAGACGATGCGCTGTACAATGTGATTGTTCCCGATAACGTGTTGTGTGGCGTGAGCGAGGGTGCGGCGTACTCTGCGCTGTCGGAGTACACGGCTGCACGCGCTCGTGGTGACGTGGAGGCTATGGCGCGTGCGGCTGGCGTGTTCCCGGCCGTGGGAATGTTGTCTGACGATGCGGCTCGCCGGTTGAGTGAGCTTGTGTTGCGTGAGCTGTTGGTTCCGGGCGTGTCGCTGTCGGATGCCGACGTTGAGATCGCTGCTCGTGAGAGCGTGCTAGAAGAGCTGCCTGGTGCTGTGCGTGCGCTGGTGGTGTCCGGTGGCGCGGCTACCAAGTGTGCTCCGTGGGGTTTGCCGGTGGTTGAAGATAACGTGTTGCGTCGTCGCATGTGTAGTGCGGTGGCCCGCGCGTATGCCCTCGTTAACGAGGGGGCGGTCGAGGGCTGCCCCAGTGATTTGGTTGCCGCTGTGGAGGACGCGCGTTTCGCGTTGTGCGATGGTTTCTTGAATCCTCTCGTGTGGGGAGAGTATGCTGGCGACGCACTGTCGCCTGTTCAGCGCGCGGTGTTGGTGCGTGGCGAGCTGCGTTTGTCTGGTGTGGGTGAGTTGTGGGAGCTTGTGCGCTCCGTTGTTGACCCTGCCGCCTCTTTCTTGTCGGATGAGGCGCTGGACGAGGCGTCGGCTGATAGTGTGGTTGTGGCTGCGGCTGAGGCTGGTTTCCCGGTGTTGGGCGGTCAGCGCGGTGTAGACGCGGAGTCTGGTTCTGATGGCGTGTCGCGTGAAAAGACGCTCGCCTTGTCGTGTGCGGAGAGTGAGCGCCACGCAGTCAAGGGGAAGCGAGAGTCGTTTAAGTCTCGCCGGTACCGGGTTGCTGGGCGTGGCGTGGGCGTTGTGGATGCTCTGGGCGTTGTGCGCGTCGCGGAGTCTTTGGGTTTGTTTAATGACACGTCGGGCCGCGATTTGTTTACGTTCGGTAACAAGTGGGCGGATGCTGTTGGCTGCTTGACGCGCGCCGGTAGTAAGGATGATGTTGATTTCGCGCGTTCGTGGCGTTTTTGTACGGTGACGTTTGCTGAGGCGATGGCTGAGGGCTTGGTGCCGTTCGTTGATCGCGTGGTGTGGATGCTGTCGAACATGGGTACTAGCGGCGCTGTAATTTCTTATGCGGTGTCGGACGTGTTGGAGGCTCACCGTGTTCTCGCCGAAACGGCTGAGGGTCGTGGGGGTGACCTGGTGTTTGATGGTGACCCGACTCTGGTGGAGTCTGCGCATCGTCTGACGGCGGGTAAGGCTGCTCGCGTGTCTCGCGTGTTTCCTGGTGTTCGCGTTGAGGGCGCGGATGGTGTGGTTGTTGCCGTAGCTGACGAGGACGCGGCTGCTGGTAAGGGTGCGCAGGGTGTGCGTACTGTTCGCGTGTCTCAGCTTTCCCCGCGCGTGGTGGAGGCTGTGTATGAGCGCCTGTCGCGTGAGGGCGACGTTAACGCTGTTCACGCGCTTGTGGTTGGGTGGTCGCTTTCCCTGCGTCGCGTGTTGTCGCGCCTGTTCGCGTCTGACACCGAGCGTTCCGTGTCTGCTGCGTTTGCTGGCGCAGGTGCCGCTGATGATTCTGCTTCTTCTGCTGCCGGTAATCCGCGTAGCGGGTTTGCGGAGTTGGGGGCGCGCGGCGAAGCGGGCGTGTTGGACATTGAGCGCGCCGTGAAGCGAGCGTGGACGTGTTTGGAGGAGCGTGAACGTGGTTTGCAGCGTCGCTCGGCGCGCACGCGCGAGAACCTGGCGCGCGCGAAGCGTGATGTGGCTACTGTGCTCGCGTACCTGTGGATGCTCAGTGTGCAGGGTGCGACGGGGCGTTTGTCCGGTAGCCGTGAGCGTCTGCGCGCCATGTTCCGTGACGCTTCCGGGGCTGCGGGTGACGCGCGTGGCGCTACCCAGTGCGATAAGGATGTGAATGAGCGCATTAAGCGCGCGTGGCGTCTATTGCGCGATGTGGGAGTAGTGTCGTTCGATGAGAAACAGCGCGCACCTATTGCCGGTGCGGGTGGAAGGTCGAGCGTATACTCGATCAGGGTTGAGTTTTTGCGCCGTGACGCGGATACTTTGCGCGCGGTGGAGGCTTTGCGTACAGTCGTTGTTCCCATGTTGTCGGGGAAGTTCGCGCAGGGGTGCGCGTTGAATCCGTCTGTGGGCGTTGACGCCTTGGTGCGTTTTGGTGGCCGCACGTTGGATGAGTGGGACAAGTTGGGTGGTCCGTGGCGTGAGCGTGTGGCTGGTAATGAGGCTGCTGGTCGTGTGGCTGACGGTGAGCGAGTGTTTGCCGCCCGCGACCGAGCGGTGTTGGATAGGCTGGTGGGCGAGTTTTCGCGCGCGGTTGGTCTGTCTGCCCGGTCTGGTGTTCCGTCTGCTTCTGCTGTGGGTGTGGCTGTGGCCGCTGCTCGGGCTGCGGCCGTGTCTGGTCGTGAGTTGTTCGCTCATCAGGTGGCGATTTGTGAGTTGGCGCGTTTGGCGGCTGAGGGTGTGGAGGGTGTTCGCGTGGTTGCGGGCATCCCTACACCGCATATGGTGATGTCGAGTCCGTCGAAGGCTGGCGCGCAGCGCCTGGTGGAGGTTGTGCGTCGCGGGGTGGCGCGTACCGCGTGGGATGGCGCCACGCCTGGCACGCCTGAGTATGCGAAGCGCACGGATGAGGTGTTCGGTAATCGCGCTATGACTCCCTCGCATTTGCTGCGTGATGGTGGTGTGAGCGCGAAAAAGCGTGAGTTGTTTATTCCCGTGTTTGTGCTGGTGGCTGAGGGTAGTCCTCTCCTGTTGGATGAGCGTTTTGCGCGTGTGATGTGTCAGTCGTTCCCCGAGAGCGGGGAGCGTGGTATTAGCTTGTTTGTGCCGGTGTCGCTGGTGGATGCTGGTGGCGCGGCCGCGTGGGTGACGTGTGGCGGTAGGGGCCGTCAGTGGTTTGAGGCTTTTGCTGGTGCGGCTGCTTGTGCGATCAATGGCGGCGTCGAGTCTGGCGTGTCTTTGATTCGTCAGGTGCGTGGCCTTGTGGCTGGGTTGTGTGAGGCGCATGACTATTTGCCTGCGTTTGATGGAGGTTACCTGCTGGCTGCTTCTGGCGGCGTGTTGGCTGACGTGTTGGCTGGTGTGCGCTCCGATGTAGCGGGGGCCGCTGAGCGTGCGCTGTTGTTGGCTGCTGTGGGGTTTGGTGAGGCTAAGCCGGGCGCGGGCGTGTTCTTGACGGACTACGCGCGGGGGCGTCTTGCCGGTATGAGTGAGGGTGAGCTGGCTGTGTTTGCTGGTGAGCGTCTTGCGTCGCTGTCCGGTTTGGTTGATTCTATTGCTGCTGACGCTGCCGCTGTTCCTGCTGGTGTTGACGCGGGCGAGTGGGCTGCTCGTTTGGCGGCTGCGGTTCTTGCTGTGTGGGGTTGTGTTGAGACTTCTCGCCGTGCGCGCGCGAATGGGGGCTTGGTGTGTGCTCTGGTGATGCGTGTTCTTGCTGGCGTGTCTGCCGCGTCCACTGGTGGTGGGGTTGGTGTGGTGCCGAAGCCTGATGGTTGGGTGCTGCGAGCGTAGCTGCCCGGCTGGCGAGTGAGAATTGGATAGGTTGTTGGTTTCCCTGGCACCCGTGTGGTGTGCGGGGTTTTCGTGTTTGCTGTTCGCGTGTTTTCGTCTGTTTTTGGTGTGTTTCCGGCGGTGTTTTGTCTACATGTGTGGACGTGTTGGGTGTGGTTGTGGATGGTTTTGGGTGGGGAAGAGGTGGTGGTTGGGTGCACTTGGATGTGTTGTGTGCTTATTTTCCCCGTGTCATTATTGACTAGATATAGAAGGCTGGGGGGGCGGCTTTTCTCCTATCAGCACCCAGCCGCGTGCTGGGGTCATTGTCGTAGTTGAC